>Ga0209635_10003503_pt1 | contig 12240 bp, 14 predicted proteins | sample DeeMarSWOR230_32_FD_187463 | JGI IMG/M metagenome (GOLD analysis project Ga0209635, IMG submission 187463) | Marine sediment microbial communities from White Oak River estuary, North Carolina - WOR-2-30_32 (SPAdes) (version 2) | ecosystem: Environmental > Aquatic > Marine > Intertidal zone >...
GTAGCTGCAGCATCATGTAATAATTGCGATATCGAGATACTTGATATTTTAACGCCGCGCTGGGATGTTGAACGTTTTGGTATCGTCTTGGTTGGTTCACCGAGGCATGCCGACGCGCTACTCGTTACGGGTGTACTGAATCGTAAATCGCTACCGCGAGTGCTGCGTGTGTATGAACAGACCCCTAAACCATGTCTGGTTATTGGTGTTGGAACCTGCACTTGTGACTGTCATATTTTCACGCCATCATACAACGTGATAGGACCCTACGACAAATACATGCCAGTGGATGTCTATATTCCAGGCTGTCCTCCCAAGCCCGAGGCGATAATAAGCGGTGTTGTTAAGGCACTGAAGAGGTTATGATGAAAAAAGAATACTCACAAGAAATTCTCGACGAAATCGGTGCGCGGTTCCCGAACGCATCGGTTAAGATACACGCGCCGCGTCGCACCTATATCAGCGTGCCCCGGGAAGACGTGTACGAGTTCGCTAAGTTTCTTTTCAAAGAAAAAGACTGCCGCTTATCAATTGCTACTGGTATTGACAAGCGTGATGGTATGGAAGTATTGTATCATTTTTCACACGATCCAAGCGGCACTTACTACACTATTAAAACTTTAGTGCCTAAGGACGATCTGCAAATCAAGAGTCTGTCCGATTTCTTGCCAGCGGCAGACTGGATCGAGCGCGAGATTCATGAACTGCTGGGTATTGATTTCGCTGGTCATCCAAATCTCATACCCCTGCTTACCGCAGAAACATGGCCGGGTGATTTACATCCTTTGCGGCGTGATTACGCAGATGAGCATAAGGAACTCAGACTGGACAAAACCAAGGAGGATCGTTGAAGAGAATAGTACCGATTGGCCCTTATCACCCGTTACAAGAGGAACCAGAATTCTTTAAGCTGATTGTTGAAGGAGAAAAGGTTGTCGACTTAGAGATTAATATCGGCTACAACCATCGAGGCCACGAATTCGTTGCTCAAAGGTTAACCTATGACAAGATTACCTTCTTGGTGGAGAGAATATGTGGTATATGCTCTGACTCGCATCCCTATGCATATGTCTTGGCGGTTGAGGATATAGCGCACGTTACTCCGCCGCCGCGTGCTCAGTACATACGGACGATTATCGGTGAGCTGGAGCGCATCCACTCGCATTATTTGTGGATCGGGTTGGCTGGTCATTTTATTGGTTACAACACAGTGTGGATGTGGGTTTGGCGTTATCGTGAACCGCTGCTCGATATCTTCGAATTGATCATGGGCAATCGTAATCACTATGCAATCAATAAGATTGGCGGTGCACGGCGGGATATATTGCCGGAGCATTATGGTAAGATAGAAAAGTACCTGGATTTGCTTGAAGAGAAGAATACCATGTTCACCAAAGCCGTGCTGGATGATCCGGTCATCAGAGCACGTCTCGAGGGTGTGGGGATTCTATCCAAAGAGGATGCGATTGCCTACGCCGTTCTCGGACCAACGGCGCGGGGTTCTGGTTATGCAATAGATGCACGTAAGGACGACCCGTATGATGCTTATGACAAGGTCGACTGGGATTTGATTGCGTTTGATGAGGGCGATGTTCTGGCAAAAGCAAAAGTCCGTCTTTTAGAATGTTTTGAATCGATAAAAATCGTGCGCCAGTGTTTGAGAAATATGCCGGATGGACCGATTGAAACCCGCGTTGACGAGATCCCGTCGGGTGAAGGTATCGGCCGCCATGAGGCACCGCGTGGCGAAGTATTCCACTATGTACGTTCCGATGGTTCGAATATGCCGGTGCGCCACAAGATAAGGGCGCCTAGCTTCATGAATATACCTTCGAATGTGGTCGCGGTGAGAGGATATTCCATTGCTGATGCAGCGTTAGTCCTTGCTGCAGTGGATCCCAGTTACTGTTGTACCGAGCGTACCGCTGTTTTCGAAAATGGGAAAAAGAAACTAATCGGTGACGATTTGCTAAAACTTTCGTGGCAAAAGACCGAAAGACTAAGAAGGAGATATCGGCGATGATTGGATTTGACTTTTTCTTCGACCATTATGGTATTTTCCTGAGTATCATATTTGCATTCATTGGTCTTATGTCTCTAATTTACGGTCTTGCTACAGCCCGGGAAAAAGGACATCGACTAGAATTTTATCTGATGCTATTACTGATCGTAGGATCGGGCGTGGGTGTTGCATTATCTCATAATCTTTTGTTGATGTACATACTCTGGGAGATTTCGACATTCGCCGTTTGGAGGGCGGTCGCCTACTATCGCGGCGAGAGTGAAATATTTGCCGCGACGTTCACTTTCCTCGTCAATTTCGCCGCCGCGACGATAATGTTAATTGGATTTTTGATGTTATATATTGACAATGGCACATTTGACATCTTCGGGATCAGTGTGATTAGTGATACTGCGGCGATTTTGATTCTAATCGGTATACTAGCGAAGTCAGTCACTGTTCCACTGCATATCTGGCTGCCACCAGCTTACAATGCAATACCTTCAGCAATTGGTGGGAGTCTTGCAGGTATCGCCGAGAATCTTGGTGCTATTCTATTCCTGCGACTTTTCACAATGGGCAACTACTCGGCAACAGGATTCTTTAATGCTGTAGCATGGATCGCAATTGTGTCGAGTATCATCGGCGGGGGTGTTGCACTCCGCGCGAACAAACTCAGGAGCTTGCTGGCTTTCTCAACGATAAGCCAACTCGGTTTTGTGATGTTGGCATTTGCCGTGGGTGGAACCTATGGAATAATCGGTGGAGTATTGTATATCGCGGCTCACGCGCTCGCCAAATCCGGATTGTTCTACGGAGTTGGTGTCATCGAGGATGCTACTGGTGAAGACGACCTGCGGAACGTAGCATGTCTACTACGATTATCTCCAGTGTTGGCTGTGTCGATGGCAATGCTCGTGGGTTCAATCGTTGGTTTTTTCCCGATGATAGGGTTTTTCTCGAAATTGACCGTCGTGCTCAGTGCGGTACAGAAGACGGCGTATTTTGGTGTCGGCGCGATAGTTGCAGCGGTTTTCACGCTGCTATATAACACTAGGTTCTACCATGAATTGTTTTTTGGAGACCGGTGTGATGTTTACAAACTGCACGCAAAGCGACCAAGCTTTGTGGGCGTCGCGGTTGCTTTCATACTCGCCCTGGTTTCGTTGCTGCTTGGCATCTTCTTCTATCAGCCCGTACAGTATCTGATCTCAGGGAGTATATAGAAATGAATGAGATATACTATGTAATTGTCGTCCCGATATTTATAGGTTTGTTGGGTTTTCTGATCAATCGCCTGCGTACGGAATTTGACCTTGTTGCTTTTTTGCTTACACTCTTCTATGCGATAAGAATTTTCATTGCCACAAGAACACAAATAATCTCGTATAATGTTGCTTCGCTCATTGGGATCGATTTTCGGTTCTATGCTGATAGCCTGTCAGGTTTTGTCGTGCTCTTCAATGCCATCTTTGCTCTGATGATCTGGCTCTATTCTCTGCGAGCGATGTCAAAGATGCCACGTGAGAGGGTCTACTACTTGTACCTAGCAATCACACTATCGGCTGCGAATGGCGTGGTACTCAGTGGTAACATGATCTTTCTGCTTCTTTTCTGGAATGTGCTTGTTTTCTCATTATACGGTATATTGCAGGTAGGCAAGGTTTACAGTGCGGGTGCGGCGCGCAAGGCGATAACGATAATCGGCGTTTCTGATTATGTCATGATGTTGGGTATCGTGATATTTTTTATCAGGACCGGTAATATCAACTTCCCATTGGAAACGAAGATCCTTTTTGCCGATCCATGGCTGGTTGTTTCGTACGTCACTATTCTGGCGGGCGTTTTGGCTAAGCTAGGCACAGTTCCTTTACATACGTGGATTCCTGAAGCTGCGAAAGTTGTCCCCGCTTCAACTTTGGCTTTCATACCCGGCAGCCTCGATAAGTTACTCGGGTTTTACCTGTTGATGAGATTATCGTATCATATTTTCGATATCTCTAACTACGTTCCCCTGCAGTTAGCCCTGATGATCATCGGCTCGGTGACGATTATTTTCATGGCGATAATGGCGTTGTGGCAGAAGGATGCACAGAGGCTGTTGGCTTTCTCCACGGTTTCTCAGGCTGGCTACATGTTACTGGGTGTTGGTACGGGAATGCCGATAGCGATTGCCGGCGCGCTTTTTCACATGTTAAACAATGTGCTTTACAAATCGGCACTTTTCTTATCGGTTGGTTCGGTGGAGTATCGGACCAAGACGACTGATTTGGATTCGCTAGGCGGATTAGGTGTAAAGATGCCGGTGACGCTATTCGCGTTTATCGTTGCGGCGCTGGCAATTTCTGGCGTACCGCCGCTTAATGGTTTCTATTCAAAGTGGATGATTTATCAGGGAATAATTGAAATGAGCAGTAGGATCAACATTTGGTTTATCTTCTTGATCTGCGCCATGTTCGGCAGCATCCTAACGCTTGCGTATAATTTGAAGCTCGCGCACTCGATATTCTTGGGTGAGAGGCCTAAGGAACTGAACAAAGTACGTGAGGCACGTTTTGAAATGGTTGTGCCAACACTGCTCCTAGCACTTGCCTGTATTGTTTTTGGAGTCTTTGCGCAAGCCGTACCCATCAAATATCTTATTACGCCAGCTCTAGGGTTTGAGATAGTAGGGATCGGTTTCTGGTCACCCACACTCGCTACGTTATTGATTATCGTAGGAATTGTCGTGGGTGTGATTGTATACCTGATTGGTACGGCCATGAAACCGAGGAGAGCGCGAGTCTTTGTGGGCGGCGAGTTGCTTGATGAAGAGGCCGCAAGAGTAACCGGACCAAACTTCTATTCCTCGATGGACAGTGTGGAAATGCTAAAAAAGACATATGATTTTGGCGAAGGCGGTGCTTTTGATTTCTACAATTACCTGCGCGCTGCGGCCAATGGTGTTGCGGTTCTGGCGAGGGATGTCTTCGACCGCATTGTTGCTTCCTTGTACAGAATTATTGGCGAGATTGTTACCATGTTCGGCAAGCTGACTTCGCTGTTGCATACCGGTGAGTTATATAACTATGTCGGGTGGATTTTTCTCGGTGGTATAATAATACTGCTGATTTTAGTCTTTTGACGGGAGGCCTGAATGATTGAACTATATCTATTTCTTGTTTTTATGATCATCGCGGCTTTTGTTGCTACCGAGATAAGAGACCTGTTGGCCGCAGTCATATCACTGGGTGCCGTCGGTTTCTCAGTTGCGATCATGTTCATTCTCGTTCAAGCTCCGGATTTGGCAATCGTGCAGATTGTGGTTGAAATAGTCACGATAGTAATTTTTGTCGCAGTGATCTTCCGGACTACACATATCGACGAAACCATAGGGAAAAAATTATCTGGTACGCACATACTCTCGATCGTTCTCTTTTCCTTCTTTGCGCTTTTTTTCCTTATCGGCATTACGAGAGCCCTTCAGGAAATACCGGCATTCGGTAACGCAACGATGAAGGTAGCAAGCGAATACATAAGGCTCGGATTACCCAGGAGTGGTGGAGCTAATGTTGTTGCTGACGTGATATTAGATTTCCGCGCGCTCGATACACTCGGGGAGGCGACCGTGCTGTTCACTTCAGTTATTGGCGTCGCAGCTCTCATGCGTAAAGTCGGGAGGAAGAAATGAAAGGTATGAGCCTGATCGTTAAAACAATAACTACGGTTATCATCGGTTTCATCTTTATCTATGGTATATACATAATACTCCACGGACATTTGACCCCTGGTGGTGGTTTTGCGGGCGGTGTTATCATTGCAGGTGCTCTGATCCTGAGAATACTCGCATTCGGCACTGAAGCTGGAAGCGAGAAGAAGTCAGAAAAGGGAGCATCGATATTCGAGAGTATTGGTGCGCTTCTGTTTATCGGTATTGCCCTGGCTGGACTCTTTCTTGCCGGCACATTTTTCTTGAATTTCATACCGAAAGGCATTCCCCTGCAGCTATGGAGCGCAGGAATCATTCCGTTCTGCAATATCGCGATTGGTATAAAGGTGGGCGCTGGTCTCTTTTCGATATTCCTTGCCCTGGCGGCAGTCAAGTATGTGATGGAGGATTGAGGAGACAAATATGATTATTTTCCTGAGCTGTATTATTCTATTCCTTATAGGATTGTACGCGATCGTAACCAAGCGTAACTTGATTAAGATCGTAATTGGTTTCGCATTCATCGAATATGCCATAAATCTCCTCTTCGCCTTGATTGGTTTTCGACAGGGCATGCTCGCGCCGATCATTACCCAAGTTGATATGCCGCATCGGTTTGTCGATCCGATCCCGCAGGCGTTGGTCCTGACCGCAATTGTCATCGCGCTAGGGACAACCGCCCTTATGTTGAGTGTGGTGTTGCGTATCTACAACCGCTATAAGACTTTTGACATTGCTGAGATCAGAAAGTTGAAAGGATAAGGAGGCGAGTGTGACATTTATTCCACTGTTTTTTGTTTTGCCTTTGGCTGCTGCTTTCATTATTCCCATCCTGGGTAAAATAGCCAAATCCCTGATTTGGATTTTTGTGACTCTCGTTTCGTTTGCGCTTTTCATCATTGCACTGTATGGCGTGGCCGTGACGCAACAAGTTCCTATGTTAGTTTATAAGATGGGCAATTGGCCGCCGCCACTTGGTATCGTGATGGCATTTGATTCGCTGTCTGCGTTTATGACCCTTGTGATATCGATTCTTGTTTTTGCGGGTGGGGTATTCTCCTTACGCTACATGTCGCACTACACCGGTCAGTGGAAGTTTTACACACTTTATATGCTGATAACTGCAGGCATGATGGGCATTGCAATTACGGGTGACCTTTTCAACATGTTTGTCTTTCTGGAAATCGCGGCGATCAGCTCGTATGCACTGGTCGCTTTCGGGGTCGATGCCGAAGAGCTGGAGGCGTCTTTTAAATATATGGTAATGGGTGAGGTCGGCGGGTTGACATTTCTTCTGGCAATCGCGCTGCTTTACGCAAAGACCTCGACCCTGAATCTTGCTGATATTTCAAACTCGTTGCAGATTATTGGTCAGACACCATTCTTCTGGATGGTTCTTGGTATGATGCTATTTGCCTTCTCGATCAAGGCAGCATTTGTACCCTTCCACTCTTGGCTGCCGGATGCACATCCTGCTGCACCGGCCCCGATTTCGAGCCTCCTTTCTGGCATATTCATCAAGGTTCTCGGCATGTACACGATTGCACGCTTGGTGTTCAACGTTTTTGGGCTGAGCCGGGCAAATGCGCCAGTATTTTTCAACGTTCTTATCGGCATAGGATTGCTCTCCATCGCCTTTGCCGGGGTTACTGCTTTGAGTCAAAAGGACTATAAACGGCTTCTTGGTTATTCTAGTGTTTCTCAAGTAGGCTACATCATGTTGGGCTTGGGTATTGGTAATTATTACGGCGTTGCGGGAGCGATTTTCTATATACTTGCGCACGCACTCGGTAAGGGTTTGTTGTTTTTAACTTCAGGCTCAGTCGTGTATGCCACAGGCACAAGAGATATCACCAAACTTGCCGGACTTGGTGAGAAGATGTCGACCACGGCCTGGAGTTTTCGTTTTGGTGAATTATCCTTGATAGGTATACCACCTTTAGTGGGTTTCTTTGCAAAGTACTACATTGTTCTAGGTGCCTTGAAAATAGGATTTTGGTGGTTGGCAGTCGTTGCCATCGCGCTGAGTGTTCTGACGTTGGGTTACCTTTTGAAGATTGAGAATAATGTCTTTATGAAAAAAGGTAAAGCACAGGCAAAAAAGGCACCATTCACGATGCGTGTTGCAATGGTCCTGCTAGTGGTTTTGATAGTGTTGCTCGGTATCGGTTTTCAACAGGTTGTCGATTTTCTCGTTGGCCCCGCTGCACATGCCCTGCTCAGAGGCGTCGAATATGCGAATCTCGTTTTTGGTTCCGTTGCTTTAGGCTTTTAAGGAGGCCGAATGAGATATATAATCTATTTCATAATTGCCTTCTGTTTTTGGCTTCTGCTGACATTGAGTGTAAACCTCGATCACTTGATTGCTGGCGTAGTCGTCGTGTTGCTCGGCACGATTATTTTCGGCGGTTACTTCACTGATAAGCCCATAAAGTTTCTGCAGCCCCACAGACTCTTCTGGTTAGTAATATACATACCGATTTTTCTTTGGTATATGGTTAAAGCAAATGTTGATGTCGCTTATCGTGCATTACATCCAGAAAGACCGATCAAGCCTGGCATTGTGAAAATAAGGACTGTATTAAAGACTGATATCGCAAAGGTCTTCTTGGCCAATTCGATTACGCTGACCCCGGGAACCATGACTTGCGAGATCGATGGCGAATATCTGTATATTCATTGGATTTGGGTACAATCGCCTAAGTTGTCTGAAGCCTCGAAGATCATAGCTTCGCGTTTTGAACTGTTTTTAAGGAGGATATTCGAATGAGCGTGTTAGTCAGTATCCTAGCAATTGGTGGTTTTCTATGCCTCTTTAGGATCTACCAGGGTCCGTCGATCTCAGATCGAGCGGTTGGTGTGGACATCATGGGTATTCTATTTGTAGGGATAACCGGACTCAGTGCCCTGTTCTATGATTTACCATATTTGATTGACCTCTCTATTTCTCTGGCACTCTTTAGCTTCATCGGTACGATTGCACTTGCCAAGTATCTTGAAAAAAGGAGTCTCGATGATTAATACAATCGGATGGATCATAATATGGATTGGCGTTTTGTTTGACCTGTTGGGTGCAATAGGCCTGCTGCGTTTTCCTGATGTGTACAATCGTCTTCAAGCTTCAACGAAATGCGTTACCCTGGGTACACTTGGTATCATGATAGGTATTTTCTTCATAAAGGGTTTCACTCCAATGGGCATCAAAGCGCTAATTTGCGGTGCGGTATTGCTTTTGACGAGTCCGGTTGCGGCGCATGCATTGATGAAAGGATCATTGCACTTTGGCACGAAAATGTGGAAGGGGACGATTCTAGATCACTATGGAACAGACAAGCTCGGTGGCGAACAGATTGAAGAGGAGGAGAAATGACGCAGCAAGCGCAGTATCGCTACGCTCGGATTATCACTTCGTCCGCAGGAAACGTAGGGAATGTGGATCAGAAGCAAATTCACAATTGGAGGTCTGAATAATGAGAAAACCCAAATTGAGAGAACTCGGTGAGGCGATAAGGGCAATATTCTTAGGGCCGTTCACTTCCAAGTTTCCTTATAAACCTTCGCCCGCAGCTCCGACTTTTCGTGGCAAGATTGAATTCAATTTTGATAAGTGTATTTTGTGCGGGGCATGTGTTGAGGTATGCCCGGCAAATGCGCGTGCCCAGAAAGATGACGTAGTAAAGGGTATCCGGCGAGAAATATATTATCCCGAGAAGTGCATTTATTGCGGTCAATGTGTTTCCTATTGTACGACCAAAGAAGGTATAAAACATACGCAAGAATATGATTTAGCTGAGATAACGAGAGAGGGCTATGAAGAAGGAATAGAGAAAGAGTTGATATTCTGTGAACAATGCGGTGAAGCCATTACTACTCGGGATCATTTGTTATGGATTGCTAAACGGGTTGGTGAATTAGCTTACGCGAATCCGAATCTTTTCTTGGTGTTATCCCAGGAATACGGAGAAGAGTCGATTCCAAAAGGCGCTGATGTACCACCGTACCGTAGTGAACACTTGAGATATCTTTGCCCTCGGTGTCGTCGGTCGGTTTATATGCACGAAATCTGGGGATACTGATACTACGCAGTACGTAGTAGATAGTAGGCAGTAGTAAGTAGACAGCAGACATTGAAATTCGAAGCACGAAATACTAGACAATACCAAAATTTAAACTTCCAATGATCTAAACAGCGAGTGATGTTTTGTAGTTGTCTGATTTATCGGGCAAATTTCCAGTACTCAGTGGGGACAGGTGTGCACTTTTGCGTGAACGTTACTGACGGTAATAACGAACTAAACGATATTTTTTTATAGTAGGAATATGAGGCTGACCCCGATAACTGCCACAATTGTGGCGATTATAGCACCTAGGCTTATTTTTTCCTTGAATATCCAATGAGATAAAGGAATCAGGAAAATCGGGGGCAGTGCCATCAATGTAGAGGCAATGCCCACGTAGGTGTTCTGTACAGCGACTAGTGACAACCAGACGCCCAGGAATGGGCCAAAGAATGCGCCACCTGTGAGGGCGACGGTAGCCTTTTTATCTTTTAATTTCCTCACGGTGTGAGGTATTCTTCCCCGGATGAGTGTGATTAACCAAAGACTGCATGCTGCCACAAGTACCCTGATTATGTTGGCCGAAAGGGCAGAATAATCGCTTCCCAGACCTTTCTTTGAAAGAATCAGACCAAGTGCTTGGCCCATTGCTCCACCAATGCCACAGAGAATACCGACTAGGTAGTGGTTTGTTCGGTGTTCATTATTTTTCCGCTCAGTGACAACCCATACAATACCTGCTATGACGATTGAAATAGCCACTAGCTCGAAGAAGTCCAGCGTTTCTCCCAGGAATAGCCATGCGATAATTGTCCCAAAGACTGGGACAAGAGCCATCAAGAGCATGGCGATTCTCGCGCCGAGTGACACAAAAGCTTTGAAGAGCAGCATATCTCCGATTGCAAAGCCCACGATACCAGATAGCCCAAACCAAAACCAGTGATAACCCGTAACGCTAAGCGGTATGAATCTACCGTAGGTGAGGAAATGAGCAAGAATAAGTAGAAACAGGGCAACGACCAGTCGTACTCGGTTCACAACATTGTAGCCGAGACGGCGCGATGAGATCGTGAAGAAAATTGATCCAAACGACCAGCACAAGGCCGTACCCATGGCCGCGAATTCTCCTAAGTAACTGCTCACCAGTATCCTCCTTCATATTTAAGACCAGATGATTGAATCAAATTCCATTTAAGGCATCGGCTATCCATGTAATGCAATCTATATTATATCATTTCATGAAGGTTCGTCAATCAAAGACAGTCTATGCGCCAAGACATCGTTACCAGGGTAGTCTAGAATGGGTTACGAATAGGTTCTCGATACACATGTGCATAAGTGACAATTCATTGCCGCATATCTCTACATGAAAGCTCAGTGATTGACACCACGCATGGGATGCGCTATAATCTGATGTTGACCGTGTAGCATCTTTGCAGGTGCTTGTTGAGTTGATCATCATGATCTTGGTCAGCAGGAATAATTATGGAAGAGACAAAGATATTGATCGTTGATGATGATGAGAAAATAAGAGAGTCATTGGCCGATTTGCTAACCGGAGACGGATATCATGTTTTGGCCGTGGAAGATGGGTATGCCGCGATCGATGCAATCGGTGGTGAAGATTGGTGTATTGTGCTTTTGGATTTGAAATTGCCAGGTTTGGACGGCCTCGAAGTATTGCGCAAGATAAAGGAAATCAATCGAGAGATTGAGGTGATTATGATTACTGGATATTCTACAGTTGAAAACGCTGTTGCCGCGATGAAGGCAGGTGCCGCCGATTATGTCGTGAAGCCATTTGCACCCGATGAAATACGGATTCGGCTACAAAGCATTTTAAAAAAGAGAGCAATTACCGCAGAAAACATATTCCTGCGTAGAGAGTTGGAGGAGCGATACCAGTTTGAAAACATCATCGGGAAGAGCGAGGCGATGCAGGAAATTTTCAGGCTCATTGAAAAGGTTGCACCGACCGATTCCACCATTCTCATAAGAGGGCAAAGCGGGACGGGAAAGGAATTGATAGCACGAGCCATTCACCAACATTCTCTTAGAAAAGATAACAAATTCATTGCCGTAGATTGCGGCGCACTTCCCGAAGCGCTCCTCGAGAGCGAGTTGTTCGGTCATTTAAAGGGTTCATTCACGGGTGCCGTTGTGACAAAGAGTGGTCTGTTGGAAGTCGCAAATGGGGGAACATTCTTCCTGGATGAAGTTGGAGACTTGAGCCTGGGTATTCAATCTAAATTGCTACGGGTGCTGCAGGAGAAAGAATTCAGGCAGGTTGGTGGTGTGAAGAATATCAAGGTTGATGTTCGACTGGTGGCAGCAACCAATAAGGACTTGGAACTGATGATCAAACAAGGCAAGTTCCGGGAAGATCTTTTTTATAGAATAAACGCGGTACCAATACATTTGCCGTCATTAAAGGAACGGCAGGAAGATATTCCTCTGCTGGTGGAACATTTTATCAATGTGTATAACGAAAG
>Ga0209635_10003505_pt1 | contig 12239 bp, 13 predicted proteins | sample DeeMarSWOR230_32_FD_187463 | JGI IMG/M metagenome (GOLD analysis project Ga0209635, IMG submission 187463) | Marine sediment microbial communities from White Oak River estuary, North Carolina - WOR-2-30_32 (SPAdes) (version 2) | ecosystem: Environmental > Aquatic > Marine > Intertidal zone >...
CAGAAGAGGATCTATGGCGGAAATTTTGGATATTCCGTTTTCGCCAATCTCGAACCGGTAGGCAAAATCCTCATAAGAAGGAAACACTTCGATGACATCTCCCCGCACCCGGAATGTTCCCCTTTTCAATTCCGTTTCTTCTCGTTCGTATTGTATTTCGACCAGGTTTTTGAGAATGTTTTTTCTGGATATCTCCTGGCCCTTTTGTAGAGTGAAACTCATCGAGAAATAAGTCTTTGGGGATCCGATACCGTAGATGCAGGAGACAGACGCGATGACGATGACATCTCTTCTCTGGAAGAGAGAGTTAGTGGCGCAGAGCCTGAGACGGTCTATCTCGTCGTTAATCGTCGCTTCTTTAGCAATATAGATATTTGACGCTGGAATATAGGCCTCAGGCTGGTAATAGTCGTAATAACTGACAAAATATTCCACCGCATTCTCGGGGAAGAAGTGGCGAAATTCCTGGTAGAGTTGAGCGGCCAGAGTTTTGTTGTGGGATATGATGAGGACGGGGCGGTTGGCCTTCTCGATGGTGTTGGCTATGGTAAAAGTCTTGCCGGAGCCTGTGACGCCCATCAAGACCTGGTGTGTGGACTTGTTTTCCAGACCTTCATACAGCTGCTGGATGGCTTTTGTCTGGTCGCCTCTCGGGGCAAAATCAGAAAAGAGCGTGAATTTTTTCATAGGCCTTATTATAGCAGAAATGAAAAGAGTAAAACTTAACTCTGTATCATTATTGTCATTGCGATGAGCGTAGCGAAGAAGCAATCTCATAAAAATGAAATTTTCATTTTTTTCTTATGAGATTACCACGCTTCGCTCGTAATGACAAAAATCTAAGATTGCTTCACTCCGTTCGCAATGGCATTAATAAATAACGTTAGTACTGGGCCAAAAAGAAAGAAGAAAGATAATAGAAATCTCTTATCGGTGGCATTATGGCATGTTAAAAATCTGGAACATGGAAACAGGATGAATGATGGTGAATCGAAAGGCCGGAAAAATTTAGAGATCGCGAAACTTAAGGGAAGAATCGTCCTTGGTATCTTCTTCCTTTCCTGTTTCTTTTGGTTCCTCAGCTTCTTCCTTGGAAAACTGGAGCTCAGGTTCTTTTTCAAGAGGAGAAACCGATTTCGCGATTTTATCCATGATTACACTTCCTTTGAACCGGGCCCCATCCATGATCGAGATTGTGGGGGCGTTAATATCTCCGTGCAGTTGGCCTTCTTCAGAGATGAAGACTTTTCCTGAAGCATAGATGTTTCCTTTGACACTTCCTTTAATGGTGATACTGTTGACATGAATATCAGCCTTGACATTCCCTCCCACTCTCACAAGAACATTGTGATTCTCCAAATTTATCTTTCCCTGAAACTTTCCATCAATCACCAGGTCTTCTTCCCCGGATAATTCTCCCTTCAGGAATAGAGATGGGCCAAATCGGGCAATATTGCTTGGAATGACTTCTTCTGGAGAATTGGTGTGTTCTGTCCCTTTGGGCTTATGCTTTGCCATCTTTCCCTTTGGTTTTCCCCTGAGTGTTAGGACTAAATTATAGTTTTGACACCTTTGTATGTCAATATATAAGGTTTAGAAATTATTAAAAATGAATTATTCCAATGATTTGTAAAATGAATTATTCCAATAAAAAAATCTAGGCTTTTCCTCCCTTAGTCTTTTTTGACCCATCCAGGGAATACCCAGTTGAGGATCTCTTTCTTCATTTTCCTGTCGATCTCTTTGATCCTCAGCCCTGCTTCAAGTTTACTGTTGCTGAACTTGCTCCAGGCAGTCTCCGCTGTGATGAAAGTGAGTATGCTTTTCTCTGGAATGTAGAGCTTTAGATCCATGTTGGACCCTCGATCAGGTTGAGCAAATTTAACAACTAATTTAAGACCGTCACTCGAGATATCCTGGATACTCACTCTTTCAATCAGGTCTGGATTTCCTTCCGATTTGACTAATTCAGCAGGAAGTAAACATTTAAACCGTGGATGTTTCCGTCTCTCATCAGTCATATTACCCCCTTGAAATTATGTAGAATGTGAGAGAAGCCAGAGGGTTCTGACCATAATCGAGAAAAAAATCGATAGGCTATACAGAGAAGTTGTGTTGAGTAGGGTTCTCCCCCGGCTTGATTTTTTTCTGAAAGTGTTCTTTATGATAGAAGAATGGTTGCTTCTTCCCCTCTTAATCATATATTTATTTCTCCTCTCAAAGCATTAGTCGATTCAAGCCAGGAAAAATTGAAAAAAAAAGGAATATTCTTGAGTGTTTTATTTCTGCAAATTTCCCAGGATATTTTAATTCAAGGGGTGAATCTAAACGTGATTTTCATTGGATTTGACACTAAAGCATTGATTTATATTTTATACTCAAATAAAATGATTACCCTTTTCCTGAGCTTTGCACGGGCGATGATTTTTTTCTGCTGAGAATGAGTGACTCAGACTGCTTTCAAATTCACAATTTTTCTATTCCATGGCAGGCGGAGGAGAATCAATGGAATCAGGCAATATCCCTGTTTTAAGCGTTGATGAGGATACAATCCCTCGAGCCTATGAAAGGGCAATCAAGGAAGTATGGGAAAATGGAGTGAGCATCCGGACTGAGTACGACCATCCTGATGACCCGCCGAGCCGGGATGCGACGGTGATCATCACTGTCCGCCATCCTTTTGGCCAGCCCCGGTTTCACCGTTCGTTTGCCGATGGCCTGGGAGGATTGGCTGAGTATGTGATGGAAGTGGTTCACGGAGCTCACGATTACTGGGTGAAGCCGGTGGAAGAGATTTTGAAAGGAGTCGAGAGTAAAGATACACGCTGGACTTATACATACCATGGGCGGCTCTTTGAATACAGGATCGAAGATAAGGTTGTGAATCAGATTGGCTACATGATTGATAAGCTTTCCAAGACAGGATACACCAGGCGAGCACAGGCCATCACCTGGAATCCCAAGCTTGATCCTCCGACTGATGATCCGCCCTGTCTCCAGCGAATTTGGGGCCGCCTCTGTGAGGATGGAAATGGAGGGTACACCTACAATATGAATACTCACTGGAGGAGTCGAGATCTGTTCAAGGCGTGGTTTGAAAACGTCATCGCCTTGACAACTTTAATGAGAAAAATTGCAGAAGCGCTTTCGGAAAAAACCGGAAAAGAAGTGCGGCTGGGCCGGTATGTGGATATCAGCGACTCACTTCATATCTACGGCTCTTATTTCAGGGAGATCGAGGGAGACCCGGAAAAAGGAATCAAGAGCTTCTTCGAAACGCTGGAAAGCCGTTCCTTCGAGGAGAGAACCTGGGATTCGGAATTCATTAAACCTCACTTCATTGATGACGGAATAGGCAAAGGATTGAAGCCGATGCTGGAAAGGGAAAAAGATATGCCGCCAACTGTCAGGAAAGCCATAGAAGAGGAACTCCGATCGATGGAAAAAAAGGATTATGTTGTTTAGAAGAAAAAAGGGGAAAGGCCCCTTTTTTTTGGCGCTGTTCCTATCAGTCCTTATATTAAAGAAAAAGAGGGGCTGTCTCCCTTCTTGACGAAAAGACAGCCTGTCCCTCTTTTCGCAGTTTTGCTAGGAGGAATGAATGAAAATATTCGAGGAGATAGCCGACGAAGTCGTGAAAGGAAATTCTCCGTCAGTTGCGGACCTCACGAACAAGGCTCTTTCGCAAGATATTTCCGCAGGAGACATCTTGAATAAGGGTTTGGTGGCGGGAATGAGTGTCGTGAGCGAAAAATTTAAAAATAATGAAATATTTATTCCTGAAGTTTTAATATCGGCCAGAGCGATGAACTCAGGGCTGGAAATTATTAAGCCTCTCTTAGCTGAGTCCAAGGTCGAATCAAAAGGAAAAGTCGTTATCGGAACCGTTAAAGGAGATTTACACGATATCGGAAAGAATATCGTCGCGATGCTGTTACAGGGAGCAGGCTTTGATGTCATTGACCTTGGGGCGGATGTATCCAAAGAAAAATTTGTAGAATTCGCCAAGAAAGAGAAGGCAGACATTATCGGAATGTCGGCGCTGCTGACAACAACCATGTTGTACATGAAAGAGACAATCGATGCCCTTCAGGAGGCAGGATTAAGGCAGAATGTCAAAGTTATCATCGGGGGAGCTCCGGTGACAGACGCATACGCTTCTCAAGTCCAGGCGGACGGTTATGCTCCGGATGCCGCTTCAGCCGTAGACCTTTCGAAGCAGCTTCTTAATAAATAAAGCTTTTTAAATATACGGAAACTATTAAAATATTTTAGGAATTCCACGGAAGGGAGAGTAGACTTTTACACTTTTCTATCAGTTTGAAAACGGATGCGGCTCTATCCTTTTCCCGGTCTTCACTATCGGTCAGTGCCTGATACGGACAGTGATCCTCGCAGACTCCGCAGTCAATGCATTTGTCCTTATCTATGGTCGGCGCTTCAAATCCATTCTGAGTCAGGGCATTGACCGGACAGAGAGCGACACAGGGGCAAGGATGGTTCTGCGGACATCTCTCTTCCACCACCACTGGCACGATCAATTCTCCTGAGGCGCCCCTACAACATTCTGTAGCTTCTCTTCGAGTTTATCCTGAGGCATGAATCCGACTATCCGGTCTACTTCTTGACCGTTTTTAAAAACAAGTAAAGACGGAATAGCCATGATCCCGTATTCCTGAGCGGTTTTCATGTTTTCGTCAGTGTTGAGCTTCAGAAACCGGATGTGGCCATTCATCTTCTGAGCTATTACTTCCAGCACGGGTGCCACCATGCGGCAAGGACCACACCATGGAGCCCAGAAATCAACAACCACTGGGATATTCGATTTTAGCACCTCTGATTCAAAGGAATCGTCTGTTAATTCTTCTATTTTATTCATCATTATTCCTCCCTCAAAATATTCTTTAAAAATCCTATTGTTGAATCATTGGAGACTCGGTAACAGATTTTGTTCCTTTCCCTCCAGTTTTCGATCAATCCTGCATCTTTCAGGATTTTTAAGTGCTGCGACACATTGGGCTGAGAAATGGAAAGGCATTTCTGCACTTCTCCTACACAGCATTCACCTTTCATCAATTCTTGCATGAGTTTCAGTCTCATCGGGTGGGCGAGTGCTTTAAGCTTGCGGGCTATATCTTTATGTATCCGTGTATGTCTTTTCATTTTTATACCTTTCGAAATTACCTCACAGTCAAAATCAGTCCGATAAGCATTCCATACAGGATGCTGGTCCAGGGACTTCTGGTGATTGGGCAGTGTCCTGTCCGACAGCCGATAAGTCTGTAATACGAGTATCCGATTCCTCCGCCGATTAAGATTCCAATCATTATTTTCATCTTGACTTCCAATCTGTATATTATATTATAATTATATAATAATATTATTATATTTAATATTGATTGATTGTCAAGATATATTTATAAGAAAACTGCTTATCTCGTTTCGCTGGAGAATTTTTCGCCGGAGTGGTTTTAAGAATATTTTTGCGCAAAGAGGTAGGAGTGCTGTTTGGGATCTCTTGTATTTGGATAGGTATATAAATATAATTGAATTCAGGAAAAGAGAGCGGACATAACTCAGCGTTAGGTTACGACAAAAAGAGCAACCCCCTGAAAATCAGCGATTTATCAATCTAACTGTTTTATTCGGTTAGAGTTAGCCTTTTCTCGTTAGTGCCTGTCATTACCCAGTATTTCCCGAAAAAACTTGTTGTTTCGCATTATTTGTGTCAACTACTTGGCACTATATTGGCACCGGTCTGCATTGGAAAAGCCGGCCGTTGTCAGCAAAAGGGGAGATTTATGGGAACCGGATAGGTGATCATTTTTAAGATATTTATCCAGTTTTATGTAGTCATTATGTACCACTGAAAAATTCAGAATCATGTTAATTGTTTTTGTTGCGGTGTATTCGATGAAATTTATAATGCAACAAAAAAGGACATAATAAGACAAAATAGGACATTTTATTGATATCTATAGATTTTTTCTTAATAGTGCCTTAACTTATTAATAGCCCCTTTTAAAGGGGGGGGGTCAATGATGAAAAAATAGGTCGCATTAATAAATGAAAAAATTTTTTAGTTCGCCTTTTATACTTCGGCTTATTGTGGGAAGCATATTCATTTATGCTGGTTTCAATAAAATAATAAACCCCAAATTATTTGAAGAAACCTTAAGTGCCTATAATTTCTTTTCTGATTCTTTTGTTCATTTTATAGTTTTAATTTTCCCTTGGGTGCAATTGATTCTTGGCGCATTGCTAATTTCAGGCTATTTGGCAAGACCTGTGGCTTCTGTCATGTCAATATTATTGTTAACATTTATAATTATGACAATACTAAGCGTCTCGAAAGGAAGCTGTCAGGCATGTGGCTTTTTATCTGAATCGCTGTTCTACAAAGGTGGCAATCCTTTTATATTAATAACGATAAATTACCTACTTCTTGTATTATCAAGCATGATAATTATGACTAAAATATTTCCATTTAGTAAAATTCCATTTTCTTCTTATAAACAAATCCTCCTTCCTCTGTCGATTTTAATTGTTGTTTTTCTCATTCTAATTTTATTCACATCTATAGGGATACGTTCTTATGAAGGAAAATACATATCCATTGTGTTAGAAGAAAGAAACGAAATTATCCAAGAACTGAGACATCCTGAAAATATAACTTTAATTGGAACTGATGTAAAAGGTATTTCTAATATTGAATTTCCAATAAATCCCGATAATAGAATTATAGTGATATTGACTCTTCATTCATTAGATTGCGGTAGTTGTGTGGATGAAACAGTTTATTTAGAATATCTAAACGCTAAATATTGGAGAAATATTTGCTTCTGCGCTGTTGTCTGGAAAATCGGCAAAACGGCAATAGATAATTATAAAAGTAAATTTTCAATTACATATCCATTCATAGAGGACCCTGATATGCTGGACTATAAAATATTCTCAAGATATAAATCCTTAAAAATAATCGTTTCTCCGGAAAATGAAATATTAAGAATAGATCCCATAACCTTCAATATAAAGAAACTCCAAGATGAATATGAAAATGTTTTATTGAGCTATTTAAAATAAAAAAGGATTTTTTTTATCTTGTTGCTTTGACCAGATATCAAGACTTAAATATGATATAAATAAAAATTTTTTAGGAGGAAAAGATGAAAAAAGGAAGATTTATGACTGCTGTGGTGTTTGCGCTTTGTCTAGTGGTAGGAATCGGAATCCTATGTTCAAACTTGTACGCCGCGTGCCATTGCTATGGTGCATGTCAATATTGTGATTGGGAGACAGAAGAGTGCACAGTCTACGACGAGGCCGGAGCATGCTTTTGTACTGACAGAGGAGGGGATTGCAGCCTAGGACGACTTTTATGCTGCCAAGCACATTAAACAAATTTTAGTTCTAGTTTCATTCTAAGTACAGAAAAATAATCAGAAGCTAGGTTTTCAGTTAGAAAGCCAACTTCTAACAAAATAGAAAGGAGATTTCTGCGTTGACGAAAAAAATTCATTTCGTATTTTTTATTATTTTGGTGATATTTTGCGGATATGCTCTTGCTGAAGGGCCACTTATTCTGTTCTTACCTGATACTAAAATTTTAGAAAAGCCCCTCAGGGCTGAACTTGTATTTAAACTAGGCTCAGATAAGGTGAATGAAGATTTTTATAAGCTTCGCTCATTTACAGTAGATAAAAATGGCCAAATTTACATTTTGGATGCCGGGAATAGTAGGATTCAGTGCTTTTCCAAAGAAGGAAAATTTCTATTTAGCTTCGGAAGGCAAGGACAGGGCCCAGGCGAACTTTCGAATAATGCCTCAAAAATAAAAATCCTTTCTGACGGAAATATTTATGTAATTGATAATAGACAACGAAGAATAAATGTCTATAACCTTGAGGGGAAATTTTTGTTTTCAGGAAAAACGTCGGTTTATCATAATGACATTGTTTTACTCAATAACGCTTATTATCTTTCGAGCATTATTCTTGAAGAAAACCATAAGCCCATTCATATTTCCCGTACATTGGGCAAAATCGACATCTCTTTCGGAATATTTGTTGAACCAGCAGTCGGTCTCTTACAACAAATTAGCCAGCTTACTAATCCTCAGCCGTGGCGCTATTATTATAGCAACAGTGATTTCACTAAATTAGCTGTAACAAACAAGAACGAAATAATATTTTCGCAAGTTTATCCGTATCGTCTCATCAAGTATGATGCTAAAGGACAGGTATTGAAAGACATAATGGGCGATGTCGATTTTGATACATATCATCATGTTAAATTTAATATTACAAAATACTCAGTTGCCATTTCTTCTAGCCCAAAGCCACCGGGGATAATATTGGATGTGAGCATTAAAAAAGATAATCTAGTGGTTATCCCATATTTAAATCCTGATCAAGATTTCTTTTATATCGATATTTATGACTTGGATTTGAATCTAGTTTCAAGATATAAAACGACAAGTATAATCGCGGATATTAATAAAGGAGAACACATAGGTGATGTGGTGATTGATAGTGATAATAATTTATATGCTACGGTGATATCAAGAGAAAGTTACCCCCAGCTTGTTAAATACAAACTTATTTTTGATTAAAGAAAGAAATAATAAGGATTTCGTTTTTGGCCTGTCGGCAAATCCCTCTCTTATCAACGAAAAAGCGTACTCTTCTTTTGCTTCGGACCCGCCGAGAGCCAGTTCTTCTTCAAAAGTCAGAATATTTTTTTGGTAAAGCGGTTCTTTCGGATTTTTAATGACTTTAACTCCATTTTCCTCTTCAATTGTGCTTTTCCATCGAGGAACTTGCTGACCTGCAGCTCCAACTAGTATGAAACAGGCCATCACACACAGGATCCGCATATTTTTAGCTGACATTTTCCTTCTCATCTTCTTTTATTTGGCTCAAGCAAAAGCTGATTTGTTCCCGGGCTTTTTTTGCCATCTCTGGATCCAAATTTGCCGCCTTCTCGAAATCCCTGATAGCCTCTTGAAAATCCCCTTTTCGTGCAAGCGCTATCCCGCGATTAAAAAAAACCTTAGCATTTCCCGGTTCCCATTCTATGGCTATGGTGAAATCCTTTACAGCTCCATCGAAATCCTTGATTTTCACCCGAGCTAATCCGCGGTTATTATAGGCCAAAGCCGAATCCGGGACCAATTCGATCGCTTTGGAAAAATCTTCTATCGCCCCTTGATAGTTGCCCAAACGATATCTTGCCACCCCTCTGTTGTTGTAAGTCGGATAATATCCCGGGTTTTTCGCAATCTCCTCCGTTAAATCGGCAATTTCTCCTTTTAAGCCTCCCTGCGCCTTTTTTGTTTTCTTCTGGAATACATCGATATCATATTTCGGCGGAGAGGAATGCGAAACATAAAACTTCTTCTTTCCGTCGATTACCCGGATTACAAAATCATTCGTCTCATACACCTCCTGAAAATCCATCCAGTAGGTGGCTTTTACGTTTCCGTCATCATCCATTTCTGTGATTTCCAAACGAGGAACGTGACTCAGGAGATAAATCTTGTCACCCAGGGTTCTGATATCGATAACTACAGCCCTGTATCCAGCACGGCGGGTTTTTAAGGCGATACTTTCACCCACTTTCTTCAGATTATAATTTTCCTTGGCCTTCATGATTGGGCTTTCGATCCGGTATTCGGCCAGAAGTTTTCCTCGGGTTGAATATTTGCGGACGATCGGGAAATACGTGAAAGCCACGAAGAGATCTCCTTTTTCACTCAGTGCCAGCGATCTTGCATTCAACACCTGCATGCTGTGATGAAAGAAGAGTGGCTTCCCGAAGGAGGACCTTTTCCCATCGGTTGTGTAAACTCTGACAAGTGGAGAATTCTCATTCTGCACATGATGGGCAACGTATAGGCGACCGTCTTCATCGCTCACAAAGTCTGTAAAATCGGAGATTTTCCGGCTTTTGATATGGATGCCCTGAAAATTCAAAAATTCCAGGCACCTCTTATCCGTATCATGAATAATGAGACTGTTGCCGGCTGCCCAAAGATCGTACGGGGCCTGAAGGCTGCCTTTCCCCTTGCCGGGTTTGCCTATTTGAAGAAGAAGTTTTCCCCCAGCATCAAATTTGTACACGGCACTGTTCTTTATTGCAGAGGCATAAATGTTCCCTTCATGATCCGCGGCTAATTTAATCGGCGAGTAGAATTGTTCAGTTCCTATCGTAAATTCTTGTTCCAATTCGATCGCGTTTTCCGGAAGCGGAATAAGGCCTGATTCGGTCAGAAAAATATCATCATAGACAGTAACTTTGGTCGTGACTTCTTGGATAGAAAACAAACCGGCAGGATAAACAGCCAGAGCGAAAAAAAATGCAAATTTATAGGAAATTCGTTTTGTTGCTTGCGACAAATCCCTCACCATTTTCCTCAATTCCCACCCGTTAGCATGCTGAGATAATATTATCACATGCAAAACGCCAAGGTCAAAACACAGAAAGCAGCACAATTCACCCGATGCCTCCAAATTAACAGGTTCAAGATAGACTCGGCCCTTGAATAGGCAGAAAACAGCCGCAGAGGCCCTCAGAAATATTCCCCCATCTCCTCGGCTGCCATCAGGAGTTCCTGCTGGACCTGATGGGGCAGAGGCGGCCGTTCGGCCTCAAAGGTCAGCTCAAGATGAGCGATGATCCTGTCGATAACCTTATGGTCTTCAATGAAAGAGATGATCCTCATCCGGCCGCCACAGGAAGGGCACAACAGGGGATCCACCTCATAGACTTTTCTTATCATCTCGGCCCAGCCTTTGGAAGGCACATAGGACGGATCATCTTCGATGATAGGAGGATGTGAAGGTTGAGCTCCTGCCTTCCGCATCTTGCCCCTATGGGCGTTGGAGTAAAGGCCGTAGTAACGGATCATGACCTGTCCCTTGTCAGGAATATGGGAAGTCACCCGGGCGATAAACTCCAGATAATCCATCGACTCTTCCTGTAAACCATGTCTAGAATATTGATAGCAGATCTTGCCTGCTGTCTCATCAAAGAGGAGCCGCTTCAAACTCAGCAAAGGCCGGATCATGTATTTGACGACTCTCTCTGCCTCGCTCTTGCTCTCTGCCCTGACTTTGCTGTGGACTGAGAAACCGGTGTGGTATTTGATGTCAGCAAGATTTGGACACGGCATGATATTTTCTAAGCTATGGTTTGCGTATAATAAAACCAAGCAAGGAGATATCTATGAGAAATTTCTAGACTTCTTGAGGGAAGCTTCTCCTGGCATTGGTGAGGTTGAGAATGCGGAGAAGAGATCGATAGGGCTGAGAAGCCAGTAAATTTCTCGATTCCTTGATTAATCCATCTTTCAGAGAATTCAAAAGTCGCGGATTAAAAAGACATATACGCGAAGAGTTGCCTCATTGATATGACGATTTTATTTAAGGGAGCAGTGGGAGGATATGTGGTTGAAAAAGTCAAAAAGAAACGCTACTATAGAGGCCTACAATTGAATTCCAAAAAGCTTGCGGGAAGGCTGAAAATCCACAGGGTACAATTTTAGCGCCAAAAGAAAACATATGACGTAACTTATTTAACATCAATAACTTAGAGCGGACATAACTCAGCGGTAGAGTACGAGCTTCCCAAGCTCGGGGTCGCGGGTTCGAATCCCGTTGTCCGCTCTTTTTTTCTTATTTTCTTGGGGAGTTGGATGTTATTTTCGGTCTGATCTTCCCTGAGTTCAAAAGATTAGGAATGTTGAATGATGAGTATAATGCTTCATAAAGAATGGAAGCTCATCTTAGATAAAAAGCCGCTTCCTGGATCATGGAACATGGCTGTAGATGACTTTATCTTCCAGTCACTCGGCGAAGAGCCTCAGACTTATCTCCGTTTTTACACCTGGGAACGACCGACCGCATCTCTCGGATATTCCCAGGACATCCGGAAGGTGGTCGATGTCGAATACTGCCAAAGGAATGGAATAGATGTTGTCAGACGGATGACTGGGGGGAAACTCGTTCTGCATCACAAAGAGGTGACCTATTCTTTATGCTCTTCTGATAGTCAGATATTCACTTCAACGCTCATGGACTCTTACAGGCTCATCTCTGAAGCCTTGATGCGCGGTTTTATGAAAATGGGACTAAAGCCTTTGCTTGCTGATGCTCCTCCCGATTCTTATGTTAGAGGAAACCTGCCGTGCTTTTCTTATCCTGCCCGGGATGAGATCGAAGTCCAAGGGAAAAAAATCG
>Ga0209635_10003506_pt1 | contig 12239 bp, 11 predicted proteins | sample DeeMarSWOR230_32_FD_187463 | JGI IMG/M metagenome (GOLD analysis project Ga0209635, IMG submission 187463) | Marine sediment microbial communities from White Oak River estuary, North Carolina - WOR-2-30_32 (SPAdes) (version 2) | ecosystem: Environmental > Aquatic > Marine > Intertidal zone >...
CCCCTCGTCCACTTCCAATAAACGTATTAGGTCATCCTGTTCACTTGCTTGACTCGGCTCTTGCGATGTTTTGCTACTTGAAGATCCCGATTCATCTCTGGTAATGCCAAGTAATTTTTCTATTTCATCATATTCGCTTTCATCACTCTGAGTCGATACCCCCCCTTCATCCACAGTTTGTCGACTTGAACCACAGCCCGTACTCAAAATAAGTATATTTGCGAGAATGATGAAAAATGTGAGGTAGAGAAAGCTTCTCATCCAATACCTCCCCAATATTAAATTTGAATTAATATATAAATTAAATCTAATATAGTCAAGTATTTATTAGGCTATGACTTAGCTTGTTTCTTAAAAATATTACCTTTTAAAACTATCATCACAATTCCAGCAATTATCAATAGAAGACTTACTATCTGATTAAACTGCAATCCATCAATTAAAAACATTTGATCCTCATAATACCGAAAAAAATCTACCATAAATCTCGATATGCCATATAATATGAGAAATATGCCAATCAATAACCCATCGAAATAGGACTTACGGTCAAACCATAAGAGAATTAAAAAAATCGCTAAACCATAAAAAGATGAATAAAGTTGCGTCGGATGGATGTGAACATTTCCCATGACTGATCCAGCTGGACTATTGAATGGAAACTGGACACCCCAAGCGAGGTTACATGCTTTACCAAAACAGCAACCATTTAAATAGCATCCTATTCTAGTCAGAAAAATACCGAGTGCAATTGAAGGAGCAATAGTATCAGCAATCTTCCAGAAGTTAAGTTTTTTATATATTAAATAGAATGTCGCTGAAATAAATGCGAAGATGAATCCACCTAATAAAATCAATCCACCCAGTCCAATAGTACCATTCTCTTGAACTGGCCAGAAGGCATAAATCATTCGCCCTTTAAACTCTTCTAAATGAAAAAAAAGGTAAAATAAACGTGCCCCGATAATAGAGGCTAGTATAATGATAAAACCAAGATTCATAATTTCATCACCCTTAATTCCCTTTTTTTCTGCACGTTTCACGGCGATAAATATTCCAAGAATAAACGATAGTGCGAGCATAACACCATAACTATGAACAGTAAATGGACCAATTCGAAATAATTCAGGATTCATATACACTCCGAATTAATATTCATATCTATTCTTATAGAAATTTAATAATATTCCGATCATGATAAAATTGGTTAATAAAGAAGAACCCCCATAGCTTATAAAAGGAAGCGGTAAACCTGTAACAGGGAGTAAACCAACGGTCATACTAATATTAATGACGACATGAAAGGCCAGAACCGTCACAATACCTATCGAGGCAATACTGCTGAATCTGTTTTTTACTAGGCTGGCAATTTGAATTCCCCGAATAAAAAGTGTTACATAAAGCAATAATCCCAAAAGAACACCTGTGAATCCAAATTCTTCACCAATCACGGCAAAAATAAAATCGGTATGTTGTTCTGGTAGAAATCTTAACTGGGTTTGAGAACCCTCCATAAAACCTTTTCCAAAAACTCCTCCTGATCCGACTGCCACTTTTGACTGGATGATTTGATAGCCTGCACCTTGGGGATCGGCCTCTGGATTAACAAATATCTTAATTCTGTTTCTCTGATATGGTTTTAAATTATTCCAGAGAACCGGGGTTATTAATCCCATAAAAATGTTGACTAAAAAATTAAACATGACAACAAATTTAGAACGCTTGGAATACAACAGATAAAATACTAAAACCGCCATTAAGATTAAAAAAGTATAGAATTGAAAAGAAGCAAATACCATGAGAAAAGGCATTAGAATTAAAACAAGATTACCAAATTTTAAACCAGCCCAATTCATCATTGGTAAAGCAATGGCAACAAAGACCATGGATGTTCCCAGATCGGGTTGCCGGATTATTAATATAAATGGGATTACAAAGAATAATGCTGTTACTAAAAAATCTTTTAGGGTATTGACATCAACATCTTCCCTGGAAATAAATCTGGACACTGCTAATATTGTTGCCAGCTTTGCAAATTCAGAAGGTTGTACAAAAATCGGACCGATTTGCAACCATCGAACTGCACCCTGCCCACTTTTTCCAAAGAAAATAACAATAACAAGTAACAAAATGTTTAATCCATATAGCGTATAGGCTGAATCGATAATCCATTTCAGCGGAATGAAATACAGTCCAATCAAGAAAAAAATTCCCACAATCACCCAAATTAACTGTTTAACGAAATAATTTGTAGCTACTCCCTGTTCCATTGCAGTATTTGATGATGAGTACAACCCAACCAAGCCCAGAGCCAGCAGTCCTAAAAAACTTACCAAGAGAATGATGTCAAACTTTTTATATATACTCGTCATTTAAACACTCTGAATTATTCAACAATCTGAGTGGAATCAGTTATAACACTATTTTCATTACGAATTGAATCAGCAACAGCTTTTTTTACAGCTAATGCTATCATACGTCGTTCTAGGTCATAATCAAATTTTCCCTGATGATAAAAATATCGTTTCATGAATGAACCTGCAATAGGAGCAGATGCTGCTCCACCCGATCCACCATTTTCTACTAAAACACATATGGCAATTTCCGGCTCATCAAACGGAGCAAATCCAATATACCAGGCATGATCTTCTGGAAGTGGATTTTGCGCAGTACCAGTTTTTCCAGCACCAGTGATTCCATAAATCTTGGCTCTCCAACCAGTTCCACCATCCACAACCTCTCGCATCCCTCTCAGGATAATTTCATAAACAGTAGAATCTATTCCCTTTATTGCTGTTACTTTCGACCTTTTAATTTCCTCTTCACCTGTTAAAGGATTTACTAATTTTGAAGTCAGGTGTGGTTGATATAAAATTCCTCGATTCGCAAGTATCGTAGTAAATTGCACGAGCTGTAAAGGAGTTACCAGTAATTCACCCTGCCCGACGGCTAAATTTGCCAACATTCCTTTCGTCCAATTACCTTTTCCATATACTCTATCATAATAATCAACACTTGGAACCAGACCTTGATTTTCATTGGTTAATTCAATTCCTGTTTTTTCACCAAAATGAAATAATCGGCTGTATTTATTCCAGACATCCAGTCCAATCAATAAACCAAGTTGGTAAAAGTAAACATTACATGAATTTTTAATGGCTCCTTCTAAATCAAGAGTTCCATGTCCTTTAGTATTCCAACATTTTATCACCTTTCGGCCTATCCGAAAATATCCGGGACAATCAGATTTCCGGAAGGGTCGAATAATACCTTCATTGAGTGCTGCAATAGCCGCAACCAACTTATAGGTTGATCCCGGTGGATAACCACTCTGACAGGCTCGATCATAAAGCGGATGATGAGGATCATTTAAAAGTTTATCCCATAGCTCTGAAGTTATAATACCGCTGAATTCACTAATATCATAATCAGGTTTAGATAATAGGGTAAGAATACTACCATTCCGTGGATCTATCGCTATTAGTGCCCCGCGTTTCCCTTCCATAAGAGTATCTGCATAAGCCTGTAAACGCATATCTATAGTAAGATATAAATGTTTACCTGGAAAAGGTAAAGTACTTTTTTCTGAAGCAATTTGCTCTACTACCCTTCCCATTGCATCAACTTTGACAAATCGATATCCTTTATTTCCACGAATATCTTGATCATAAATTCTTTCCAGTGCTTTTTTTCCTACAATATCTCCCGGTTCCAGCTTTGAAAACATCACCAGATCATTTTCATCAACCTCTCCCAAAGTACCGAGTAAGTGTGCTAATCCTGATGATCTCACATAATGTCTCTTTGGTTCCACTTTCCATTCCACACCCGGGAGATCGATAATGTTTTCTTGAATCCAGATCAATTTCTTAAGATCTACTTGCCTCATAACTTTTACAGGTTGGAATCTTCCGGACTTTCTCAATTCCTTTTTAATATCATCCTTAGGTATATTGCTTATAGAAGAAATAATTTCTAGGGTATGTTCAGTAGTTTCAGCCGGAATGAGATATAATGAAAAGGCCGGTCTGTTATCAACAATTAACTGACCATTTCGGTCATAAATATTTCCTCTTACTGGGAGACGGGTCACCATTTTTACACTATTCTGGTAACTCTTCTCATAATAAATCGAAGAGTGACTTATCTGTAACCGGTAAAACTGAACCGTTAATGTTAGAAAAAGTAAAATAAGGACTGAAATGTAGAAATATTTTTTCCCATACATATCTGAATTAGGCATATTTACTGGCTTTCCTCCTGTAAATAAGGTTCAAGAAAATAATTCAGAAAAGCACCTAGGATTATGGTATACATCAAATTCGGAAGGGTGTAAAGAATTAGTAACGATTGAATAGAAAAGTTCTCACCCAGTGTATAAATAAAAAAATAAACAAAATCATGGATTAGCCCACTGATTAACAAGGTGAGTAAATATTCGGTGCGAGCAGCAAATTTACCGGCAAGAGATCCGGAAATAAAACCGGCTACAGTTTTAGAGAGGGCAGCTAAACCGATAAAATGAGTACTTGTTAGATCCTGCATTAATCCAAGAAAAAATCCAACTGACATCCCCCAGTTAGGTCCCAATCTTAAGCTAAAAAGAACCAGGACGATCAGGATTAAATCTGGGCGCCAATAAAGAATTTCGATATATCTTACTATCGTCAATTGTAACATTACAGCAAGGCAAAACATAATCACATATATGGCCTTATTTCTGCTCATTCAACTATTTCCTGTTGAAGACTGTCGGGAATGCTTATTACAAATACTTCTTCGATCTTATTAAAGTTCACTGCCGGTTTAACTTTTATCTGTTTAAACAATTCATAATCATTCTCCTTCACCTCGACTACTATTCCGATTTTTAATCCTTTGGGATATATTTGACTTAATCCAGAAGTTACCACAATCTCTCCGCTCTCTACTTCAATATCCTTTGGAATATAATACAAATCTAACCATAGATTTCCAGACCAGCCTATCAGCCCCACTTCTCTACTCTTTTGAAGTCTGACACTAACCAATGTGTTTCTGTCCATTAGAATCTGCGTAACAGAAAAATCATCCTCAGCGTCTAAAATCTTTCCTACAACCCCCTGCTCGGTAACAACAGCCTGATTTTTAAACACATTATCCTTTTTACCTACGTTTAAAATTAAGGATCTTATGGCCTGTTCCTGCCCGGAACCAATGACTGTAGCGGGAATATATGAATACTGAAACTCATCTTTTAATCGCAAAAGACGTCTTAAACGCAAATTTTCCAGCATACTTTCCTGTAATTTTTGATTCTTGATAGACTGTTCTAAAAGTTGCTTCCGTAACTCTTTATTTTGTGTTTCAATATTTGCTAAATAAGTTAAATTTCCTTTTAATCCATAAACCCAACTCATCCCTTGAAGAATAACTATATGCATACCTCTCAATCGAAAAGAATCATTTAAGCCCATCAGTATGAAAGCCAGTGTCATGTAAAAGATGAGAAGTAACAAAGTACGTCTTTGAGTAAAAAGCCACAGAATGTTTTTCATAATGCATCATTACATATTATGATAAAAAAAATAGTCCGGATCTTACTTCCGGACAATAAATATCGTAGAATTACTAAATATCATAATAACATTTGAATATGAAAGAAAAATTATTTTTATCAGATTCTAGTAAAATCATGCCTTTCATTTAGAATCATATCCGGAACACAGTAACATGAATACTTTTATACCCTTTTTGACTTCAACAGAAGTTTTAGATACCGACTAAAATCATTTAATATCATACCGGTACCTCTGGCAACTGCTGTTAGGGGATCTTCGGCAATGTTAACAGGTAGTTGTGTTTCTTTCTGTATCAGTTCATCAAGTTTCAATAAAAGCGAACCACCTCCCGTTATAATTATACCATGATCAAGAATATCAGAGGCTAATTCTGGAGGTGTTCTCTCGAGAGTCAACCGGATAGACTCTATTATAGAATTGACCGGATCCATTAATGCTTCTCGAATCTCAGCTGAATTCACCTCTACAGTTTTAGGTATACCATCTATTAAATCTCTTCCTTTTACCTGAGCGGTAATTTCATCATTTAGAGGCATTACCGATCCGACTTCGCATTTTAACATTTCAGCAGTTTTTTCACCAACAAGTAAATTGTAGTTTTTCTTAAAATACTGAACAATAGCTTCATTCATTTCATCACCTGCTATTCGAATAGAAGTATGAAGCACGATCCCGCCTAATGAGATAACTGCTATTTCACAAGTTCCACCGCCAATGTCCACAATCATGTTACCCATGGGTTTCTCTATATCCAGCCCGATTCCAACTGCAGAGGCCATTGCTTCTGCAACCAGATATACTTCCCGAGCCCCCGCCCTTTCTGCATTATCTCTAACTGCTCTTTTCTCAACTTCAGTGATACCAGAGGGTACACATACAACAATTTTCCCAATCGAGATCCGGTTTACTTTCGCCTTTTTTATAAACTCCCGGATCATAATTTCTGTCGCTTCGAAATCAGCAATAACTCCATCTTTTAAAGGGCGTATTGTTATGATTTCCTGATGTGTCCGACCAAACATTTCTCGAGCTTGGTGCCCAACTGCCAATACTTTGCCACTATTCTCTTCAATAGCAACTATCGAGGGTTCATTCACCACAATGCCTCTATTTTTCACAAAGATAAGGGTATTTGCTGTTCCAAGATCAATACCAATATCATTGGAAAGGAAATTTAAAATACCTAATGCCATAATATTCCTCTGAGTTTACCTCTCAATGTTTAAAATGACGAATACCTGTAAATAGCATTGCCATATTATTTTCATCGACCGCCTCGCATACTTCCATATCTCTTTTGGACCCTCCTGGCTGAATAACTGCGGATATACCTGTTTTTGCTGCTTCATCCACCCCGTCTCGAAAAGGGAAGAAGGCATCTGATGCCATGACGGCACCCTTTAGTTCATGCCCAAATTGCTGTGCTTTCTGGCCGGCAAGTTTAACAGAATCCACTCGTGACATCTGTCCCGCACCTACTCCAATCACCTGCCCATTTTTTGCATAAACAATCGCATTGGATTTCACATGTTTTACTACCTTCCAGGCAAAGAATAAATCTTTTCTTTCCTGAGCATCCGGTTCTCTTGCACTGACAATTCGTAAGACTTTTTTATCCATGATCATCTTATCCTGATGCTGGGATAATAATCCTATCGGTAAGAATCGATATTCAAAATCTTGAAAATCAAGTAAAGAAAAATCCATCTTCAGCAAACGTAAATTTTTCTTTTCTTGCAATATTTCTAAAGCTTCCGGACTAAAATCGGTCGCAATTACACATTCGAAAAATGTCTTGCCAATAAGCACCGCTGTCTTTTCATCAATACTACGATTAGAAGCAATGATACCACCATAAGCAGAAACTGGATCTCCTGCAAGAGCTTTTTGAAATGCATATGGTAATTTTTTATCTACAGCCATACCACAAGGATTGGTATGTTTTATTATTCCTATGGCTGGTTCTTGAAATTCATGAACAAGCATTGCTGCAGCACTTACATCTACATAATTATTGTAAGACATCTCTTTACCCCAAAGCTGTTCAATGGTGGATTTTGTCTCTCTGTTATTATAAAAAAACTTATATAATGCAGCATTCTGATGCGGATTTTCACCATATCTCAAATCTTTTTCTTTTATATAAAAATGTGAAAATCTTTGTGGAGGCGAATGATTTGAGATTTGTGAGTCAAGATAACTGGAAATCTGAGAATCATAAAAAGCGGTATAAAAAAAGGTATCAGCAGCTTTTTTTTGACTATAAGATAAAGGAATAATGTGATTATTCACGTTCCAGGTTTTAATAAATTCTTTATACTCCACAGGGTGGTGTAAGACAACCACATTTTCAAAATTTTTCGCAGCAGCTCTTAACATAGCCGGGCCACCAATATCTATAAGTTCGACCATCTGCTTAAGGTCAGATTTATCTTTATGTAAACGATCTATGAACGGGTAAAGATTAATAATAACCAGATCAATCGGTTCTATTCCATTTTCCTTCAATTGATGCAAATGTTCAGGTGTCCTTTTTGCAAGTATTGCACCATGAATTAATGGATGGAGTGATTTTACCCTCCCATCCAAGATCGTTTTAAATCCTGTAATATCTTCAACTTTGGTTACAGGAATTTGATGATCCATAAAAAATTTTGCCGTTCCATCAGTGGAAATAATCTCAATTCCATTTTGATAGAGTAGATTCCCAATTTCTAATAATCCTGTCTTATCCCAGCAACTGATTAATGCCTTTTTAATAGTTATATAATTCGACATTTTCCCTAAAAAAATAACTTAAATTGATAATGTTTTTGATACAGGAATTAGGCAGATTTATAAAATAGAATTGAAACAAAAAAAATTAATAAAACATCACCCGATTCGATACAATTTCATAACGTGAGGTGAAAATTTTCTTAATAGCTCGGGAAAAAAGAATATGTTCAACTTTTAATACCTTATGGGCAATTTCCTCAGGATTTCTACAATCCTCAATGTCGACCGCTTCCTGCATAACAATGGGTCCTGCATCATATACCTCATTCACAAGGTGGACGGTTACCCCACTGACTTTCGCTCCCGATTCAAAAACCGCCTGATGTACCCGTATTCCATACATTCCTTTTCCACCAAAAGCTGGCAGTAAGGCTGGATGGATATTTAATATTTGATTCGAATATTTTAAAACAATATTATCTGGTATTTTTTTCAAATATCCGGCTAAAATAATCCATTCAATCTGATATTGGTTGAGTACTCTCATAATCTCTACACCAAAGGCTTCGGAAGTTTTGAAATTTTTTGGGGAGATAATATGAATGGGGATCGATTTTTCTCGCGCATACTCTATAGCACCAGCCTTTTCATTATCTGAAATCAAACAGGATATCTCACCTGGAATCTCATCATGTTGAATGTTTTCATAAATCTTGATGAAGTTGCTTCCCCTTCCGGAAGCAAATATTGCAATCTTTTTCACAGAAATTTTTCCCCAATCAAATGGAAAATATAATATGCACTTGCTAAAGTGTCAAACATTAATAATAAAAGTAAATATTTAGAATCATTAGGCTTAAAGGGACATATTCAGCCGAACACAAACATAAGCTGAATCTCCCAGAAATAAATCCTCTGGAAATATATCTGGTAACAAGGATAGGTTTTATATTGTGAAGGAGTAAAGCATAATGAATATCTAAGCAAATTGTCAGCTTAATTAATCCCAGGACAAGTTAAAAGGATTGGTTGCCAGTCTGGCTTTCACTCCAATTGGAAGAGCACATGATTCTGAATAATGGCCGTATGGCATATTTAATACAACTGGAATGTCCTCTGGAAAAAGGTATTCCAGGGCGGGCCAAATATCAATATTTTGATTTTCATTTAAAAATCTTCCAAAAATAATACCTGTTACACGATCTGCAATACCAGCAAGATTTAACTGAAGCATTGCTCGTTCAATACGATACATCGGTTCATTGATATCTTCAAGAAAGAGAATCATCTGGTCGATTTCCGGGAAGTATGGGGTGCCTAAGATGCTGGTGATCATGGATAATGTTCCCCCCATTAGTACCCCCTCGGCTTTTCCCTTCCTGGCGATGAGGATATTCTCACCTGCAAAATCTTCAGCTGTAATATTTTTTTGTGAGCCTGTTATTTGGCGAAAAAACAAATCAACATAAGGATTTTGATTTTTTAATTGAGTGGTCGCTACCATCCCGGAAAAAGATCCAAATAGTATTTTACTCCATAACACCCATTGCAGGGCAGTAACATCACTGAACCCTATTAATGACTTTTTTGAATTTTTCCATAAATTATAATTCATGTAAGGAAGTAACTGAATACATCCCATTCCACCCCGCACTGCGTAAATACCCTTGATTTCCGGATCAAGTAAAAATCCATGAATATCCTTTAGCCTTTCTTTTATGGTACCTGAGAAATAACGATATGCTCCAAAAAGATGACGAGAGAGATTGACTTTGAAGCCTCTATTTTCAAAGATTGATTTACTTTCCTCAATCTCTTCTTTTTGTATGATACCACCGGGAGCTATAAAACCTATATTATCACCTATTTTAAGATAATTCAGACTCAACTCAATGACTCTCCGAAATTAACTGTAAAACTGAATTAATAAGAATGATACATTCGCATATTCTTATGGGATAACATCGATCGAATTTGCTTTTTAATTCTACTTTCTATCATTTTATACGTATTCTATTTTCAATTTTATAGGAATAGTCCTTTACAGCCTTAAAAAGTTGGAAATGACTCTCTGAAAAAGATATATTTCTCCGGTCCATCACAATTTTAGCGACCTCAATTGCCTTTTCAAAATTGTACTCACGTAAACCACCCGATCCACCCCAGGAAAAGGAGGGCAAAAACTTTGGTGGAAATCCTTCCCCAAATATATTACAACTTACACCAACTACCGTACCCGTATTGAACATCGTGTTGATGGCTGTTTTGGAATGATCCCCCATAAGCAAACCAAGAAATCTTTTTTCCGTGTTCACTGTTTGGTTATTCAGAAACACAGAAATGTAGCCATAATTATTTTTTAAATCTGAATTATTAGTATCTGCTCCAATATTAATCCAGGCACCCAGATAAGAGTGTCCTAGAAAACCATCATGCTGTTTATTAGTGTACTCTTGAATGATCGTTTCTTCAACTTCTCCACCGACTTTGCATACCGGTCCAATGGAAGTATTCTCATAAATTTTTGCGCCGGTTTTAATGTCACATTTATCAGCAATGGATATTGGGCCTTTCAGAACGGCATTCGGCATGATGACTGTACCTGACCCTATCCAGATTGGTCCATTATCCGCCATTAATACCGCCCCGGGCAAGATACGAGAACTTTCTCCAAGATAAACATTATCCTTTCCAATAATATGACAACCTTCCTCAATTTTCCCCCGCCAAATCCCCCCATATTTACCAAAAGCAAAATCCTGACAAATTTGCTCACCATTTTTATAAATTAGGTCCCAAGGATATTTCATAAGTTCAAAATGATCTTCCAGAATTGTGCAGTCATTTATTACTCTTTCTATATCAAGAATTCCTGCTACAAAAAATTTTTCTGCCTTATTTTGAGCGCAGCGAAATGCAACTATTTCATTGGAACAGACATAGGCTGAATTGGCGGGCATGTTATCAATTCGATAATGATCATCAACTTTTATTAATAAACGGCCATTGATAAAAATTGCTTCATCCGGGGAATTAAACTTAAGTATTTTGTCTGGAGCAAGGGAGTAATGCATCAAATATTGCCGGGCAGTATAAAAAATGTCCTGATCAGGATAACATTGCCGAATCTTTTCCAGAAGAGTAGATATCCCACATCTTAGTTCCCATACTGGTCTGAAATAGACTAACGGCAGGAAATTTTCAACACCCGCATCTTCAAATATAGCAACTCTCATTCAACCTCACTTTCTTATATCAAATTTATAAGACTTTGTAACCCAGCTGCTGACTGGTTTATTATTCACTTTTGCTGGAATCCATCGACTTTTATTTGCCGCATCAATTACTAATTTTAAGCAGGTAGAGTTCTGGGTTGTGTTTTCAACAATCTCGATCGATTCGCTTTTCCCTTGTTCATTAATCAAAATCAAGAGTCGGATTTGCCCTGCACACCCGGCATTGGAAACATTCGGGTACACTTCTAGAATTGGTTTGGCAGGTATTTCAGGTGGAATACCTGATACCAGTAGATTACTATTTATCGCACCTGACTTTTCTCCCGTCTCATAGGGTAATTCATCCGGTAGTACATCCTCCGCAACTGGTATTGGAATTATTCCATATGGTTTGCGTGGTGGAATACTTACCCTACTCATCTGTTCTGTTGGCGGAATGTCACTTACAAAAATATCAACTTTAATTTTTTGGGTCTCTAAATTTTGTAATCTCATAAATTTAGGGAAAATATAAAAGAGCAACGTTATAAAAAATAGGGATATGATGAGTGAAATCTTAAAAACCTTATTATAATGAATATTTTTCTCTTTTAGCAATGTCATTTGCTTTAAAAACCATATTGCTATATCGAGTAAGTGAGGGGCTTACGCCCCTCGACTTCTCACACCACCGGACGTACGGTTCACGTATCACGGCGGTTCTTAAGTTAACTAGTTCTGAGCA
>Ga0209635_10003508_pt1 | contig 12235 bp, 17 predicted proteins | sample DeeMarSWOR230_32_FD_187463 | JGI IMG/M metagenome (GOLD analysis project Ga0209635, IMG submission 187463) | Marine sediment microbial communities from White Oak River estuary, North Carolina - WOR-2-30_32 (SPAdes) (version 2) | ecosystem: Environmental > Aquatic > Marine > Intertidal zone >...
GTGAGGCAGAGTTTTGAAGAAGTCTTCGGGAAGCCAGCAGAAACGTTCGGTCTTCAACTGGTTTATGATGTGGCGCATAATATTGCGAAGGTTGAGGAACATCAAATTAACGGCCAGCGCAAGAAAGTTTGGATTCATCGGAAAGGTGCAACAAGAGCTTTTCCACCTAATAGCCCTGATGTCCCCGTGGATTATCGCAATTTTGGACAGCCAGTTATTATTCCAGGTAGCATGGGTTCAAGCTCGTGGCTTCTTGTGGGGACAGCGAAGGCTATGGTGGTAACTTTCGGCTCTACCGCTCATGGGGCAGGCAGAATGATGAGTAGATCAGCGGCGAAACGAAGGTTCTGGGGAGGCGACATAAAGAAGGCTTTAGAGGAACGTGGAATAGTTGTTAGATCGGCAAGCGCAGTTGTCCTTGCAGAAGAAGCTGATCCCGCTTACAAGAATGTAGACAAAGTAGTGGAAGTAAGCGACAGAATCGGAATCGCCACACGTGTAGCCCGATTACTGCCAATAGCAGTGGTTAAAGGCTAGAACATAACCTTTTTGTTTCGCTTCTTTTTTCCATGAGAGCGAAACAATATATAACTAAAGGCGACAAGAGAGAGTGTTTGTGAATAGCTTTGTCTACAGGCTTTGAAAGAATTGGAAGTGACTCTAGGCTTCAAGATCACTGGATAAGGAGACTTGTAGCTTTTATTATTGACAGTATAATTGCTTGGATAGCTACGGCAATAATCGCGGGAATAATTTTTCTACCTTTAATTCTATTGGCGGCAGCAACGAACTACCCTTGGTATGTCTTCAATCCTTTTACATTTCCATTCTTCGCAGGAATTCTCAGCGTCTTGTATTTTGCCTTACTTGAGTTTTGGTATGGATGGACCTTCGGCAAGAAGATCATGAACTTAAGAACCACAAAAATCAGCGGACAAAAACCACCCTTTGACGCTGCTCTTATTAGAAACGTAAGTAAAATTTACTGGGTTCTAGTTCTCATAGATGTAATTATCGGTTTAGCAACGCCAGGTGATCCTCATCAAAAAATAACTGACCGCTTCGCTGGAACTACTGTTACTTCAACAACTATTCCAGTGTCAGTTTCATCACCCGAACCACCTATACCGCCTGCTTAACAACACAATACTGCACATATCTTGTGAAGGGATAGTATCTGTGAAGGTTACAATCAGAGACCTTACAACGAAAAACATAAAAGAAATACCAAAACCGTGCAGAACTTGCCTCTACTGGGAAAACCCAGCCTTTGAGGGCAAACAGCTCTCTTCAACAGAAGAAGCAAAATATGAAAGAGAGAAAGCCACTTGGTTTCTAAAAACATTAAAAGAGTTCGGGAATTGTGGCAAAATATTGTACATTGATAACAAACCAGTGGGCTACGTTCAATACTCTCCGGCAAAAAGGCTTCCAAATACGCAAAACTATGGAGCCAAATTGCTCAGGGCAACAGAAGAAAATGCTGCCTTTATCTCTTGTCTCTATATTAGTGACAAAAACTTTCGCGGCAAAGGTTTGGGTGCGAGGCTTCTCGACGAACTGATAACGGATTTAAAACAGCGAGCTTTTAAGGCTGTTGAGACCTTTGCCAGAAAGGGCTCGACGAACAACCCTTCTGGACCTGTTGAACTTTATCTGAAAAATGGATTCCGTGTCAAAGAGGACATAAACAAGGAATTTGTCCTCGTCAGATTGGAGCTTTAAAGTGCTTTGTTTCTGAAGAAATGAAACAAATATTCCTGAGCGTATCCAGCATTTTTTCCGAAATAATTCCGGGCGAAGGAACTTAACCTATTGTAATCTCTCGTTGACAACGATTGTTTTTTTAGGAGTTTCTTGATAAAAGATGCATCAAAATAGTTCGTATAGTGTTTTTCAACTACACGTTTCATCCAAACATCCACTGGAAAGGCTTCAAGTTTCTCTAAAGAAAAGAGTAAGACGCAGTCAGCCACCTTATTTCCGACGCCTGGAAGTTGCAGTAACTCCTCTTTAGCTGTTTCGTAGTCGGCTTCTTTTAATGTTTTGAAGTCAACCTTGCCGCAATTTACCATTTTCGCAGTTTCTTGAACAAATTTTGCGCGGAAACCCAATTTACAATCTCTAAGCTCATAAAGAGCGGCTTTCGCTAGTGCATCAATCTCTGGGAAGGCGTAAAATTCGTGGTTGTCGAAAGTTATTTCTTCGCCGAAACGCTTTGACAATTCGTGAATCATGTTCTTGATGGCTGGAATGTTCTTGTAGGTGGCGCAGATGTATGAGATTAGGCATTCCAAAGGAGCTTGCCTCACTATGCGCAGACCAGAAAAAGCTTTAACCGCTTGGTTTATGAGGGGGTCTCGGTTGATTTCTGACACTATTTGAGGCAGATTGTCACCTAAACGAAAATAGTTTTCAACGAAATCTAGGTTGACTCCTTCAAATTCTAAAGTGTCTTTTGTCTGTCGCATTTTCAAAACTTGCTTTTCAACAACACCATACCGCCAATCACTATGTTTTTCCCATCGAAACAATTGCCCACACTGCAAGGTATGCTCTAAATCGAAGGGTGTCAAATACTGGTTCAGCTTTAGCTCCATAAGTCTTTCAAGCTTGTTGATAGGGATAAACTAATAAACATTCTTGACGTTGTTGCATCTTCTTGTTGACGTGAAAAAGACAACTATAGTCCTTATGTAAGAGGAAAAATTAAATGGTGAAAAAAGTTGGAATTTTTGGGCTTGAAGGGCTTCCGCTTATAAAAGCAGGCGACGACTTGGCAGGCTTAATTGTCTCAGCGGCAAAGAATAATAATGTCGAAATTGGAGATGGAGACATTGTTGTTATTGCTCAAAAAGTAGTTTCGAAAGCTGAAAATCGTATAGTGCAGCTGGATAAGGTGAAACCGTCTAAGAAAGCGTTGAAAATTGCTGAGAAGACTGGAAGAAGCCCTAGGCTTGCGGAACTAGTTTTGCGCGAATCCAAACGCTTTCTAAAAACTTCTCAGCAAATACTTATTGTTGAAGACCAAAGGGACATCGTTAACATAAATGCTGGCATTGACAAATCAAATGTAAAAGGTGCAAGCTGTTACGCATTATTACCCGTAAATCCAGACGAATCTGCTAAACGTCTACGTTCGCGCATCATGGGACTAACCGGAAAGAAGGTTGGAGTAATCATATCTGACACATACAGTCGTGCATTCAGACGCGGGCAAGTTAATTTCGTCATCGGTCTAGCTGGAATTGACCCCTTTTTTGATTACAGGGGCACGGAAGACTTGTTTGGCTATGTTTTGCAGGTCAAGTTCAGCGCTGTAGCTGATGAATTGGCTGGTGCTGCGGAACTCGTTATGGGGCAAGGGAGAGAGGCAGTACCAGTAGCAATCATCAAGGGATTGAATCGCATAAACTTCAGCGAAGGCTCTTCTTTCAAAGATTTAGTCATAGGCGAAAAGGACGACTTGTTTAGGAATGTCTGGTAGTCTTAGCATGGCAGCAAACATATAAACAATGAAACCAAAGAAAAACCGAAAGGTGCCAAGACAAAGTGAAATGCAAACAATGCGATGCTGACACTTACATGCCTTTTAAATGTCCCTACTGTGACCAATATTTCTGTGTTGAGCACCACTTGCCCGAAAATCACGACTGCCCTGAATATTGGCGTGCACGAGTACCCGTAGAACGGCCGGTAAGAACCCCGAAAACCATGAAAGGTGAGCCTTCATATCAGTATACAGTTTCTATGACGCCGCGAAAGCATGGCAGGGTTATATGGTTCAGTACAAAAGAGCTTAAACACTTGGCTGTTGGAACCTTGCTTGTGATGGGTGTAGGTGCATCTGTGTATTTATTTGATTTTCCTTTGGCAGCTGTAGCCTCTTTGGCTGCAGTGCTTACATTATCCTTTCTCCTACATGAGGTGGCTCACAAAATAGCTGCGCAGCGCCAAGGGTTGTGGGCAGAATTTCGACTAACTCCATTTGGAGCTCTAATAACTTTAATCTCCATCTTTGCACCGTTGTTCAAGATTATTTCTCCAGGGGCTGTTATGATCGCAGGTTCTGGCAATAAAGAAATAATAGGAAAAACAGCTCTTGCAGGTCCTTTAACAAACATCATACTCGCTACGTTATTTCTCATAGTCGGCTCAGTGTTCCGCATGATCAACTTCAACTGGGTCGTTGCCTTTGTTGCTTTTTTTGCGGCATGGATAAATTCCTTTATAGCTGTTTTTAACCTAATTCCCGTCGGAATAATAGATGGCTACAAAATTCTTAGATGGAACAAAATTTTATGGGCACTTAGCTTTTCTGCCTCGATTGTCTTGGCGATTCTTAGCTTCGTTTTCTTGCCTTTAGTTTGAAGCAATTCAATGCTCACATAGACTTCTTCAGGCACTCGGATTCTCATAATCATAATAGTGTAGTAGCTGAAGAACAGACCATTAAACAAAGAGACCATTAGAGAATACTTGGCGAAATCTAGGTCATTAAGTCCACATACATACAGCAAAATCCTTTGCTCATTAAGGGTATTCTGCAGGGAGTTTCCACTCTTCCCTTTCTGGTAAGCATGAAACTTTCTAACTTTAAGGTAGTTTATCTCATTTTTCATAGTAACTCTCGTTTCTTCCACAAGCCATAAAACCCTACGAAATCAGTTCTATAGAGCGTCATAATAATTGTTTGGGTTTGAAAAGGATGAGTTTTGAAATAGACAGATATAATGTGAAACATCAAAAAGCTGTAATTAATTTATGGGAAAAATGTGGTTTAATAGTCCCTCAAAATGATCCTGTTGAGGATATTCAGAGAAAACTTGCCTTTCAACCTGAGCTGTTTTTCATCGCCTTGTCTGATGGACAACTCATAGGTTCTGTTATGGTCGGTTATGAAGGTCACAGAGGTTGGCTAAACTATCTAGCTGTTCTTCCTTCGTTTCAAAAAAGAGGATATGGTAAAAAACTGGTGAACAAAGCAATCGTAGAATTAAGAAAAATGGGGTGTCTAAAACTGAATCTTCAAGTTAGGAAGAGTAATATCCCAGTTATTGAATTCTACAAGCATCTGGGGTTCAAAGAAGAAGAGAGAATAAGCTTAGGAATGAGATTGAGAAAGCGAATCATCGAATAAAGTAATCTGCTCTTCGTGGTAGCAACACATTAGTACTCTGTAGCCTACAGAAGAAGATTGCTTCCATAAGTCATAAAATTGTAGCAGTAGTATTTACTTCTGTGGTAACATGTCCAAATTAAAAAATATTGACTTAAGGATTGTTTCTGAGTTGATGAAGAATTCTAAGATTAGTGACAGGCAATTGGCTAAGAAGATTGGGGTTTCTCAACCTACTGTTACTAGAAGAAGAGTAAGGCTGGAGAAACAAGGATTGATTGAGTACACTGCGATTCCAAATCTGGCAAAGCTTGGATACGAAATCATGGCATTCAGCTTTAGTAGCTGGACAACTGAAGCTTTTACCAAATTGCTTCAAACAGGAGAGTTTAAGAGACAAGTGCAGCTTTTCCTTTCAAAGCATCCGAATGTCATTTTTGCTACTACTGGAGGAAGTGGACTTGATGGGATGAATTCAGCTTCTATCTCAATCCACAAAGATTTTGCTGATTATGCTATATTGGCACGTGAAATAAGGAACACTTGGGGGAAGTATGTAGCGGAGTTTAAGAGTTTTATTTTTGCCTTAAATAGTGAAGATGTTGTAAGGCAAATAACGTTCAAACACTTTCCTCAACATATCCAATCAACTGTGGCAAAGACCAAAGCTTGACCACGTCCTTTGATAAGATGCCTAAGTCCTACATAATGAGAAAGGGCTGCGGATCTCTATTCAATTGGCATTACTTTAACAGTTTTCGGAATAAGAGAGAGCTTTCCATAACAGTTAGGACATCTATCTTCATTCTTTTGAATAATCTCATAAGGAGGCTTCAGCATTTCTCCTTCATACAGAACAGTACCACATCCATAACAATGAATCTTCGAAGGCATACTTGCTCACATGAAGAAGGTCTCGCCAAGAGCTATTTAGAACAATTGAAGCAAAGAAAACCTACAAACCAGAAAGAAAACTGAACTAAAAAGAAGAGGCTGTAACTAACTTAACATAGGGAAAGGAGCAATCACTTACTTATGTTTCTTTATTCTTTCTATACAGAAAGAAGCTTGGAGCAAAAAATAGATCAGGAATTTGTTTCACTCTACTCTGTCTGTACTTCACTGGCTTTCGCTTCCTAGAAGTATATAAAAACATTTTACAACACAAACCTCCTTAGGTAAAGACTGTATGTCTGAAATAGTAGAAGTTATATTCAGGACAATCAAAATAGTAGTAGATAATCCAGCATCCATATTGATTGTTCTAGGATTTGCAGCTGTTCTATTAGCTATATTTGCACCTATAGAAATTGGTCTTCGTATTCTCTTAGGAGTCCCTGGATTAGTAATGAAAGCAGTAGGAATCTATGCTCACTTCAAATGGTTAGAAAGATGAGTTGAAGAAATACCAAGATAGAATCAACAATCCTCTATCTTCATAAAGCTAACACCTAACACAAACACAAACAAAGACAAAAGAAAAAGAGCAATATAAGCTCAAATAATGCTTCTTTTGGTATCAGAGAACTGTTTTTACTTTAAATTATCAGAGAAGTTCAATGCTCACATAGACTTCTTCAGGCACTCGGATTCTCATAATTCGCCTCATGACCCGTTCCTCGGCGTCGATGTCAATAAGCCTCTTATGAATCCGCATTTCCCACCTATCCCAAGTTGCGGTGCCCGCTCCAGAAGGCGCCTTTAAAACTGGAACCTTAAGCCGCTTTGTGGGTAAGGGGATTGGCCCGGTCATTTTGACGCCTGTCTTTTCGGCGATAGCCTTCAGTTCGTTACACACATCTTCTAATCTCTTGTAGTCGGTGCTTGTAAGTCTTATTCGTGCTTTTCTCGCCATGGCTGTGGTTTCTCCAAGTGACTTCATTATCCACTTCGACATCTTTTAAATACTTTTTCCTAGTTTGGTAGATTTGATGCTTTAGAAAGGCGTGCAACCGAGGCACCTCGACACACTTTTATGGAAAGAACATTTATCTCCATCTGCCTATTAGCCTCTCGAGGAATAGGCTTATGGGAAATGTGTTAGACAAATTACAAAGAAAGTATAGGGAACAGAAAGATGGCTCGACAAAAATTGAAAGCTAAAGCACTGCTCATCGATTTAGATGGAACAATAGTTGACTCTACAGACGCTTTCACAGAAGCAGCCAAAATGGCATTTTCTGCAATTGGGCATCCTCAAAGCTCTAGCGATATAGGATTAGAAATGGCAAGGCATTTACAACGCAATCTCTCCATCGCGAATTTCTTTGAAAAGACAAGCCTGGACGAGGCTATTAGAGGAAAATTCATAACGGCATTCTTGCAATCTTTTTACACAATCGCAACAAACAAAACTGAATTACTTCCAAATGCTGCCAAAACTCTGCACAAACTTTCTGACAGCTTTCTCCTTGCCCTAATTACTCGTCGCCGAGTTTTGAAACAATTAATAGAGAAAGAGCTACAACGTTTGCAGATAAACAGCTATTTTGGGGCAATTGTAACTGCATTAGATGTTGAGAGACCTACGCCATTTCCTGACGCCATTTTAAAGGCAGCAGACAAACTTCAAGTGTCAATTCAAAACTGTGTAGTAGTGAGCGATTCTGGTGTTGACATTCAAGCAGGCAAGTCTGCAGGTGCAAAGACAGTTGCCGTTCTCTCGGGTATGTTTGAAAAAGAAGAGTTGCGAAAGGAAAAGCCTGACCTTATCGTAAAAGATATCAATGCTCTTCCTGAATATTTAGTCGTCGAGACTAGCAGAGTGCAGTAATATGAATAGTTGACTTACGAAATTCTTATGGAACTCTCTACTTAAACAATATGCATTTGATTTCTGTTTAGATTGCTTTGATGAGCTGCTTAGAAGAATCTTCGTTTCTTTTTAGGCTCCTCTTGTTCAGGCTTTGGGACATTTTCTGGTGCCATATCGGGTTCCATTACTACGATTTCTTCTTGCTCTGGTGCTTCCTCTTTTGCTTCTTGCTCCGGTGGCTTTAATACTTCGTCTGATACTTCATGTGGTGGGGTCTTCAATTTTTCTTCAAGCTTGTTTATCCTAGCCTCAAGCTGATCAATTGCACCACGCTTTGCCTTGACTTTCTCTTCCAACGCTTGGACTTCCCATCTTTCCTCTTGGACTGCCCACTGTTCTTCAAGAGCCTTGATTTTCTCGTTCAGGGTCCTTTCTTTTTCTTCCATTGATTTTAACTCGTTTTCTAAGTCAGTCTTCTTTCTTTGCAGCTCTTCTGCTTCTGTTGGACTCATGATTGTTTCACTACTAATGTCCCTACAAAAATTAAAGATAAGTAAGTTATGAAGCCCAAATTAATATTAGAAAACCCTATAAGAACTTCTTGTAAGAGCCCTTGCAATCCTATAGTGAAATTATCTATCTCTTGTGCCAGTCACATGTCGAAATAAAGAATAGTTCTCAAAAAATGTTATAGAAGATACCATAAATAACGCTTAATTAAGACGGTTGCTCGAGTATCTATTGGAGAAGGCTCTGGGAAGAAAGAACAATGAACTTTCTTGAGCTGCTGCTATCACAATGCTTGAAAGACCATAATCCACTGTTAGATCTACAGAGTTCAGATCGGCGAGTTTTGCAGATAGCTTGCGAGGATCTGATTAACTTCTTAAAGGTGCATTGGGAACTAATCGGTCAAGAAGACGGTGACTATGATCTAATTGACAAGGTTCAAAAGTACTTTGAAGAAAATTCAGAGGAATTTTCGAACTTTGTAAGCATTTGGTCTGGCCTTTGGATTAAAAAGTGGAGCGAAAGAGTCAAGCTTCTAATTGGAAACGAAGGCTCTCCCCAATGGTCTAAAGTGAACAAACGGTTAAATAATGCAGAGCCACTGTGGCGGCAACTCAAAGACCGCGAAGAAATGAAAGACATTCTAGTAGAGTCCCTGGTAAAGAATGGGGAAATTTGCGGGACAAGCATAATGGCAGAAAACCTCTTGAAACTTGAGTTAGGGGTCTATGAAGAGAAACACAGTTGGGGTAACGAACAGGAAAAAGTTGTTAACCTTGTCAACGTCACTCTGCGAAAGGCAAGGCAACTATCCTACAGTAAGGGGCCTCTAATCTTTGTGAAAATCGACAGAAAATATTTTGCCCTTCATTAAAGCACATTTTTGGATTAAACTAAAATCTGAAAAATGTTATCTTGTTCTTTCTCCTCGAAGAGTTTTGGTTCTCCATGAGTATGTTTTAAGAGTGGGCGATGTTCCGTAGCCGCATGCAGCACACCTTTTCTTCTTTATGTTATACGCCCTTCTTCCACATCGCCTACATTTAATGTGTATAAGTTTTTTTGAATGTTTTCCGAAAGAAGCAGTTCCTTTTCCCACAAGTGTCACCTTGGAGGTGGCGAGATTATTACTACGTTGTCACCTCTGACGATCAATACACCTAGTTTTTTGATGTTTTCTGGATCTGTGGTGTCCTCTGTGTCGTCAAGAACTAGGTTTAGATGCTGGTCGAATCCTCTTAGTTTTCCTCGAAGGCTTTTTCCTCCTTTTAGGCGTACAAGTACTGCTTTTCCTAGGCTTTCTTGAAGAATCTGGGTTGTCATTTCACTCATTTTCTAGTCCTCTAGTCGCTACATTTCTTTTAATAGGTGAAACCATTAATCATTTAAATGTATCTATGGTCAAATGAGACATCCTCTGCTAATCACTGAGCGTTTGTGAATATGTTTCTCCGAAATGGCTGGCTACCAAAAAACGCGGGATAATAAGGGAAATGCGTCCACCCTTAATGGTAACCGGCGCAAAAATGTACTGTTAAATCGCAAGATTTAAGTTTTTATTCTTCTCAATTTACTAAGGAATGCAAGATGCCAAGCATAAAAGTTGGCGCATACCAAGTATCAATTATGCTTCTTATAATGATAATTATGGCAGGTTCTGTTGTCACTATTGCATGGTATCTATTTGCCACAAAGAGTATTTCTCTTATAGTTGAAGAACCATTATCTATCACTGATTACCCAAGCTCAATCCATGTTCATCCAGGGGAAAATAAAACTCTTGACATCACTATCATGAATTCAGCAAGCATAAACTATGCAGTGACACTATTCTTCATGTTAAACGAGTCAGCCTATCAAGAATCCTATATAACTTTCAGCAATTTTACCTACAACATAATACCTGGTTCAAACAATGTAGCAGCTTGGTTATTCGTGCAAAGCGGAGCACCCCCTACTTTCCTTGAACTTAGTGTCGATTTTTACAGACAATAGACAGATGGAGTGTATTAGAATCGCCTCAGACGAAAAAATCCAATAGATCAGCACATTGAAATGGGAAAATGAGGGAGACATCACTATAGCTTAAAGATGTATATGTATTCACATGAAGAATGCCCTAGTCTTGTGGTTTTCCTCTGTTCCTCTGAAGCGACACAACGTCTTGAAGCCAATCTTCAAAATGCCATGATTGTTCAGCCTTTTCGCAATGCAACGCTCTTTCGTAAGCGTGTACTCGGTGTCTCTTTTTATTGTGGAGAAAACCATTTATAGCTTTCCCTACAACTGAGACGTCATGAGAACTTACATCTTTACCGACCGTGAAAGAAGAATTCTTGAGGCTTTTCTTACTGGGAAAAAGGTTGACAAGATCAAGCTCTCCAAAATCATGTATAGAGTTAGGAAGTACAAGACTCTTTTCGATGACACCTACCTTTACCTTAGAGTCAGAAAAACGATAACCACAGACACGACATAAGTACCGTTGTACGTCGCCATCTCCACCTCCAATAAAATTTCGAGAAATATGGTTATGCGCGGTAAATCTTATATTATTCGGATTATTCTTTAAGCCAAGAAGTGAGGCGTCTTGAGCTCAAAATGGGAAGAAAAATTAGGGTCTGTCTGTAACATAAGTCCAGAAGCATTAAAGCAGGCATTGGAAGAGCTGAGTGAGAGTTGCTATGGTGATGCACGCACCTCAAAGAAGATAATCGAGGAACTTACTCAGAACTGTCAATTTAGCGACAGTGATTTGAGGGAATTTATCAGCAAGGTATCTCGGAGTTGTCCGATGGATGCTAAAAAATTGCATAGCGAAGTCACAAAAGCTAGAGGCAAAAAAGCGCTTGCCTTTGAAGCAGTAAACAACGTGATAGGAAAGCCAATTTAGGTGCAAACTTCGTAGAATCTCCATGCCCAGATGATTATCATGACTAAATGTCCAGATTGCTTGAAGGAATACCACGAACATAAAAAGAAATGGAAATATGGGCAGTTTGATGTTGAAGCGTTCTCGTGTGAGTGTGGAACAGATTTCAGAGAGTACAAATTAGAGGGAAAGCATAGTTTTACATTAAAGAAAGCTAAGAAAGACAACAGATGGAAGAAGGTATAGTGCGACAAGTGCTGCTAATTATACGTGCACTTAAAAAAGCAGAAGAATACGGAAGATGTTTCCACTGCTTAGTGATGTAAATGTGTCCCTACCAAATTCAATATGTAGGACGGCGTAAAACGTTGCGTAGCGAGACAGCTATATAGTCTACTTGTTCTTCAGTCACAGCGGGGTGAACAGGCAACGAGAACACCTCATTTGCTGCCTTCTCAGTGTTCGGAAGCTTTTTTCTGCCAAATCTGCGGTAGAAAGGCATTAAATGGATAGGCACTCGGTAATAGACAGTGGCTCCTATGCCGAGCTTTCTCAACTCATTTACTGCAGTATCTCTGTTTCCACTTATCTGTCTTAAAGTAAAAAGATACCAGCTATGTCTGCAATCTTTTGGCACCATCGGCAGCTCTAAACCTTCGATATTTCGAAGCCTTGCTGCAAGTCTTTCTGCGTTGTTTTTTCTTAGCTCTAGGAATCTCGGTAGCTTTTTAAGCTGCACGTGACCAATTGCTGCTTCAATCTCGGGCATGCGGAAATTCCCCCCAATCATACTTGAAACGTATTCGTTTTTTTCGCCGTGGGTTCTCATGTAGGGCAGTTTATCAGCGTATAATTGGCTATTTGTCGTAATCATACCGCCTTCTCCGGTAGTCATGTTCTTGCTAGCATAGAAGCTCCAACAGGCTAAATCGGCAAAACTCCCAGCTGGCTTTCCGTTATATAGGGACCCATGAGCTTG
>Ga0209635_10003512_pt1 | contig 12231 bp, 10 predicted proteins | sample DeeMarSWOR230_32_FD_187463 | JGI IMG/M metagenome (GOLD analysis project Ga0209635, IMG submission 187463) | Marine sediment microbial communities from White Oak River estuary, North Carolina - WOR-2-30_32 (SPAdes) (version 2) | ecosystem: Environmental > Aquatic > Marine > Intertidal zone >...
AAAAGCCATTTCACGGATTTGCGATCCTCCTAATGCAGATGAATTAATAGGCATAGTCCTAAACCAATATTTATATCTAGTGTAACTTGAATACGCTTCTCCGTAAACATTACCGCAGAAATAATCTGTTGATGCTCCAGTTCCAAGGAATAACTTTTTAGCATCCATAACAACTTCAACATAGGCTTTTAAAGCTTCTGTTCTAAATCCTCCGATGATATATTCTGCCCCATCTACTTCAATTATTTTTTCAGCCGCGGAAACTCCCTTAGTAACATCAAGGACAGGATTTGATTCATCCGTATCTTCAGCTACAAGCCCTATATAATAGGTTGTACCATTAACTTGGACTCCTCCAGCTTGATTGATATTATAGGCTGCTAACCACGCACCTTCATAATTTCCTTCTCCTTGTATTTCAGTTATACCTCCAAGTAAGCCAATTTTAATTAATCGATCATCAGAAACACCTGAAACTCCAGGAGTTTCAAAGATAGATTCTTGTGGCGCGAAAACAAACCACAGTCCAATTCCGAGACCAGCACCTGCGACTGCTATTACAAGAACTATTGCAAGAATTCTTTTCGTTGATCGTTCCATATTTTCATCACTTCTATATATTTTATAATTTAATTTTTTATTCAAATTAGATTTGACAATTAGTGTTTCAGATAAACATATATTTAAATATTTATCATAAATAGAAAATCTTTCACTTAAAAAGAGATTTAAATTTGATTTATTTTTAGGTTTACTTACATAGTCTTTAACTGTAAAAAAGAATAGATATCTGCGATGTTTTATAATTTAAACAAGTTAAATCCGCCAGATATATTTTCAATCGTATCTGATTTTCTATTAAATACTACTTTGAGTGTGTAAGCTGAGCCTGAAAAATAACTTTCTGTTAATATTAAAAGTAAGGTGTAATAATCATCATCTTTTTCTATTATTGGAATGACTGCTTCCCACTTAGTAAAAAATACATAATCTTTTGAAATTTTTAGAGCCTTTTCATAGTACTTTATATCATCGGAGCTTTTAGATAATTCAGATTGTAAAAGAAGGGAATTTTTGTTTGAAAATTGAATTTTTTTTGTAAATTTATATAAATTGGAGTTTTCTAAAGAACTATTTTCATAAATAAAATAAACAAATGGAAGAATACCGGGGATGTAAAGAGAATTTTTAGGTAATTTGAATTGAATCCAGATTTTAGAAATGAACCGATAAGAGAAATATGCGAGATAAAATCCAAAAATATAATGATATAAATTAGAAAAGAATAATTCTGGTAAATAAAAGAACATTAAAAGATAAGACAAAACAACAAGTCCAGAGATTAGAGCTAAAAATAAATTGATAGCTCTATCTATGAAAAATCTATATCTTTTCTTCGAAAAAGGATAGAATATCGGAATTTTTGATGCTGTTATTAGATCCAGTGTAACATGTAGACTATAAAAAAGAAATCCAATAATCCAAGCAATCAAGAAATTTTCATTGGTAATAAAGGTAAATAATATTGCTGTAAAAAACGAAAATAATAAAGCAGTAAAATATGAATGGGATAACCCTTTATGGGATAAAAAATTTGACTTTTTAATCAAACGCAATGGTTCTAGAAATATATCAAAATCAGCAATTACTGACATTATAACTGCATAAATTACAAGGCTAAATGGTACAGATTTAAGGCCGTAAATACTGGCAAGTATTCCGATTATAAAGTGAGTGAAAATATCCATGACTAATAGAAAAATTAAATAAATAATTGTTTTTTAAGTTTCAGATTTTAAAATAAAGGAGTAGTTAAAACAAAATATTTTTTACTTGGTTTCAAAAAAAGATGATTTACTTTAAAATTCCTCTTTCTTTTAACCATACTTGAATTTGTTCATGAATTTGGTCCCTGACTTGTCGAAATTTATTGATTTTTTCCTGTTCTGTTCCTTCAAATGCGGCAGGGTCTTCAAATGACCAAAATAACCTAGTACTTACTCCAGGAATAATTGGGCAGATCTTTTCAGCTTTTTCACATAATGTTATAACAATTTCGAAGTGAACTTTCCCTAAGAATTCCTTTAATTCTTTAGGATATTGATCTTTTAAATCATAACCTAATTCTTCCATTACTTTTATTGTAAAAGGATCTATATCTTGAGGTTCGAAACCAGCACTATATACTTCAAAATGCTTACCTGCATGCTTTTTAAGAAATGCTTCTGCCATTTGACTACGTGCCGAATTTCCAGTACAAAGAAAAATCACTTTTGGTTTCTTCATCGAAAACACTAGTTTTTTAATTATTTTGAAAATTATTTGCAAAATTTTTTTAGTATGCCTTTTAGTAATTTTAAAGTTTGTTCTTATATTATATATAGGAGGCAATCCCTTTGTCAATCTTTCACTACTATTTCTTGAAAGATTTCATCCAAAAAATTAAGTTTTGAAATAGTGTGCAAAATACTTATTACTTTTACCATATTTTTGCCGTATTATTGTTTTGAGTGTTTCAATGTCCAATCTTTCTTTCACCTTTTCTCATCAACATCCTACATCTGGTTGTAATTGAATCACACTGTCAGGATATAAGTTGAATTCAATATTTTCTCTAATAGGGTTAAACTTTTGCATAATTCCATGCTTATCAGGCGCATATGCATACACCCCAACATCATCATATATTGAATCTTCTTCTAGATTTACAAAAAGCTGAAGATAACTATGAATATAGCCTTCATATAGGGGAAAAATCATGTTCTTGGTTTCTGTCATCTCGATTTTATCCACCAATGCTAACGTTTCTATGAACGTGGTATCATTTTCAACATTAAGGGTATATTTTTTACCTTGCTGGAGTCCTTTTATAGGTATACTAATTTCAAATTCTATTTTTTTAATTTTTTGATCACCCTAATTTAATCAATAGGATTAAATCAAACCTTTTTCTCTAAGTAAATTGGGCAAATCTGTTTTCAATGAATAGGAAGAGGTATATTTTTTCTTATTGTCAACAACAATAGTATTTCCATGTAAATTTAGGTTTCTTGCTTCCTCAGAATTAAGGTTTTTAGTATCATAATTAATATATTTGATATAAGGTGTTAAAACAGTAAAAATTCGATTCATAAACTTATCCCATTCACAGGCGCATGCATCTAATGGAACATAAATGTCAACTCTTAATTTATTATTTTGTTCCATGATTATAAACCAATTATTTTAACTACAATTACACGATTGATTTGAGCTTTTTACTCTATTCCTAACATTCCACAAACATCCACAACCCGCTTGTTCTTGCATGACAATAGCTTGAGTTGGACAATTTCTTTTACAAGCGCTACACTCTGTGCAGAGATTGGGGTTTGTTATTTCAAATTTTCCATTATTGCTAGGTTGAGGCAATCCAAAAGGACATATTTCTCCACACAATCCACATCCGGTACACATATCTCGATTAATAAAAATTCGTATATTCTTTACGATTTCGGTAAAATTAAGTGTTTTAAAATCTATTTCTGTCATCCTTATAACCTCCTATCTTTTTATACTTTTTAATTTTTTTTATTATTTTAATAAAATATAATTCCAATTGGTAAAGAAACCAAACTTATTAGTAAGAAAATTTTATTTAATTTGCTAAAAATGCGATACTCCTTTTCAATTTTTCTTGGGCTTGTTGCCATTGTATAACCACTAAAAGACATTGTCGAAAAGAAAGTGCTCCAAAAGAAAAAAGGTAAATTAATCAGAGTATAAAAAATTGAATTATGTATTAACCACGTTAATCCACCTAAAATAGCTATATTAATAAATCCAAAGAAAAATCCTTTTTTTACAAATTTCTGAGTAAATTTTGAAATGGGAAATAAGAAAAATATACTCATATTAGTAAATAAAATCCAAATACACAGTTCACCAATCCACCATAATTTATCAAACACTGTAAAGATGTATAAACCTAAAAATAGCATTAATAAAGCTAAAATGGGCAAGATGAATATTTTACGAAATAGAAATGTTGTATGCGTTATTCCAGCGCGGATACGATGAGATATTGTAAATCTAGCAAGCCTCATTTTTTCTGGTTTTTTGGAAAGTTGCTTTTTTAGGTAGGTTGGTATATGTTTCGACCAAACCGGACCATACTTTACTTTAAATGGGAATTTTTCTGAATTTATTGGTAAATCTGGAATAGCTACGCCCCCAGCAGAGAGTTGGGGGAGTAATAAAGTCTTTTTATTTGTATAATTTTGAATACCGGTCGCTTCTATTGCTTCGAGTAATTGTGAATTCCCAAAATTATTACCCCGAGCAGCGCACCACACATTAATTCCATTAGAGTCTACACATAATACCCACACATTAATATCTTTCAAATCTCGCATCACTTTAATGTAAGTATACTCATAATTAGCTGTGACAATAATCGGAGAATTTTTATCAGGATTACCAGCTTGGTAAATCCCTGGTTCAATAGGAACATGATCAACTTGTCCAGTAAAAATGTTTCGATAAATTCTTAATTGGGAATGGAATCCTTTAAATTTTTTTGGCATAGGACGATAATAACCAGGTTCTTCAGTTTGGCTGTAGTTTATCTTTTTAAGTTCCATAACTTGGATAGAACCATGTTTCCATTTTTTTTGAGCATTGATTTTAAATCCTATCGGCTCTATATAATTAAAAAACCACTTCAAAAGGAAAGTGCTTTTTAATCGAAGCCTTCTAAGCTTTTTTTTATACCGCCATCTCTTAATCTTAAAAATTAGTTTCCAAAATCCAGAAGGAATAAATTCAGCAGCTATTATTAATCGTCCTTCTGGTTTTAACACTTTCCATGCATTCCGAAGAAAAATTTGTTGTTCAAATGGACGTAATTCTGATAACATGAAGGTGCTTACTATTATATCTTTCGAATAGTGTTCAGCTTGAAAGTCAGAGAATGAACCTATTTGATATAACAAATTTAGATTTTCTTTTTGAGGATAATTTTGCATTGCATAATTTATCATTTGAAAATTTTTATCAATTGCAATAACATTATTCCCCTTTAATGCAATTCTAGCTGCAAGTCTACCAGTTCCACAGCCTACATCTAATATAACCTCTGAAGTATTTATTCGATTAAGAATCCAATCTTGAACTTCAACATTTACTCCTTTTGTAAGAGTAGTAAACTCTGAGTCATATGTTTCTGGTTCTTGTTCCAACTTTCTCATATACACGACGGCCATGAGTTTCTCACGTAAAAATATTTAAATTTTATAAAATATACAAAAACTGTAAAAATTATCCAGATTTCCAAAATCCACGTTTTTTTAGATATCTACCTAAATATACTATTGAAAGCATTACAGGAACTTCCCAAAATAAACCCATAGTTGTACCTAAAGCAGCAAATGAACCAATTCCATACATAGCAATAGCAGTAGCAATTGCAATTTCAAAGTGACTTGAGGATCCAATAATTACAGTTATAACAGCCTCTTTATATTTCAGTTTGAAAAGTTTAGTAATTAAAATGTTATAACCAACAACAATTAGAAATCCTACTAAAAGTGGAATAGAAACTAATACTAGTACATCTGGATTGTGAATTAGAACATCTCCATTCAATGAAAAGAGTACTATTAATGTCGTTAATAAAGCTATAATCGAAACCTTTCCTACAATTGGTCGATAAGTGTTATTAAACCAATTTTCTCCTTTAGAAGAGATTAATATTCTTTTACTTACTATTCCCAATACTAAAGGAAGTCCTATAAAAATGAATATCGATATTAATAAAAGAACCCAGTCAATTGGTATGTTTTGAATCCCTGTTAACAATGTTACTAAAGGAGCATACCCAAATATGATTGTTATTGTATTTAAACTGGTATTTATTACATTCTGCTCTTGATTACCTCGTGCCATCCAACCCCATACAAGAACCATAGCAGTACACGGTGAACTTGACAATAAAATAATAGCAATAGATAATTGGGCTATCGATGGATTATTTCCAGGTAAAAAGAGTCTAATCATCGCTAAACCTACAAAAGGTGCAATAAGCCAATTAGAGACTAATGTTAAGATGATTGGCTTTGGATTTTTACCTAATTTTTTTAATTCAGAAGCTTGTAGATTTAACATCGCAGGATACATCATTAGGAATAAACAAATTCCAATGGGTATAGAAATTTCTCCAATTTTTAAAGACTCTATTGCTATACTTATCCCCGGAAAAATTTGTGATAACAAAATTCCTATAAAGATACATATAGCCACCCAAAGAGGAAGAAATTTTTCAAAAAAGCTAATTTTTTTACCCTTTTCTTCTTTAACCTCAATAATATCCATAATTTCCTTTCCAGCTTCATTAAATTCTTTTTGCATAATTTAAAGTATTATTTCATTTTGTAATAACTCTGAATTTTAGAGTTTCTTTCATATTAAAGCTTAAGATATTAATAGAATGTTTCAAATAAAAATGTTTCGATGTGAATCTAAATGATTCGATATGAATAAAATTTTTATAATTTAATAACTTCTAAAATAATAAAGAGATTTTTTATTGATAATAATTGGTGATTTTTATAAAAATAGATCGCAAGACTGAAATCAAACAAATGCTTTGTAGCTGCGATGAGTGTTTTGATAATGACAAATATTTTGAAAATTTACAACAATTAGGAACGCAATTAAGATTGGATGAGAAATTAGATTTAATTTTTACTTTTTTAAATGCTCTGGGAAATAAAGAGAGAATTATTATAATAAACGTGTTAAAAGAGAAAGATCGTTGTGTATGTGAATTGGAGGCAATCTTAGATAAATCCCAATCTTCGATATCTCACCATTTACGAGAATTAGAGAAAGCTAATTTAATAAGGGGTTGGAAAAAGGGGAAGTTTACTTATTATAGTCTAATAAAAGATGAATTTAAGAAGCAATTAAATAATCTAAATCATGAATTTAGTATTATATAATTTCAATCTTTTATACTTTAAAACTTAATTTTTTAAAATATATGATCATTTTACTTCAAAATCTATAGTCTATAACTATTAATTTTAAAAGTTTCTAAAGTTTAGTTTATCGTAATCGAATATTTTAATATTGTTTATTAAAGAATTTCGAAAAAATTAAAATAAAAACTTATTATATGAATGGAGTTAGATGGAAAATGCCTCAGATAGTTCCAAATACGGAAGAAAATATGAATATCTGTAAACGGTTCTGTGGTCCTTGCCCTACTTTTAAACCAAACAAATTAAACGAATTAGAACCACATGCTCTTTTTTGCGCCAGAGGAAAAACTACAAAGCCATTGGATCAAGTAGAAGATAAGGGTTGTAATTGTTTTAAGTGTGACCTTTTTTCAAAATTTGATCTAGAAGGCGGATGGTTTTGTATGCACGGTATCGAGGGTAGGAAGTAAAATCCTTAACTAATTTTTTTTATTATTGCTCTAAATATCAGCATACGAGTTAAAGAATTCTTAAGAGTTTTAGAATTTTAGACTTATATAAATAGGTATTCAAGTATTCAAGTATCTCAAGGATTAAATAAATTAAATATAACCGAGAATTTTTTTTTTTTAAAAAAATTCCACATAAATTTCTGCATTTAATTAAACAGGTTTACCTTAAATTATGGCTTTATAGACTTTACGATTTTTGTCGGTTATTTAATTATTCAAAACTGTGGCTACCGCTAAATATATATGTGTAAATTCCCATATTGATAATGTTTAAAAATAGGATAAAAGATAGGATTTGATTTCCCAATGAAGGAACCAGAAACAAATTTAAGATATAATCAATATTATCGAGTAATTTCGCCATCGGAAATTGATATCAAGAGAGAAGACATATTTTATAGGGATAAATATAACGATATAATTAACTATATAAAGGGAATGTTAACAAACAATGAATACTCAACAATTCAACAATACCTTATACCTAAAGGCTTACTTTTAATCAATATTAATTCTGGTACAGATATCTTAGATTTCTTAAAATTAATTTCAAAGAATTATTATTTAGACTTTGTAGAATTAAACTATTTAGAAATTTCAAAAGAACCTAAAGAATTCTTTAAAAATTTTAATATTATTCTCAAACAAATTATAGAGGATTTGACTTCTAAAGTCAATAATCTAAATGAAAATAAAAACGGTTACGATGATGTTAATGAAAAAAGGAAACCAAATAAATTGTTTTTAATTGATCAATTAGAATTAACAGAGAGTTTACTTAATGAAAAGAATTTATTGAAGCTTTTTATTAATACTCTCAAAAATTACAAGAGTACTTTCTTAGAAAATGGAATCATTTTAATATGGATAAATAAAAACCTCGATGATATAGAACAAAACTCAAAATATATCTTTCAGGTTTTTGATCTTTTCATTAAAATCCCATTATTAATTAATGGTGAAAGGGAAATCGTACTGAAAAATTTTTCTGAAAAGAATCAAAAAATAGTATTTGATATTAATCAAATCGTTAATTATACGCAGAATTGGGAAATTCAAGAAATAAAACATTTATTAAAAACAGCAGTTTTCAAACATTTTCTTAATTCTGAATTGAATGAAACTTCGAATGAAATAACTGCTGTTATAATTAATTTAATCGAATCAGGTGAATTTATACCATCTATATTAGCTAAAACAAATGAAATTCAAGATCTACATAATGAAAATTATAAGTTTGCTTCCAAAATTCAAAAAACACAGAATTATAAAAAGATTAATTTTAATGAACTTCAATCTATACAAGAACACATACAAAATCAACCTATTTCCGAATTTATGCTGAATCAATTATATGAAAATGCAGCTTCAAAGAATTATACAGAACTTGTTATCATTCTCGACAAATTAAATAAAAAGGAAATCCTTGAGGAAAATGAAAGAAAACTGTTAGCAAAATATCCATTTATTTTAAATGATTCTCCCAGTAGAGCACAAATCAATTTAGAAAAAGCTAAAAAGAGGATGGATCATATCAAACAAGCTTTTGGTAAATACTGAAAAGGAGGGGTGAAATCATCGCTACTGAGACTAATAATATATCTCTCAAGAAAGTAATTCTTGAAAATTTCTTAAGTTTTCAAAGAGACGAGGTTGACTTTGATAATGCCAAATTCATCATAATTATTGGCCCTAATTGGTCAGGAAAAACATCAATATTTCAGGCAATCAAATTTGCGTTAGGAAGTAATGAAAGAGATGAAAGATATAAAAAATGGTCTGATTTTATCAGAAATGGGCAAGATCATGCAATGGTTGAGCTTCATATTCAAAATAATAATGATAATAATAATGATGTAATTAAAATAAGAAGATTAGTGATAAGAGGACAATCACCTTTTTATGAAATTGAAAGAGGAACTAATAAAGGTTTTAAGCGAACGCATGCCAATGAGATTCAAAAGTTAATTTCAGATCTAAAAATTAATCCAGATAATCAATTTGCTTTTGTGAGTCAAGGAAAGATTGACACCATTAAGAATTTGAAACCAATTGAACTTTGTATCTTCTTAGAAGAAGGAATTGGATTAAAAGGATTGAGAGATGAAATTTTACAACAAAAGGGAAAGATTTATCATTTAAATCGAGATTTTCAATCATTAGTAAGTAGAAGAAATACCTTAAATATCAGCTTAAATCTTCTACAACCCAAACTTAAACGATTAAAGCACAAACATAACTTACTTGAGTTAAAGAAAGTTCATGAAGACGAATTGTTATATGCCAATAAGAATGAATTAGAAGAAAGAATACTAGCTTTAAAAGAAAAAATTAAAAACCTTCAAATTATAATCGCTAAGATTAAAAAAGAAACAGATAGTTATGAAAAGATAATTATAGAGAAGGATTCGAAAATAAATAATATTGAAGTAAAGATTAATGATTTTTCAAAAGAGTTAGGGAAATTAATTTATAGAAAGAAAAATTTAATTGAAAAAATTAAGACCTGGGAACAAGAGAAGATACAAGCAAAAAAAGAATTAGATTCTTTGAATCAAAAGATTATAACAACAGAAAAGAGCCTAGAAAATGTTGAGAGCCAAAAGAAAACTTTAGACAACGAGATTAGCATAATTCAAAAGGAGAAAAAATCCCTGAAATTAAAAATAGATGATTTAATAAAAGAACAGAATATAATAGCAAAAAGGATCAAACAAAATGAAGACTTTTTAAAAGAGTACAATCAATTGATTCATAAAAAACAAAAATGCTTAACTAAAATCGAAGAAAGCAAAAATAAAATAAAAGACATAAATTCTGAAATTAATGAGATTTTTCAAAGTTTTAAAGATATTGAACATAAATTGGAAAAAAATAAATGGTTTCTTGAGAATCCAACAACAGATTTACTTATGCATATTGATAATGAGCTTAGAAAAAATACTAAAGATTTATTTGAACAAGGGAATGAGTTAAACAAATCACAATTTGAACGAACAAATTTAATAAGCAAATTTAAAAATTTACAAATTTCCTTAAGAGAACGTAGGGTTGTTTTACCGTCTAGTATTAGTATTTTAAAAGAAGAAATAGGAAAAAGGGAATTGGATAAGAAGGTTAAGGGGCCAATTATCGACTTTTTAAAATATGATGATAAACTAAGTTATGCCATCGAATCTGTTCTAGGAGAAAGGCTGCTATATAGCTTCATTGTAAGTGATTGGGATACATTAAGCCTTTTGAATCGATTAAAGAATAAATACAATGCTTATTGTAATATCTATATAACTAAAAATCTAAGTATTCGCCCCTTACTGGAATTTTCTGCTGAAAAAGTTATAGGATATTTAGCAGAATTAATAAAAGTTGTTAATGATGATATTGATATTAAAAAAGTCATTTATTCTAAAGTAAAAAACTGCTTAGTTGTTGAAGATTACCATTCAGGTATGCAAATCTATAAAAATTATAATTTTAAAGGCAAGTGTGTGACTTTAAAAGGAGAACAATTAATTTCATATAAATATGTTTATGAAACACCTTATCAAAAGCGTTTAAAAGGATTTCTCAGTACGGGTACATTAAAAGAACAATTGAGTAATTTAGAGTCAGAAATAAATTCCTTAAATGAACACATATCTGAATTAAGAGTTGAACAATCTAAAATTGATACAACCCAAAAGGAGCTTTATAAGAAGAAAGAAGCATTTAATGATCTTTTATATAATTTTAATCAAAAACAAAGATTAACAACAAAAAAGAATAGACTCTATGAAGTCATACATAATCTTGAAAATAATACTGTTATAGTTCAAAATAACATAATTGATATAGAAAAGAAAATTCAATATTTAGAATCTCAGAGAGAGCCTGAGATTTTTAGATGGAGTGAAAGAATTAAAGAAATACCTGATGAATTAAATATTCACAATGAAGATTTAAAAAAATGGGAAATAAAACTCAGCGGAAACATAGAGCAGAGGCATGAAGTTAATGAAAAATTTAATGATTATAAAGAGAAACTCAATACTTTAAAACAAGACTATGAACTGAAAAAGCAAATTTTTCAAAAATCAGATAAGGATGCTTTTGAAATTTACCAGAAAATAGAGTTAGTTGATGATAAAATTAACGGAATAGAAGAAGATATCGCTCAGTTAAAAAAAAATAAATCAGAAATCCAGAAAGAAAGAATAATTCTTGATAAAGAGCATTTAGATGTTAAAATAAAATTAGAACAAGAATTACTAAAAAATACTGCCCTACAGCAAGAATTAATGGCCAATGAAAGTGATTTAGAAAGAATCAATTTTGAAATAGGTTCTATACTCGCATCAAAAAATTTTGAGATGCGTAGTATAGATGAGATTAAAGAAGATATTTTAAGAATAGATAAAGATTTATTGAAATATTTAGATGTAGATGACTCAATTTTAATTGAAAAAGAGCAAATCTTATTAAGTATGAAAGAAATTACAAAAAATCAAGACAGTTTGCAAAAAGATATAAATGCTGCCATTAAAACTGAAAGCAAATTAGAGGAAACGTATTACCAAAAGTTCAAATCAACATTAAATGATTTAGAGTTAAAAATTAACCAAAAATTCAAATCTGCTAATATTAAATCTTATTGTTCGCTTAGTTTAGTTGGTAATTTTGAAGAATTAGGGATAGATATCAAAGCTGCAACTACAAAAGAGCAATTAAAATCTTGTAAGGCGCTAAGTGGGGGACAAATTTCTATGATTTCCATTTGT
>Ga0209635_10003517_pt1 | contig 12228 bp, 10 predicted proteins | sample DeeMarSWOR230_32_FD_187463 | JGI IMG/M metagenome (GOLD analysis project Ga0209635, IMG submission 187463) | Marine sediment microbial communities from White Oak River estuary, North Carolina - WOR-2-30_32 (SPAdes) (version 2) | ecosystem: Environmental > Aquatic > Marine > Intertidal zone >...
ATTGGTGGCATGTTATTTCCCCGATGTTATGATTAGGTTGCCTTACCCTAAAACATTTTTGCTTATAAACTTAAGATTATAGATTAAGGCGAAGGAAATGATGATAACAAGTAGAGAAATGCGTGCCCTAGAGTTAAACTCTGAATATTTTGGCGTTTCCAGACTGCAACTCATGGAAAATGCTGGAAGAAGTGTTGCAGCTGAGATAATTTCCAGATTTTCGGCTGACAAAACTCGAGTCTATATTTTCTGTGGGACTGGCGGAAACGGAGGAGACGGCTTTGTTGCGGCACGGCATCTCATCTCTAAAGGCTTCAAAGTAGAGGTAATCCTTGCTGGAAGATCGAGAGATATTGTAGATGGGGCAGCGTTGAAGAATTGGGAAGCATTGCAATCCTTAAAGGAGTTTATTGTTTTGCGTGAGGTTTTTGACTCTTCTCTTGTTCCAGATGTTGATGCTGAAGTTGTTGTTGACTCATTGCTTGGGATTGGGTTGAAGGGTTCGTTGCGTCCGCCAATTCTTCAATTAGTGAGAAAAATTAATCAGGTGAAAGCGTTTCGAGTTGCTGTAGACATACCTACAGGAATAAACTCTGACACTGGGAAGGTTTTAGGCGACGCAGTGAAAGCCGATTTGACAGTCACCTTTCACAGAATGAAGCCTGGGCTTGCTAAAGCCAGAAAGTACGTTGGAGAATTGGTTGTAAAGGACATTGGTTTACCTTCCGAGTTTGAAAGGTTTTCGGGTCCTGGCGATATCTCCATTGTTGTTAGGCCTCGTCCTCCGGACGTTCATAAGGGTGATTTTGGTCGGCTTCTAGTGATTGGTGGGAGCGAGGTTTTCTCTGGCGCCCCAACTCTTGTAGCCCTTGCGGCACTCCGCACTGGCGTAGACTTAGCCTATATTGCTGCACCACAAAGAACTGCAATCGCTATTTCATCCATGTCTCCCAACCTAATTACCTTAAAATTAGAGGGAGAGCATCTCAACCCCCGCAACACAGCAGTAATAAAACGGCATCTAGAAACCCCAACTGCAGTTGTTATGGGACCAGGATTAGGACTTCACAAAGAAACCGAAGAAACCGTGAATGAAATCGTAAAAATGATAGAGGAAAGAAAGATTCCATTGTTGCTGGATGCTGATGGACTCAAAGCCTTTGCTAAGCATAAGAGAAAGGTTAAGTTCCCTCTAATATTGACACCCCATGCTGGCGAATATAAAATATTAACAGGGAAGCAGCCGCCAACAGACCTGAAGAAACGAGCAGAAGAAGTGCAGAAAACTGCACGAAGCCTAAACGCAGCAATACTATTGAAGGGCAACGTAGATGTGATTTCAGATGGAGAACATGTGAAACTAAACTTCACTGGCAACCCGGGAATGACCGTTGGAGGAACTGGTGACACCCTCTCTGGCATAGTCGGCGCCTTCTTAGCGCAAGGGGCAAACCCTTTTGAGGCGGCGGTGGCAGGAGCCTTCATCAACGGTGCCGCTGGAGACTTCGTTCGAAGTGAGAAGGGTTATCACATGGTTCCCACAGACATTATTGATTGGATTCCATGTGTTATGGATGATCCCATGTCTCATTCAAAGGTGCGAGAGAGTGCCCGAAAAAGAAGTTAAAATTGTTGTCTATCATGCCAAGCAATGTGATCCAAAAAAATGCACGACTCTGAAACTTAAACGACATAGTCTTGTCCGTGTTGTTCATAGGGTTAGAGCGTTGCCTTATGGAGCGGTTATATTGAACCCTTTTTCGAAGAAGGCTTTTTCTCCGGCAGAAAAAGGGAGAATTGAAAGGAAGGGATTGGCTGCCATAGATTGTAGTTGGATGCACGCCGACGAAGTCTTTGAAATTTCTTTACGAGGAGTTTCCCGCTGCCTTCCATACCTGATCGCTGCGAACCCAACAAATTATGGAGTGCCAACAAAACTGAGCACGGTTGAAGCGTTATCAGCAGCCCTCTACATCGTTGGGTTTAAAGAGAACGCGACACGGTTGCTTTCAATCTTCAAGTGGGGTCCCCATTTCGTTGAGTTGAATAGAGAGTTGCTGGATGGTTACGCTCAGGCAAAAGACAGCAGTGGAGTAGTACAGTTACAGAAGAAGTTCATGTCATCTTAGGTGTTTTTTCAACCCATGAGAACTTGCGTTGAAGTGTCTTTGGATAATACAATTTCCAATCATATTCCACTCTTTTACCCCAATCATAGTATAGGCGGGGGTCAATGTAACTCTTCAGCGAAGTCCCAAGATTATAGTTCTTAGTTTCCTTAATGATTTTTATCTTAACCTCTAAAACCTTCGCTCTCTCCACAGACTTCATTGTCTTCTTCGCCTTCAACATTTTCAGCCTTTCCATCTTCTTTTCTAACGATTCCCTCCAGTTCTTCCTCGGTTTCTTCTGATGATTACAAACGATTGCGGCTCCTAAATTAGCCATAGTAGCTACATACTTTTTCAAATAGTCTGGAGTTGACTGCGAAACATCACTGTTACCTAAGGAGGCTTCAACAACGTTTGAGGCGTGATAGGTTCTGAAAACCTTTGCAGTCAATCCAGGCATCACCTCATCCAGAAAGAGCGAAACATCTCTTGACCTAATGCCCTTGAAGATTGTTGACTTGGACTCTTCGATGAAGCCTTCCAAGTTGTTTATGACTACCTCTGATAATTCGGTTCCTTTTCGCCATCTAACAGCATCCTTACCAATAAAATTGAAAGTTGTGACTCCATTGGGGCCAAAGGTGACGTGCTCCGGTCTCAGCGTTGTTGCGCCAACAGTGTCAGCCTCGTCCTTGTTCTTCTCATCTCCTACACGCAATTTCAGAACATCTATCAGGTGGCAGACTGTTGCAATCTTTCGTCTCATGACATTCGTGGATTCAAGGTTGTTTGCGATGTGGTGACGAACTTCGTCAATTTTGCTGGCCAATTCCTTTGCCTTATCAAATTTTTCGATTTCCTTCCTTTGTTTGACGTGAAACGTGTCGGCAAGCCAGATGTACTTCATTTTCCCCGAAAGTTTGTCTTTCCAACTCGCTGTCCACATGAATTCAGGATGCCACACTATCTCTTTCCAATTTCCTTGAGGACGAGGGGCATTTGGAGAAAGGTTGAGGATGATGTCGCTTGTTGTCGGTCCTTTTTTCCAGCGTCCACGTAAGGGATGCTTTCCTCTTCCCATGAAGATTGAGGAAGGCTCGGCAGCATAATTGGCGACTTCAACTTTTGAGCCGTCGATGACGGCGTATCCGTACTGTTCTTTGTTGGCTTCTCTTACCATCTTCCTTTGTTCGGCAAGCTTCTTTTTTTCTTCTCTAGAAAGGTTATGCTTGAACTCCTTTTCTCTCAAAATATGCTTCTCAATCATGGAGAAGTCGCAGTCTTCTGGAAGAAGCTCCTCTGTGATATTGAGTGCTCTGGCGAAGTCTTTGAAGAAGTTTCTGACGAAGATTTGGTCTTCGGCGTATGGGGTTCCGAGTTTTTTTACCCAAGCGACTGCCATCTCTTCTTGTTCGAGTGTTAGGTTTATTTTTTTGCCTTTTACATTGATGTGGAATTCTTTCCTTTCGCACTTTGGGACTAGAATTCCGTTGTGGATAAGCTGTTTCATGGTATTCGCAACACTTTGCTCTTTGCACTAATAAAGGTCACGGATTTGGAATCTATACTTAAGTGTTTTTGAATAAGTGGTTTTGCTTGGATGTAGATGATTTATTCTTCCAGCCCTTCCTGTATCCACATAGTAGATACATTTTTGGCTATGTATCCGTTTACGAATGCCGCGATGATGAATGTGACTACCGAAGTGGCTAAGTTAGGCAGGAGCATATTTGATGCAGTAACGATGATAACATTCACGATCACCAGTAGAATGAATAGAACAAATCCGTGAGCTAATAGGTTTTACCATGACGTTTTGACAGGGAACCATAGGATATCAGTTAAGAAGCTGTTAAGACCCCCCACAATGAACAACAGAATTACGAATCCGATTACTAGTCCTATGAATGCTCCTGCCACCGCCAGTATAGCCAAGACGAAGCTCCATACAATAAACAAGACGAGGTATAACACAGCGAATAAGAGCCCATGTGTGAAATATTTCACTGGATTCTTCCACCATTTCACCACTTCTTTTTCTTCATTCATCTGTTTACCCTTCTTTCTGTTCAATCTAATATAATTCTAAGTCATACTAAAGATTTAATAGGGAAGCTTCTATGCATATTGTGGAACAGAGAAGAACAGAAATGAATAGGAAAACAGTTTCTGTGGTGATACTAACACTACTCCTAATGGGCATGTTAACCTCGGCATCCAGCATCCAACTAATTAATACTGGATCTACAATAATCATAGTTCCAGACGATTTCCCCACAATACAAGAAGCTATAAACCATGCAAATGATGAAGACCTAATCTATGTGAAATCTGGTACGTACCAGGAAAATGTGGTTGTAGATAAGACTGTGTCGCTTCTTGGAGAAAACAAAACCACTACCATTATTGATGGTAGTGGAAATGGAACGGTTGTAATCATTGACGGTCTTGCTGTCAGTCTTAATAATTTCACGTTACAGAACAGCGGCACAGAAATCGATGAAAGAACTGGATTTCCAGCCTGCGGGATTTATGTTTGGCAAGATAATGCCAGCATATCTAACAACATTGTGAAAGACAATTATCTGGGAATCTATTTAACGTCTTCAAATAATATACTGAGAAACAACGACATCAGAGATAATGCCTATAATTTTGGAGTTACAGATTACGGATTCCATCAGGATATCGACACTTCCAACACCGTCTATGGAAAGCCCATATATTACCTAGTTGAGAAAACTGGCATAAGAGTTCCCACCGATGCAGGTTATGTTGCCGCAATAGACTGCCAAGGAGTCGCAGTCGAGCGCTTAACTATCACAAACAACTGGAATGGAATTTTGTTTGTACGTACCAGCGATTCTGTGGTAGAAGATGTAACGATCGTAGACAATTATTTCGGAGTTTCTCTTATAGGATCCTCATACAATGTTCTCCGAGATAACAATTTCACCAACAATCACTATAACTTCGGTGTCAGAGGGGACTATCTTTCACACTACATTGAAGATGTGGATATGTCAAATACCGTCAATAGAAGGCCCATCTATTATTTGATCAATCAAACAAAACTAAGAATAGATCCTACCACAATTCCAAAACCAGGAATAGGATACCTTGCCCTCATAAACTCAACGGAAATCACTATTGAAAATCTAACATTGGCACACAATAGACAAGGCTTGCTCTTCGCCTTCACGACAAACTCAACAATCAGAAACGTAAATCTCAGAGAAAATCTTCAGGGTATCTCATTTTTCCAATCTCCGCATAACACTCTCACCGGAAGCGCAATCTCTAACAGCACGATTGGAATTGAATTGTATCATTCGGATGAAAGTAATCTTTCGCTCAACAATATAGAGAATAGCACTCGAGGCATTTGCATCTTGTACTCAAGAGATAATGTCATCTCAGAAAACAGTATAGCAAATAGTTCACTCGATGGTATTTATTTGTATTTATCAAGCCACAATGAGATTATGGGTAATAACATCTCCAGAAATGTTTGGGGCATAAACATAAAAACCGCGTCAGATTGGGCTGTAATCGAGAAAAACGAGATTCGAGACAACATGGTAGGCATCTGGGGCCAGTCAATTAATATTCCTTATATCATCGGGACTTCTATCGTGGAAAACAACATAATCAACAATGAATATGGCATAACCATCAGTATCGGATGGTACCCTGCAGAAATTTTCCATAACAACTTTGTTAATAACACTTTTCAAGCATACTCCAAATTCTCTAGTTTTACTTGGGACAACGGCTATCCGTCTGGAGGTAATTACTGGAGCAACTACAGTGGCGTCGACTTCCATAGTGGTCCTTTTCAGAACGAAACTGGCAGTGATGGAATAGGAGATATGCCATATGTGATTGATGAAGATGATCAAGACAGATATCCGCTTATGATCCCTTGGTCTCCGACGCCCCCAGCAATCTGGAATAGAACATTTGGAGGCCCAAACAATGACTGGCCAGATGATGTTGAAGCAACTTCGGATGGAGGCTACATAATTGCAGGCAGCACAAACTCTTCTGGTGCGGGTTGCTACGACTTTTGGTTGGTTAAAACAGACATGAATGGGGATCAACTCTGGAACAAAACATACGGAGGAACAGGCGACGATTGGGCATTCGGTATTGCAGTGCCAGAAGTTATATCACCAGTGGATGAACGATACATAATCGCCGGTACGACGAACTCCTCAGGAGCTGGTGACTACGATGTCTGGCTAGTTAAGATTGATGCTAATGGAAATGAACTGTGGAACAAAACTTATGGTGGGGTGGAGTTTGACGCGGCATATGATGTCGAGATAGCTCCTGATGGAGGATACATACTTACGGGTGGAACAGAATCTTTCACAGGAATCGCCGATTTTTGGCTACTTAAAATTGATTCTAATGGAAACGAGTTATGGAGTAGAACATTTAACGGACCTGGCTGGGACATCGATGTCGCATATGATGTTGAGGTGACTCCTGATGGAGGATACATACTTGCAGGCGTCACCTATCTAGGAGGAGCTTTGAACCAAGCTTTTTGGCTAGTTAAAACTGATTCTAATGGAACCAAACAATGGGACAAATGGTTTTATCCTGGACCAGAAAATATTAATAAAGCATTTGGCGTCGCGATAAGCGCAGATGGCGGATACGCTGTTGTTGGGACCTCCTTCGCGCCCATGCGAGGTGAGGTTTGGCTAGTTAAGACTGATTTGAACGGAAACCCAGAGTGGAACAAGACGTATAGCATAACAGGCTGGGATGCTGCATTTGATATTGAGTCAACCGTTGATAAAGGTTACATTATTGCAGGTTGTGCGGGGGATGATTTCGGGCTGATTAAGATTGATTCTAATGGAACTCCACAATGGGTCAAAATGTTCGCGGGTACAAATAGCGATCGGGCTATGGATGTTGAGTTAGCAGCCGACGGGGGATACATAGTCGTCGGGGACACGAACTCTTTCGGAACCAGCGAATATGACTATGACTTTTGGCTGGTGAGATTCAAGGTCCATGACAGAGTAGTAACAGGTGTTAAACCTAACAAGAATATAGTTAGTCAAGGATATTATGTATCCATCAACGTGACTGTCGAAAATCAAGGTGACTATACTGAGACTTTCAAAGTAACCATCTACGCCAACACAACGGCAATAGGCAACCTGACAGCCTCAAACTTAGCTCCGGGCAATCAAACAACCGTTACCTTTACTTGGACTATGCCTTTCGTTGCTAAGCTACGCCATAATTACACCATAAGCGCCTATGCTTGGCCTGTTCCAAACGAAGTAGATATGACGGACAACATCTTGATAGACAACTGGGTAATAATCACTATTCAAGGCGATGTAAACGGAGATGGTGAAGTTGACGTTTATGATAAAGTGTTGGTTGGAGCAGCTTTTGGAGCTACTTATAATGCTACTGATGGTATGTATTGGCATCAACCACCAGATTTTGCTGGACCATGCATATACTGTCCACACACTCCGAATGCAGACATAAACGGAGACGGTGCCATAGACATATACGATAAGGTTATTGTCGGATATCACTTCGGAGAAACGTGGTAGTTTCAACTTGTGCTAAAGATTTAAGAAAGAAACTTCTATGCTTGAATAAAAGAATAGAAGAATGTTTCTGAAGTTTTAAATGCTTCACTCACATATCTGTGAAAGAGGATAGGAGAAAAATGAAAAGAAAAGGCCTAATAGTTATCTTTGCTTCAATGTTGCTATTTTCTGGTGCATTCATACAGACATGCTTCCAGCTCTTTTCTGGATATGGCAATCCACCACCAAACGTAGACACTTTGATTGCTGATACAATAGGTGAGCCATGGACCATTGATCCTGCGTGGTGTTACGACACGGCAGGCGCTGAAATAATCTTCAATACCTACGAAACTTTGACATTCTTCAATGTTAACAGATCGGTTGGAGTTGGTATCGAGGAGATGGGGGAGACCGATGAGTTCGTACCTCTTCTCGCTTCTGAGCTGACGCCTGAAGAGATCAACGAAACTAGTCCAGTTGAGCCGTGGGGAACCCCAATGAATTGGACTTACAGGTACTATTTCAAGATAAGAGGAACAGTTGAGGGACACCCAACTTGGAACACTGAAGTGTGGTTCCATGATGGTTCCAACCTTACCACCGCAGACGTAGAGTACAGTTTCGAGAGGTTGATGGTAACTGATCCTCCTGGGGGCTCAACATGGATGATCTTCGAGCCCTTGACAAGCGTCTACGCCACTCCACAACCTGGCTACTGGCACCACAGCATGTCACAGTGGGCTCTCGTGATCGACCAAGCTGTACAGAAGAATGATACTCACGTTTGGTTCAACCTAGTAATGTCATATGAACCGTTTCTGCAAATCATATCTCAACCATGGGCTTCCATACTCAATAAGGAATGGTGCTTGGATTCACGATTCAAAACTGTGGATAACCCGAATGGAAACTGGAACGGATCATGGACTCAATGGACACTCTGGAACTTCGTAAACAACACAGCACTCACCATATCACCCATAGACGAACAAGACACTGAACCCCCAGGCCCAAACCTAGACGCTATGATGGGAACAGGCCCCTACAAGCTTGACTACTGGGAAAAAACCGTGGAATGGTCTATCGTGAAATATGATGACTATTGGCAAGGCTGGCCAGCTCCAAAGAGCCCTGACACTCTGCCACGCTACTTCACAAGATTCACCGAGAAGCTTATAGAGGACTGGGATGCAAGGAAGAATAGGTTGATATGGGGTCAGTCTGACCTTACAGTTGTTCCTCGAGAGTTTATTGGATCCTTGATGGCTACGCCCGGTTGGACACCAGGAGATCCTGAGGTTTACCTACCTTGGATACGTTGTAGCGACCCCGCAGAGATGTTGGCACTCGAAGCCATGTTCTTCAACTTCAACATATCAACCACGAGCACATACTGTGGATCAGGCTTCGACCCAAACAATCCAACTCAATTCGGAGAAGACAGAATTCCGATAAACCTCTTCCAAGACAACGATACGAGAATGGCCTTTGCCTACGCTTTCGATTATTCAGCGTTCATCGAAGATGCGTTTCTTGACGAGGCAAGTACCCCTGCTAACCCACACATCAAAGGATTACCCTACTACAACCAAACCATCCATGACACATACAGGTACGACAACAACCTTACGAAGGCTAAAGAACTGTTTGAGACGGCTTGGAGTGGCGACCTAAAGACATACGGCATGTCATTCTCGCTTGTATACAACGAGGGAAACCTCTACAGAGAGACAGCTTGCTATGCAATAAAAGAAGTCATAGAGGATATTGGAGACGAGATTGCCAGCGGTAAATTCCATGTCACGGTGTTAGAAGTGTCATGGGAGGATTACGGCTCCTTGTTGAGGACTCGCGTCTTACCCATGTTTATTATAGGTTGGCTCGCTGATTATCCTGATCCACATGACTTTGTCCATCCGTTCATGCACAGCCGAGGAGCCTTTGGAAGTCTTCAGAGTATTGGGGTGATGCCCTTCAGTAACACACTGGACAGTCTAGTTGAAGCAGGAATCGCAACCATAGTTCCATCCGAAAGACAAGCAATCTACAACGAACTAGGAATCAGGTACCACGAATACTGCCCAAGCGTCCCCTTGGCTCAGCCCCTTGGACGCCACTGGGAAAGAGACTGGGTTCAGGGATGGTACTACAACCCGATATACGGTGGTTCTTTTGCCTTAGGTTTGGACAGCGTAGCTCCATGTGCTCCGTGCATCTACGTCTACCACCTGTGGAAGGCATGGACAGGTGACATAAACCTTGACGATGTGGTCGACGTTTTCGACATGGCCCTCGTTGGAGGAGCCTTCGGAGCCACCTACAACGCTACTGACGGCAAGTACTGGCACCAACCACCAGACTTCCCAGAACCATGCCCATACTGTCCACACCCAGCAGTTGCAGACGTCAACAATGACGGCGTCGTAAACATATACGACAAGGTCATAGTCGGATACCACTTTGGATCAGGCATCTAGGCAACACATAGCCACTAATTACCCAAAAATCCTTTTTTTTTCTTTAATGCGCACGCTTTAGCTTGTTGGCATTTCTCACATTCCAAAGTTTCAAAGTTTCATATGCTCTGAAGGTCTTGAATATTGGAGCCAAGTTAGTGTATCCACATTGACATTTGATTTTGACAAACTATAGCTTCTTCATTAATGATGTTAGAGATATACATCTTTGAGGTGTGATAGAGAAAATCTCTTGAATTCTCCTTCTCCGATAACAACAATGAAACTTTGAATGTCCTCAATGATGTCTTTCCATTCAGTTCTCATCAGATTCACTCTGTTATGGTATTCTGTATAGTTCTTGTAAAAAGCAATATCCACTGCGTTCATACCCATGCCTTCTCCTGTCGATGCAAATATCGTAGTGGGAAACTTTGCAATAAATTCTCTGGCTTTCTCATTTACTTCAGGTGAGAGAACTTCAGGACGAATTTTGGCAAAGTTTATGGCTAATATTTCAAAGCCCGTCTTCTTAAAATTAGGAATTATCGTATAGTCCTCAATCATTCCATTCTTTTCAAGTTTATGACGAGCTCTAGTGACTGTGGGTTGAGAAACCTTGAGAACCTTTGCTAGTTCCCCCTATCACTCCTCTTTGAATTCTTAAACAACTCCAAAAGAAGATCCATCATTTTCTTCTTCATTCAAATCAACTCTTCAGACTAAGATGAATCATTGATAGTAGATGGTTAGAAATCAACATGCCAAGGTATAAGTGTATCGTATCACATAAAACAATATGTAGGATGTGCCCTATACACCCTATTCATTTCTCTCTCTCCCTCATCCTTAATGGATGAAACGAGTTATGAACATGCGGCACATCCTACATTCCTCTAACTACTCCACCAGCCCATGTAAGAAAATCATTGTCTCTAGAAAGGAATAGTTGAGTATTCACCAAAAATACGGTATCAACTTGTACTAAAGATTTAAGAAAGAAACTCCTATGGTGGTTATACCTTTCTCTTGTGACATCAATACTTGTTTTCAGATCGGAAGTAGTCAATGAATCTGCAATCTCTTAAATTCTATAGAACAATCTTCCATAAACTTAAAATCAATGGGGTTTGTAAATGAAATCTGGGAATGCATAAGTAGCTTTCAAAAAGCGTTGAAAGAGAAAGGAGAGTTTTCTTTCCTTACGCATCCCCTTCATCTTTCATTAATTGGCAAAGATACGATTTATATGTTTTTGCATTTGAGATAGCGTTTCTAAGCTCCGTATTGCATCTAATAGATACTATGAGTTAGAGAAAAAATAGAATCTTCTCTTTCCTTTTCACTGTATTAGGATGTATCGGTTTTAGAAATACTCTTTGAACATGCTCATTTTAGCTATGGAAACCTTGCTTTTAAACTTCTAAGAGAAAGAACAAACTGCAAAGAGAAAGGAGAATCAGAGTTAAAATGTTTGGAGAAGAAACTGCCTTAGGAGCAGTTGGTATGCTGATATTGGTTTTTGGGATTATGGCAGTCTTTTTGGTCATAATAGCCTACAGTTTTGGGTTAAAGAAAATAGAAAAGCGAAAAGTATCCTCCTCTCACAAAATGGAAAGAGAGCTGACGAAAAAACATTCTTCGTCTGAGAAGTATACTATCTTTCACTCTTTAGTTGAAGCTTTGAAAGAAGAAGAGAAGAAACGATAAATCTGCACACCAATGCATGTCTGAAGAGGATAGGGACTTCACAACTATCTGGATTACTCATGCTACTTCTAGAAGGCTACTACAGATTAAGTATGCTTTAATGAAGAAGGATGGTAAAGCTAGAAATCCAGATAATGTTATAAGTGAACTAATAGAGTTTTGGAACGAAAATTGAGAAATATTACAAGTATTTTATAATATTCGATGGCTAGAGTTTTCTGGTCTGTTTGGGAATGGGAGAAGCTACTCAAAGTCGAACTGTAATACCTTTGCTTTTTCATAGACAACAAAACATTAACAATAACCGAAGTATGGTCGGAGTACAGCTTAGAAGGGCTGGTGTGATGGTCGTAACCCGCCTTCAGTTCAAAGACG
>Ga0209635_10003519_pt1 | contig 12224 bp, 8 predicted proteins | sample DeeMarSWOR230_32_FD_187463 | JGI IMG/M metagenome (GOLD analysis project Ga0209635, IMG submission 187463) | Marine sediment microbial communities from White Oak River estuary, North Carolina - WOR-2-30_32 (SPAdes) (version 2) | ecosystem: Environmental > Aquatic > Marine > Intertidal zone >...
AAGGCGCCCGTGGCCATGGACGGCTCGACACGCTATAACTTCCGGCTGGAGTCGGACCCGGATTTCGGAGTGTTCTGGGTATGGGATACTGCCTTCTGCTCAGCCAGGGGGCTGACGGACTCCCAGGGCAAGGCGACGCTGAGGTGCAGCATCCCTTGGGAACAGGCTGAACAGCCCGGCTGGCAGAGTCTGCGAATCTCAGATTCACGATACAATATCCTGGAGCGCAAGGAGCTGATGCGTACCGCTAAAACCCTTTCCATGTCTTTCATCGCCGCCTTTGAGGGCATGGAAAGGCCTCTGGTCCAAAAATTCGCACCCAAACTGATCCTCACTGCCGGAGATCAGGGCGTGCGCCCGTCTCCCGTGGAGATCATGGACCGCAACGGAGACGGCCGGCTCGGCTGGGAGGACGTGCTGGTGCAGGTATACACGATCGCCGGAAATCCTCTTGGGGAGTTCAAACTGAACGAGATCATCTTCTGGGGTGGAGACCACTGGTACTCTGGCGTGTACCAGTACCCGTATCTGCATTATGTGATGAAATACTATATCATCCCCGGGTACCACATGAAGGGGAACACAGTTGTGCCGGATAATCCGCCGGGAATTTACATCATGATCCCGCACTTCGAGTGGGGCCATATTGGCCAGACCAACTGGTTCGACTGGTACGAGAAAACTTACCAGCAGGTGCTTCAGGATCACGACGGGGACTCGCGATACACTCACGGGACGACTTACGCTTACGTTTTCACCCCCCCGGGGAGCAGCGAGGTTGTGATCCAATACTGGTTCTTCTATCCCTTCAACTTCTCCGGCAACCGCCACGAGGGGGACTGGGAGCACATCAACGTGGTGGTGGACTCGGGCAATGTGGCCCAGGCGCAAATCGTCCGCGTCGAATACTACTACCACCACAAGGTCACAACGGTTTACACGCCGGGCGTTGACTTCCAGGTGACAGATGGGACTCACCCAGTTGTCTATGTGGGGGGCTTCACCACGGACGCGCCTTGCAGTACGCTCGCCGGCTACGGCACCCACGGCTCCTATCCAAGACCGGGCCGGATCAACAACATCAACCCGGCGCGATCCCATGAGATCGTTGGTGGTGACGGGCTGGAGATCGACTTTGACGGATACCGCAACATCGAGCTACTGCCCAAGGTTCTACCCCGCACGGTTTACGCCGAAAACCCCGAGCTCACCTACACCCTGGGGTGGCAACACTTCGCCGCTGGATGGGGGTTCCCTCTTTCCCAACCCCTCCCCTGCGATCATGCCCCTTTCCTGGACACGATCTTCCAAATCATCGACAAGTTGCCGTTTATCGGCAAACCTTTCAATGAGGTGGCCAAGTTGATCATTTATGATCTATTCAAGGTAGGGCAGGATTTGTTGCTGGAAGATACCAACAAGGCGCCGGTGGGCCCGCGCTACAACAACCGGTGGGAGGACACTTCACCGTGAGTGTGTATTGCCGCCGCCTTCAGGGTATGAAGCACGATCCAGAAAAGGTTTGGATTTTGACCTTTGCGGAATCTGGTTGAGGGAGAAAAGAAGCTGCAAATTCATGCGTTGTGTCCTGGGCTGCAAATTTTTCGACAGTCGCCAGTAGCCACAGGCCGGAATAATCGCGTCCAGCATCGCCAAGGCGGTTGCCCGATTGGCCCAAGAAGGGTGATGGCAACCGAGGGAATAGGGAAATCCAGGACACCACGTACCCTCAGCGCGAACCTATTTTCTTGCCCCGGCCTGAGATATAAACCGTCTTACTGGACCGTCCTCGCAGCTCTCTGGAGAGTCAGCTTAAAATCCCCTTTGGCGATGTGGATGTAACTCGAGTCTTCCTTCTGGGTCAATTCCTGAATCAGAGCCACGATGGGTTTATGGCCGCTCGGATAGGTCGCCCGAATCGGCCCCGCAGCGAGGGTCGCATCGACGATTTCTTCGGGGAAAAGGGTCCGAAGCAAGAGTTCATCATCGGAGATATTTGGACGGCCGATTTCTTTGCGTAGCTCTTCGATCGTCGGCTGCGGCTGCTCCCAGTTCCGGAATCTCTTGGCCTCCGGCAGGTTGAGCATTTTATCCAATACGTTCCGCTCCACCGGAGCCGGAGTTTTTCCGTAATGGCCCAGCACATACCGGATGGCCTCGTCCGTCGTTGTCTTGTAGCGCTCCCCCATCAGCACATTTAACACCGCCTGCGTCCCCACCACCTGGGAAAAAGGAGTGATCATGACCGGATAACCCCACTCCCGGCGGATCCGGCTGATCTCTTCCAAAACCTCCTCCAGCCGGTGCTCCATCCCTCTTTGGGCCAGCATGAATTGCAGGTTACTGATCATTCCTCCGGGAACCTGGTGGACATATTGAAAGGCGTCGTATTCAACCGGCGCTCCGATGGGTTTCCCCTCCCGTTTGGCCACATAGCGGAAATGGTCGGAAATCTTTTCCACCGTCTTCTCGTCGATCGCGGGCTGGTAGCCCAGCCGGCGCAGATTCTTGATCATGCTTTCCGCCGAGGGATGGGAAGGCCCGTTGGCGAGCGGGGCCATGCAGGTATGAATCGTCGCGACTCCCAGCTCAACCGACTCCAAGCAGCAGAGCGGCGCCAGGCCGGTTGTGCAGTGGGAATGCATCTCGAAAGGGAGATCTCCGATGATTTTTTTGATCACCGGCACCAGCGTCCGGGTGCGGTCCACGGTCAGGAGGCCGATGGAATCTTTGATCAGGACCCGATCAGGCTTCAGTCGCCGCATCATCTCCTTGGTCTTTCGGGCATAGAATTCATCGGTATGCACGGGACTGAGGGAATACACCAGGGGGACGACCACCTCAACTCCCACAGATTTGGCCACTTTCACGGACTGTTCCAGGTTTCGCCAGTCGTGCAGGGCATCGAAGATCATGAGGCGCCTCAACCCATTCGCGGCGCAGCGCCGGATCCATAGTTCGATCACCGAATCCGGTACGATGTTGAAACTGGTGAGAGACTTGCTGCGAATCAGGCCCGAGAGGGGGGTCTTGGGCATCGCCTGCGCCAGCAGCCGGATTCTTTCCCAGGGATCCTCCCGGAGGTAGCGCAGGCAGGCGTCGAATTGCACCGTCCCCATCAAATCCACGGCATAGAACCCGGCCTCATCCAGGAGGGGGGCAATGGGAAGCATTTGGGGGGTTGTCATCCGGGTCGCCCACAGACTCTGATGGCCGTCCCGCAGAGTCGCGTCAACGAACTCAATCTTTTTCATGCTCTTCACACTCCCTCATCAAGGACTCTTCGAGCCACCGGGTGTTTACCTTCGCCCGGCGATAATCCGCATGCCGCACAATCGAGCGGTGGAAAGGAATGCTCGTTTCCACCCCGGACACTTTGAATTCTTCCAGTGCTTTGTTCATTCGTTCCAGTGCTTCCGGCCGATCTTTTCCCCAAGCGATCAGCTTCGCCAAAAGGGAATCGTAATAAGGAGGAACGAAATATCCGGGGTAACAATGGGTATCCAGCCGGATGCCGGCTCCTCGGGGGGCGTCCCACTGAGAGATCCGGCCGGGGCAGGGTTGAAATCCCCGCCTCGGAGATTCGGCGGTAATGCGGCATTCGATCGCCTGGCCGGAAAACCGGACCTCCTCCTGGGAGAAAGAAATCGGATGGCCGGCGGCGATCCGGATCTGTTCCTGGAGGATGTCGATACCCGTGATCATCTCCGTTACGGGATGTTCGACTTGGATGCGGGTATTCATCTCAAGAAAGTAGAACCGGTCCTCGTCCTGATCGAGAACGAATTCCACCGTGCCAGCGTTTTCATATTGAATTTGGCGGGTCAGACCCAATGCCGCCTGGCACAACTCCTGGCGGATTTGGGGGGAAACCGCCGGCGAGGGGGCTTCCTCCACCATCTTCTGATACCGCCGCTGCAGGGAACAGTCGCGTTCACCCAGGTGGACCATCCCGCCGAAACGATCCCCCAGAATCTGCACTTCCACGTGCCGGGCATTGGGGATGTAACGTTCGACAAATAAACGATCGTCGCCGAAAGCAGCGCGGGCTTCGGCACTGGCTTCATCAAAGACGACCTTCAAATCGGCGGGTTGACGGACGATCTTCATGCCGCGCCCGCCGCCTCCGGCCGCCGCCTTGATCAAAACCGGGAATCCCACCTTTTCCCCTGCCACCCGGGCGTCCGAAAAATCGCCAATCAGCTGCGAACCGGGGATCACGGGAATTCCCAGATTCATGGCCATTTTGCGGGCCCACAATTTATCCCCCATCTTGCGGATCTGGTCTGCTTTGGGCCCGATGAAAATGATTCCGTACCGTTCGCAGGCTTCCGGAAGCCCCGGCTGCTCGGCCAGAAAGCCGTAGCCAGGGTGAATGGCCTCGGCACCGGTTCCCACCGCGGCCATGATGATAGCGCCGATGTTCAAGTAACTTTCCATCGCCGGAGGTGGACCGATGCATACGACCCGGTCGGCCATTCTGGCCGGGAGGCTTTCGCGGTCCGCCTCGGAGACGGCCAGGACCGATTGGATTCCAAGCTCCCGGCAGGCCCGGATGATGCGGACGGCGATTTCGCCGCGGTTGGCCACCAAGACGCTCGAAATTTTATTCATGCACCCGGCCGCCTTTTTTCTTCCGCGGTGGGTTTGATGAGAAAGAGAGGTTGCTGGAATTCGACCATCTGCCCATTCTCCGCCAGGATCTTCGTGATTTGGCCCTGGACTCCCGCCTTGACCGTGTTGAAAAGCTTCATGACTTCGATGATACAGACCACATCATCCTCGGTCACCCTCTGGCCCACCTCCACAAAAGGGGGGGCCCCGGGTTTGGGCGCCCGGTAAAAAGTGCCTAACATGGGAGCCTGGATCAGAATCGTGCCTTCCTGGTCTTTGGGCAGAAGAACGGGACTTTCCATTCGGCGGGACTCTTTGGCCTCGGGGACGATCACTTGAGATTCCAAATCTTGGTTTCTGCCTTCCGGGTTGATCCTTTGCGGAGCCGGCGAAGAAACCCTTTCCTCAAAAGAAAATTCCTTCTCCGCCTGGATTTCTCCTTTCCCTTGTTTCCTGGCGATCAATTTCAAGTTCCCGGTTTCAAGACAGAGATCGTCGAATTTTGATTCTTCAAGGAGCTTTAGAATGAGAAGAATGTCTTCTTGATCGATGGATTCCATACTGCCCAATCCTCCTGCCTAAATTTTTCCCACCTCCGCCGATAAAAAAACCCCGCTTCCCTGCGGGTCAACCCGGGTCGAAAGCCCGGCGGGAAAGACTCACGCCGACCCAAAAAGGATCTTCGGCATGAGAAGCGTCACCGAGGGAAGATAGGTTATCACGAAAAGGGTGATAATCATGATCAAAAGAATCGGTAAGGTCGACTTGATAACCTCATAAAGCGGCAGATTACTCAGCGAACTCCCTACGTATAGATTGAAACCTACGGGCGGCGAGATCAAGCCGATTTCCAGGTTCATGGTGACCACAATCCCCAGATGAACCAAATTGACTCCCAGCGCCGAGCCGAGGGAAACGATCAAAGGGGTGAAAATCAGCATGATGGAAGACGGATCCATGAAATTTCCGGCCAGCAAAAGAATCAAGTTCAAGATAATGAGAAAGATCCACTGGCTGATCCCCGCCGCCACCATTTTGTCGCAAAGCATATCGGGAACCCGGAAAAATGAAAGCAGGAAGGCGAACGAATAGGCAAAGGCCAGGATAATCAGGATCATCGCCGACATCTCGGCGGAACGGAGAAAAATGTTCGGGAGTTTTTTCCATTCCAGCTCCCGGTAGACAATAAACCCCATGAAGAGACCCAGGAAAACAGCCAGGATGGCCGCTTCGGTCGGTGTCACCACCCCGCCGTAAATGCCCCCGAGGATGATCGCGGGGATGAGCAGCGAGGAGCCGTTTTGGGTCATCTTGGCGAATTTTTCTTTGAAGGGCAAAGAGGGAGACGGAGGGTATCCCTTTTTCTTGGAGACCACATGCACGTAAATCATTAAAAGGATGCTGAGAATGCCGCCGGGGATCATGCCTGCGGCGAACAACTTGCCGATGGAGACATCCGCCAGCACCCCGAAGATGATCATCAAAATACTGGGGGGGATTAAAATCCCCAGCGACCCGGCGCAGGTCATCAAGCCGGTGGCGAATTTGAGGTCGTAACCTTCCTTTACCATTCCCGGAATGACGATGGTGCCCACAGCCACCACCGTGGCCACGGAGGAACCCGAGATGGCCGCAAAAAAAGCGCAGGCCAGAACCCCGGCCATGCCCAATCCCCCCGTGATCCCGGCCGTGACGGCTTCGGCGAAGGAGATGAGCCTGCGGGCGATTCCGGCGTCGTTCATGATGTTGCTGGCCAGGATGAAAAAGGGGACGGCCAGAAGGGGAAAACTGTCGAGGGCGGCATAGATATTCTGCCCGATGAAGAGCAGATCCATGTCCGTAAATAAAATCAGGTTAATCGTCGTGGAAATACCGAGAGCGATGGAAATCGGGACACCCAGGAACACAAGGCCGAAAAGAATTCCCATTAGCAATCCAAGCATGAGGAACATGGAACAAATGCCGCCTTTCCGGTTTACCCAGTTGCCCTCGAAAAAAGAGTGATGGGCACTTGCATGGATCGGTTCAGAATCTTATGCTCCGTTCACCGGGAGGGTTTTGCTTCTAGGCCTCTCTTCTGGCAATCGCCTCTTGGATCTTCTCTTCCTTTTCATGAAAGATTTTCCAAATTTTTTCCAGGTGATGAAAAGCGGTGAAGGCGAAAGCCACCGGCATGTAAATAATCATGGTCCAGATGGGGATTTCCGTAACAATGGAGACCTGCCCCATCTCTCTGAAATACATGACGAACTGGAAGCAGACGTAACTGGTAAAGGCATAGAGGCAGATCCCGCAGACATGGCCGAAAACCATGAAAAATTTGTGGGTTCGAACGGGGAATTTTTTGACCAGGACATCGACGCCCACGTGCACTCCGCTGACCGTCCCCGTGCTGGTCCCGACCAGGGTCGCTGTAATGAAGGCGAAGACGGCCATTTCGGGAACCCAGGCAAACCCCGTGTTAAAAATGTACCGCAGGACGACCTGCATGAAGGTGATCGCGAAAATTCCCGCCAGGAGCAAAATGACCAGCCATTTCTCGAATTGATAAATTCTTTTAGCGATATTCATATGTGCAATCCCGCATCTAGAATGACAGCTTAGAAAGAAAAGAATGGGGTCCTGCCATCGCCTCGAAGAAGAAACGCTTCATCCCATTTTTCCCCTTCCAATCCCATTCGAACGCCCGCAATGGGTATCGGCGGTGGAAGGACCCCGTGCAGCGCTGTCTCAATCCGGGCGGAAAAATCTTCCCCTATTTTCCGGCCTCGGTTTCCTTCAGGACATCATAAAATTTCTTGGGTATCTTCCCGCCAAACTCGCCCCAAACCGGTTTGACTTTTGCTTTCAGGACCTCCCTTTCTTTCGGGTTCAGCCATTTGAACTGAATGTTGTTGTTCTCGGTCATCATGATCCAGGGCATCTTTTGCTCCACATCCTCCTGTACTTTCCGGCCAAATTTGGTGCACTCGTCAATGCTCTCCAATAGCACCTTCTTCAAATCATCCGGCAGCCCGCTGAAGAACTTGGGATTGACCAGAATCGCGGCGAAAAGGAGGCTGTGCTGGGAAATGGTCACGTAGTTTCCGGTTTCATGCCACTTGACCGCCTGGATCACCGCCAGGGGGCATTCCGCCCCGTCCACGGTTTTCAGCTGGAGGGCGGTATAGGTATCCATGTAGGGAATGACCTGCGCGCTTCCCCCGAGGGCTTCCACGGTGGAGGCCACGAGTTTGGAGGGTCGGATTCTCAATTTCACCCCTTGAAAATCTTCCGGTTTGGCGAGAAATCGTTTGCTGCAAATAAAGTTCTGGAGGCCATACTGCCAGTAGGCGAGAATCTTATACCCCTTTTTCAGGTAGAGAGGCTCAAAGAGTTTTAATCCCGGGCCCGTCAGGAAACGGTAGACGTGATCCATATCTTTGAAGGCGAAAGGAAGCTCCATCAGGAATGTTTCGGGAATCTCGCCTCCCAGACGGCCTCCGCTCACCTCGCACATCTGAATCACATTGGATCGGAGGGCGGAATACTGGGTCGGATCGTCTTTATAGAGCGAAGCCCCCCAATAGATCTCCACCTTGAATCTTCCATTGGATTTCTTTTCCAGCAGATTCCCGAAATGGGCGATGGTCTGGCTCAGCGGATGCAGGCTGGGGGGAGTTTTCGGACCGGCATAATTGAATTTAATCAGAATGGGCTTTTCGGCGGATGCCGCACTCGGCGGGAATGCAGTTCCAGCAACGAAGACAAGAGAGACCAAAATCACCAACAAGAAACCAAACCGCTTATTCTCCATGATCTTCCTCCTTTCCGTGATTGGCTACCGATCGATTGCGGAAGAAACACTACGACGCAGATAGATCTCTTTTTATCACCCCCTTTCTTGGATAATTTTTTTAAATCACCCCTTCTCCCTCCATCTTTTCCATTTCGGCATCCGAAATACCCAGGATGCCCCCGTACACTTCCTGGTTATGTTGACCGATGGACGGAGCCGGGCTCGAATATCCACCCGGGCGTTCGGAAAAATGAACGGGGAAGCCGGCCGTCTTGAGGCCTGTGGGGCCGCTTTGGGGGTGAAGAAGTTCCGGCATCATTCCCCTGGCCTTCAGCTGGGGATCCTCCAGAACTTCAGGAATTTCGGGAACCGCATCGCAGGGTACTTTCTTGGCCCGCAAGGTTCTCAGAGCGCCCTCCTGGGTTAGACCTTTGAGCCATTCTTTCACCACAATTTCCACCTCGTCGGAATGCTTGAAACGGCCCTCCTGATTCTTGAAACGTGAGTCCTCCTTCAGATCTTCTCGCCCAATGGCCTCCAGAAAGGCTATCCATTGTTCGTTGCTGGCAACACAAATGGCCAGGTACCCATCCGCTGCCGCATATACATTCCAGGGGGCCAGCCTGGGGTTGCGGTTCCCGGTTCTCATGGGGATTCCCAGGGAGAGATGGAGGTCCAGGGCTTCATCCATGATCAGGGAAAAACAGCTATCCTGCATGGATATGTCAATCCTTTCCCCCTGGCCTGTTTTTTCCCGCGAGGCCAATGCGGCTAAGATCCCGCAAACCCCGTAAAGCGCGGGAATCATGTCGCCGATCCAGGCGCCACACCGGGTCGGCGGACCATCGGGGAAGCCCGTAACCCCCATGATGCCGCTCATCCCCTGGATCGTCAGGTCGAAGGCTGCCCGGTCCCGGTAAGGTCCGTTTTGCCCATACCCGGCGATGGAACAGTATATAATTCTGGAATTGATCGCTTTCAGCCGGGGGTAATCGAATCCCAATCGATCCATCGTTCCAGGGGCGAAATTCTCGATGACCACATCCCCTTTTTTGACCAGTTGTCGGAAGATCTCCTTTCCCCATTCACTCTGCAGGTTTAAAGAGATACCCTTCTTGCCCCGGTTGCGCTTCAGGTAGAGGAGGGATGTGTCCTCGTCCGTCTTTCGTGCATGGCTCACTCCTTGCGGCCCGGCAAAAGGAGGATTCCATCGACAGGGATCTCCGGCCTTAGGCCTTTCGATCTTGATCACTTCTGCTCCCATGGCGGCCAGGTTTAAACTGACAAAAGGCCCAGCCAGCCAGGCCGTCAGGTCGATGACCCGAATTCCTTCGAGATGCTTTTGCATGTGAGCCCCCCGCTATTTGCCAAGGCTACAAGATTCTTGCGGCTTCAAAAATAGATTTAAGGAGAAGATTTCCGGGTGATTTTCCCCTTTCCCTGCCAAAACCATTTTGCTCAGCTGATTGTCACCCGATTCGGAATTGCGATCTTTTGCCATTCGGGGAAAGGCATGGAGCCTAGCCTTAGCAATATCAATACCAGATCGCTCATTATCATTTTAGTTAATTATTTCAAATTGTTAGGATAAAATAATAAATAGGAATATAATTTAATTGTCCGAATTTTCGGACATATTGAGTTAAACGTCCACTTTTCCGGACACTAAATGTCACGCTTTGCGGGGGGATGACTCTGAGGTTTGCGCCCCCCAAAAATCGGTCCGAGAGAGTCACTTTTCAAGCTTTTCGTACAGAACGGAACGGGAGATACCCAAAAGTCTTGCGGCGGCCATTTTATTCCCGGAAGTGGCTTTGAGAGCCTCCTGGATAATCTCTTTTCCGTGATGCAGCATCGCCTTTTTGAAGGGCAAGGGGGAGTTCAAAAGAGAGGATTCCTTTCGGGCCTTTAGAAAAGAGAGGGGCAGATGGTTCAATTGGACCAACCTTTCCTCCCGGCCGAGGTTATTGACTGCAAAATTCACGAGATTCTTAAGCTCCCGGATGTTGCCCGGCCAATCATGGTCCCACAGGGCTTGAAGGACCTCATCAGAAAAAGCGATTAGCTTTTTGGTGGGGTTGCATTCAGAGGAAAAAGCCAAATGTTGGACGATCGATAAGATATCTTCTTTTCGCTCCCGAAGAGGGGGAATTTTAAGGACGCACGTGTTGATCCGGTAGTATAAGTCCGACCGAAATCCTCCCTTTTGTACCAAATCTTCTATATCGCGATTGCTGGCGGCAATGAGGGCAAAGTTGACTGGCACTGGCTTGCTTCCCCCTACCTTGGTCACTTCCTTTTCTTCGATGACTCGCAGAATTTTGGCCTGCATTTCGAGTGGCATATCGCCAATCTCATCGAAGAAGAGAGTTCCTCCCTCGACGAGTTCAAGCTTTCCAATCCTTCCTTTAGGAGCTGCTCCGGTAAAGGCCCCTTGTTCATATCCGAATAGTTCGGACTCCATCAGCTCTTTGGGAATGGCCGCACAATTGATCACCATAAATGCGCGCTTGGACCGCGGGCTCAGATGATGGAGGGCATGGGCGCAAAGCTCCTTCCCCGTCCCGCTTTCTCCCAAAATTAAGACCGGCAGGGAAGATTGAGCATGTCTGATGACTTGGCTCTTCAGTTGTTGGACCTGGTCGCTTTCTCCGATGATGTCATCCAAAGTGTATTTCGCCTGAAAATATTGCCGAAACTCAGCTCCGATGCTGATGATTTTGGTCTGCAGAAAGTTGACCTTTTCGTTCAGTTCGCGGAGTTCCTGAACATCGCGGAACAGAACCTGGGTGATGACCCCGATCACTTTTCCTCTTTCTTTTACCGGGATGCGATTGACGACCAATTTCTGGCCTTTCCAAAGATAGATCACGCCGAATTCGGGGATTCCGGTTTGGGCGACACTCGGAATCCGGGCGTCGGGAAAGATTTCCGTAATGTGTTTTCCCACATCGCTCTCGGGGCTTAATTTAAAAGTCTCTCCGTAGATCCGGTTGAAATACCGGATTTTCCCCTGGGAGTCACAAAGGACGACCCCCTCATGGGAATGGTCCAAAATGAGCTCCAGCATCTCTTTGTAATTATCGATCTTCATTGAACCGCCCAGAAAGAGTATGGTTCTTATTTTCCATTTAGGATAATATGGGGACGAAAATGTAGTCCGGTACGCTTGTTTGCCTTACACAGTTAATTCCAAACGATAAAAAAGTCAAGAAAAAACTGGTTTTTTTGGGGGGGGTCTGCTCGGACCGGATTTCTTTAAGATTCCAGAAGCCAAGGAGCGATGACGAATGGACAAATGGGATTGTCGTAACCTCCGCTTGGATGGCAAAGCTGTTCTTATCGCCGGGGCTGGCGGCCTGGGGAGCGCCATAGCCCGGGGAGTGAGCGAGGCTGGGGCGAGAGTGCTTCTGGCCGACCTCGATCTGGCCGCCGCAAAGAGAGTGGCCAGGACCATCCAGAAGAAGAAGGGTTCGTGTTCGGCCTGTAAGATGGATATCTTGAAACCCGTACAAATCACCCGGGCGACGCGATTCTGTCGGCAGAGTCTTGGCGGGATGGATGTAGCCATAAACTGCACGGGGATCAACATCCGAAAGCCCTCTTTGAACCTGACCGGGAAAGACTGGGATCGCGTGCTGGAGGTGAACTTAAAAGGGGCTTTCTTTTTTGCCCAGGGTGCAGCCCGAACCCTTATCCAACAGGGGCGAAGGGGAAAAATTATTGTCCTCGCTTCGGTTTTGAGTTTTTCCGGGATGGAAGATCGGGCCGCTTATGTGGCCAGTAAGGCCGGCTTGGTGGGGTTGACCAAGGCTCTGGCAGTCGAATGGGC
>Ga0209635_10003521_pt1 | contig 12224 bp, 10 predicted proteins | sample DeeMarSWOR230_32_FD_187463 | JGI IMG/M metagenome (GOLD analysis project Ga0209635, IMG submission 187463) | Marine sediment microbial communities from White Oak River estuary, North Carolina - WOR-2-30_32 (SPAdes) (version 2) | ecosystem: Environmental > Aquatic > Marine > Intertidal zone >...
GGGCCACGGCGGAAGCCGATGCCACGTGCTCAAAGCAATCGGCGATGACCTTGAAATCCCTGGCTCGGAGAGCGCAGATAAAGCGGATGCTGAGGCACTCTACCGCCTTCTGGAGGAGGAGATTGTACCCCTATACTACGATCGAGATCGCAACGGAGTGCCACACGGCTGGATTCGGGCGGTAAAGGAGACAATCCGCTCGCTTGCACCACGATTCTATGCCAGACGAATGTTGTTGGAGTATATCGAGTAAATTTATATACCAACGGCTCAGTCCTGGAAAGACAAAGAGCTACATTAACATTTCCCCACTTCCAGAAAGTGTATCAGGCTAGAGCTCTGCCTCGAGCCGTCGCGTAGAGAGACTCGTACGTGGGGAGGGAGGTCTTCCACGAAAAGTCAGCCTGCATAGCCCGTACCATGAGCTTATGCCACTGGTCTCTCTTTTGGAAAGCAGCGCGCGCTCGCCTCAACGCTGCTAGCAGCTCATTGACCTGGAATTAGGGATGATGCTGGATAGTACAATGAAATCCCGCTCGTACCGAGCCTTCGGAAATTGGAATGGACGCTTCTCCATCAGAGCCGAGGAGGCACAAGAACCGTTAGCTCAATTGCCATTCTTCCAGAATACGGAATCGCAGGTGTCGTGAAAATTGCACCGATGCCACCCGCGCCTTCGCAGGCCACTATACTTACTATCAGCTTAATTATGTCTATCCAACTCATGTGATTAAACTTCGTCGAGACCTGACTTCGACAGTAATCTCCTTTGCCATCAAGATTATTCGGTTCATACAGAGTATGTCAAGAAATTCATCGGATTGTGTGGCTTACACTGCCCGTCTAGACAAAACTAGCGGTCTTACTTGCCATAGATGCTGCTTCGGGGTTATCATCATGAGAGGCGGGTTATAACGCTGTAAAACTGCTAGCAAGCGAAAGAGATGGCATATAGAAGCTATCAACGTTTCGTCCCAAACTCCATATTGATACTAGTAGCTGCGAATCTTCTGCTATTCATAGCGGTACTTATTCATTCGCAACTGATAGTACTTCTCGGGCTACAGCCAGTAGCTTTTCTGGAAAGACCCTGGACCATAGTGACCAACCTCTTCATCCACGGCAGCATCTGGCATATTCTAGCCAATATGGTAACCCTCTACTTCTTTGGAAGGTACTTGTCCATGCTGATTGGAGATGCGAGATTCCTCCTTGTTTATTTCCTCGGCGGCATAGTCGGCAACCTCTTCTATATGCTTCTAGGTCCAGCCTACGCTATAGCCATAGGCGCATCGGGCGCTGTCTTTGCGGTAGGGGGAGCACTTGCGGTTATGGCACCAAAGTTGAGGGTATATGTCTTCCCGATTCCAGCTCCCCTACCGCTATGGGCTGGGGTCATTGGAGTTTTCGTCGTCATCTCTATCTTGCCATACGTGGCATGGCAGGCCCATCTTGGCGGTCTGGCTTTTGGTCTCCTGGCAGGCTATTACTTCAGGAGGCGGCAGCGCAATATGCTCATCTGGCCGCGCAGACACATTAAGTAGGCACATAAGCTCCCCAAACAATTTAGCTGGTTGTCAAACCGCTAGGCCAAGCGCTATGCATAGTGTAGTAACGTTCCAATTAGTGTCTGACAGCCTCAAAATTGTCTTTTTACACAATGAAAAATGTGCTATTATCGCATTGAAGTAGAGGTAGACCATATTGCGCTTGACTACTATCTATAGTATGGGTAATTAACATGCTAAAGCGTTTCTCTTTTATTCTCTATCTAGCTGCTGCATTTCTAGTACTTTCTGCATTTACGTATTTCATTCATTACCTCATTTTTCGTGATGTTCATCATATCTTCATATATATGGTCGGTGATCTTGCCTTTCTGCCTCTTGAGGTTCTACTAGTAGTGCTCATCATCGAGCGCGTCCTCGCCCGCCAGGAGAAAAATGCTAAGCTGCAAAAACTCAATATGGTAGTGGGCGCTTTTTTCAGCGAAGTTGGCAATCGTCTGCTCCGGGATCTCCTGAAATACTTTGATAACCGATCCGACATCTCCCAGCACCTAAACATTACAGATAACTGGACAAAAATTGATTTCCGCAAAGCTACCGAGTTTGCCTATCACCTCGATGTTGAACTAGATTGCCGCAAAATAGATTTAGGAGAGATTAAGTCCTTTCTGGCGCAGAAGCGGGAGTTCCTACTAACCCTGCTTGAGAATCCAAGTCTGCTGGAGCGCGATTCTTTTGCCGACCTACTCTGGGCAGTTACCCACCTTGACGAGGAGCTTGAGGCTAGACCATCTGTTAGTGAACTACCAGATAGGGATCTAGAGCATATTGCCGTTGATATCCAGAGGCTATACGATCATCTCGCAAGTGAATGGTTGGGTTATGTTGAGCACTTGAAAGCGAAATACCCCTTCCTTTTCTCATTGGTCCTAAGAACACACCCTTTCCAAGAACATCCATCTGCTATGCTCACCTAGTTGATATGTTAGTATTTTATACTCGATAGATAACTTCAGCTTTGGCCATCAAAACCACTTGCTTCAGCTTGGACATTTGCCGACACAATTATGCAGTAGTATTGCTCAACATTCTGACGGATTGTTGCATCAATACGCTGGCGCGACAGCGGCTTTTCTAACTCGCAGACCATCTATTCATAGCCTCCACCTTCGCCTCTTGACAGCGCAGCCGTAAAGTGGTAGCCTTTTGCCAACCTACAAGGCTACGATTCTATCGGAATATAGTACCCCATAGATAACCTGGTTTTGTAGTCAGTCTGCTGGCTCGTGCGCATGATTTATTGGTGAGGAGCACCCAGTTTGCTCATTACTCTTTGCGTAAGTCAGCTATACAAGCGCAAGATTCGTTGCCGTTGCTTTGTAAGATAGACTGAACCAGCAAAACACCCGATTCTAGCGGCGGAAAGTTTTCAGTTCGCGGTTGGAGTTTTGGGTGTTTCTATGGACTAATAGTCAGCGTAAGGAGGAGGTAACTATATGGCGAAATTTCATTGATTTAGCTCTAGTCACTGAGTTGTAGGGTGCCAAAGGAAAGGAGGCAAGTAGCTATGGAAGAAAAAGAAGAAAAGATGATCACTGATAAGCTGAAGCCCATGTGGGAAATCGAAGTGCCAGAGATGCCCCCTGAGGACTTCGAGCAGGCCAACATCTTCGACTTAGGGGCACAGTTACTCCAGGAGGAGGATGTCAAGGTTGTCTTCTCAATAGTCGGCACTCTGAGCTGGGCGCAGGAGATGCGGTCTATGATGCGCGGCATCCCGCGTGTGACTGTCCATCATGAAGCCACTGCCGGCTTTGCCGCTGATGCTTGGGGGAGGATAACGCGTCGGCCAGGCGTGGCTTTTTGCTCTGGTGGCACAGCACTTACTAATATCACTACCGGAGTGGTGCAGGGTTATGCCGGAGAGTCGCCCATGGTGGTCTGGCTCGGCGAGTCGGGTAGCCTTGACGACCACAAGTTCGGCCCTCAGGGGGTTTCCCGCGCCGAGAACCAGTTCAAGGGGATATGCAAGTGGGTGAGGAAGACGACCGATCCTATGACCTTGCTCTTCCATCTTAAGAGCGCCTTCCGGTCGGCGGTTACTCCGCCCTGTGGGCCGTGTGTGGTAGCTCACAACCTAGACTTTTGCGGACCTCGGGGATGGCCAATGAAAATTGAGGCCTTCATGAACTATCGGCTGGGCACCTTCCCGCCCCGGGTGTGGGGAACCTGTGAGGATCCCGCCATGATAGAGAAGGCCCTGAAGTGGCTGCTGGAGGCGGAGAGGCCGGCCATGATCGTGGGCAGCGGCATATGGCAGGATGATGCTCAGGAGGAGCTAAGGGAATTCGTTCACCTGTTGGGTATCCCATGCCATGCCCGGAGAATATCCCGGGGGGCGATCTCGGAGTACGACCCGCTGAACGCTTATGGCAGGGCTCGGGGGAAGGTGATGAGGGGCGCCGACCGCGCCCTAGTTATGGGGCTCCGCATCGGCTACCTAGAGAATGACGGGCGCCCTCCATTCTTCGGCGCTCAGACCAGGCACATACAGGCACAGACCTGCCAGGAGAATGTTGACCTTATCCTTAGCACCGATGAGGAGCTCATCGGCAACTGCAAGATGTTGCTCCGTCAATTCATCGATTGTGCCAGGGACATGGGCATAAAGGGGCCTATAGAGAAGTGGGAACCTTGGCGCAAATACGTAGTGGAGGTCAAGGAGGACTACTTCAAGAAGACCATCGAGAGAACGGAAAAGATGCGGGGCAAGATGCCCCTTCACCCAGACCTCTTCGGCAGGCAAGCTTGGGAGACATTGCGGGACGAGCTACACGACGACTACATAGCCATTATCGATGGCTTCACCGCCTCCTCCTACTTTACTGATTGGAACAGGGCTATTCAGGGGGGGACGATGCTGGATGCAGCGGAGACCATCGGTTTTGGTCATGGACCGGGGATGGCCGTTGGCGCTGGGCTAGCGACAGATCGACAGAAGCCCATCATCGTTCTCATGGGGGATGGCGCTATAGGTGCTGGCGGGATGGATATCGAGACGGCATCGCGGTGGAACATCCCAGCGGTTTTTATCCACGAGAACAACGATCAACTCGTTACCGGGCTGTATGACCTTGTCGCCAGCAATTGCTGTACCCCCACCGGCAATCGGTTATGGGACTACACCGGTTTCCTGCCCAAAATCAGGTATGACCGAATGATGAAGGAGTTCGGCTGCCATACTGAGTTTGTGGAGCGGGACGAAGAGATCAAGCCGGCAATGAAGCGGGCCCTAGACTTCGTGAGGAAAGAGTCGAAGCCAGCCTTCATGGAGGTCTTCGTGGACCCTGAGGTCATGCATGAGATACAGACGATGAACGTGACCGGGTCATTGACCTGGATGACCTGGGATGACCTGTCAGAGGACCAACAGAGGCTGATACTCAAGGAAAATCTGATCAATCCGATGCTGATCACTCAGGTCCACCCCAGCGTGGCCCAAGCGATGATGGGAGGTCCACCTCCTCCGGAGTCGCATGGGATGCGCAAGATATAATAGCAGCAGACCCCGCGACTGCGGGCAATTAGGATCATGCCTTACAATAGATGAATAGATGGCGAAGGGCCAAGGCTATAGTAGCTTGGCCCTTCGTTGTGTCCCTAGTGTTCCCCCAAAGTGGGGGGATTTGGGAACATGGAGGTTTTACAGCAAGTGGGGATAATGTGAGTAAAATAGCTAAAAACCCGCTGCCTCTTATGTGATCGGGCTCGCCACGAGAGGACTATCCCTGGACAGAGGAATCCCCCCTCCGTCAAATCCAAAACTAGATAGATCACCCATTAGTTGTTCACCTAGAACAACACCTCCAAGGTCTATGTTAATTCCTTCTCAAAGTCGCTTTTTCAGGATGTGAATAATGCACACCCCTTCGTACCCGATCATGTGAGCCATTCCTATCCTGGCACCCTCAACCTGCCTTTGCCCCGCCTCACCTCTTAGCTGCATCACCGTCTCCCATATCTGAGCCAAGCCGGTGGGACCGATAGGATGCCCCCTGGCAAGTAGCCCCCCATCGGTATTGAAGGGTATCCTCCCCCCTATTTGCGTCACCCCATCATCGATAAGCCTTTCCCCTTCACCGGGGTTACAGAAGCCGAGGAGCTCATAATTGTCAATCTCCTCTACGGTGGCAGCCTCATGAACTTGCACCAGATCCATATCCCAAGGCCCACATCCCACCTGCTCATAGGCCTCTTTGGCAGTTACGGTAGTTACATCGGGGGAAGGGTGTCTCTTACTGCTATATACCTGAGTCCTGAAGGCGGAGGCAGCCACGGTTATAAGCGGTCGAGCGCCATATTTTTCCGCCTTTTCCTTGCTGCATAGGATCGCCGCTGCGCCCCCATCCCCAGTGGGACAGAGGTGCAAAACCGTTACCGGATCACAAATCATCCGAGCGCGGTGAACCTCCTCCAGAGTAACCTCCTTTGGATACTGAGCATAGGGATTGTAAACGGCATGCCTATGATTCTTGACCGAAACCCTAGCCAGGGAATCGATGGACGTCCCGTATTCCTTCATACGCCGCCTCATCCTCATGGCGAAGAAGGAGGCCGGTTGGAGACTGCCCATGGTTTTCATCAAATTAAACTCCGCCGGCTCTGGACTGGAGGCCAGGGCAAAGGCCCGTCCCATCTTGCCTACGCCTAGGGCCAGGGCAATGTCATAGAGTCCGGTAGCTACAGCTAAGTAGGCCTCTCTAAAAGCAGTGGAGCCACTGGCAGAGGCATTCTCCACATTTATAAAGGGGATACCCGTGGTCCCCAGTCCTGCTAGCACCCGGGTGGCTGGAGTCATCCCCTGTTGCGCAGCCCCGCAATAGGCGATCTGCACCTCCTTCCACCCAAGACCGGCATCCTTTAACGCTGCTTGGGTCACCTCCACACCGTGCTCAATACTGCTCTTATCCTCATACCTGCCAAACCTTGTCATCCCGACCCCGATCACAGCAACTTCTCTCATGAGCTAGCCCTCCTTCTATTGAACAGCCGGCTTAAACATGTAAGTGACTATCTCGTTGCCAGCTTCATCTTCCTCAAGCTTTCCTAGTGTTATCTCCATAGGCATGCCTATTTCTAGCCCCTCTGGCTCGCAACCGGTCAAGATCGACTGAATTGTAAGCCCCTCCGGCAACTCTATCTGACCTACAACAAAAGGGATTGGCCCCTGATATCCCAGTACTGGTGCTCTTATAATAGTATAGGTATATAGCCTGCCTTTACCGCTAAGAGAGACCTCCTCCGCATCTTGCTCATAGCAATGAGCACAGATGAGCCGCTTCGGGCAAAATACCTCGCCACAGGCCTTGCATCTGCTCCCGATGAGTTGAGGCCTCTCATCGGGCGATGAGGGCATAGTAAAGAGACCCTCTACGATAGGGACCCTCTTCCTCTCACCGGTCTCACTACTTTGTGTATTATTGTAGCTCTCCATCTGAATCTCCTCTCCGCTGCTATTTTGGGCCCAATATTTCCAGATAGTCCTCGGCGATCCTATAATCAACCCAGTTCTATTCTCACCTCAGGGTGGAAGATGAGAACAACTTCCTGGTAAAGCGGTTAACCTTGCTGAAGCTTTAACCTCTATTTCCTCCATCAAATAGCGCCCTTATGACCACCGTCGACATAGATGGTATAGCCAGTCATATTACGAGATTCTTCCGACACTAGGAACAGCATGGCGTTAGCTACATCCTCTGGCGTCTGCTCCCGGCCGAAGGTAGACACTCCCTGGCAAAAGTCGATATAAGCCTCCTTGGGATCTGCCCCCTCCGGAGTGATATATCTCAATGACCAGTCCATCATGTGAGTCCCCCAAATAGCCCCCGGCGCCACACAGTTAACATTTATATTAAACGCCGCCACTTCCTTGGACAATGCATCGGTGAGCATATGTACCCCAGCCTTAGAACAGGCATAATGAAGGAAGAATAGCCTCCCTTCCCTTCCGCAGATCGAACCGGTGTTGACGATCTTGCCCGCTTTCTGTGCGATCATGTGCGGGACTACATACTTGCAGCAGAGGAAGGTCCCCTTGAGATTAACATCCATAATAAAGTCCCATGCTTGCTCCGTCAAGTCCACAAATGGAGCCATGGTCCACACACCGGCATTGTTGACCAGTATGTCTACTCTGCCGAACTCATCTATCACCGTCTTTACCATTTTATCCACTTCATCGGCCTTGCTGACATCGCACCTTATGGCGATTGCCCTCCGGCCCAAGGCTCTTATCTCCTGAACTAACTTGTCAAGTGCCTCCGCTGTTCCCGGCGTAACCTGGCTTAGCGGCTGGCTCCGACATATGTCAACCGCCGCTACTTCTGCGCCTTCCCTAGCCAAAGCCAACGCATGTGCTGTTCCAATGCCCGCTGCCGCTCCTGTGACAATGGCAACCTTTCCCTCTACTTTTCCTGCCATATCCTACCTCCATACTTAGCGATGGCAGGATTATATCACGGTCGGGTAGTGTCTAGCCATCCGCTTCTGGCTAGCAAGGTTATACTATGCCTATCCTTGAAGACAGCCAACCTCAGTTGAACGAAATAGCGTATTGTTCACATGTTGACTTGGTTGACAGCTTACAGCTTCCACCGTCGCCCCTTGACAGCACATCGGCAAAGTAGTAGCCTTTTGCCTACCTACACGGCTACGATTGTCCAAAGGGAAAGGAGATGGAGCCAAAGAAGGAACTAGGCTGGCAGTCATCACAAATCATGAAAGAAGGAATGAGATGACGGAAGAAAAGAAAGGGGGTCGATTATATGAGTGCTAATGATGCCTATGACAACCTCATGGAGCGCCTGGGACATCCCGGTTCCACCCGCCTGCGCGCCATACTGGAATATTTGATGACGCCGGAGCAGGCGCAGATGGCGGAAGCGCTGCCGGGCACCCCCGATGAGGTAGCTCAGAGGACGGGGTTTGCCGTAGACAAGGTGCGAGCAGAACTGGACGCCCTTTTCTTCAAGGGGGTCACCTTCCCGCGAGGAGACTTTGACAAGCGCGAGTTCTTCCGCTTCGCCCGCGAAATGGGGCAGTTTCACGATGCCAACATGGCCACGCAACATCTAGACGTGGTCAAGGACCGGAAGTTCTTCGAGCTGTGGTACGACTTCTGCATAAACGAGTGGTACCCAAGTGTAGCCAATTTCTTTGCTCAGATGCCTCAGCCAATGCTGCGTGTGGTGCCGGCGTATAAGGCGATTAAAGACCTTCCCGATATCCTCCCCTGCGAGGACTATCGCGAGTTAATGAAGGCTCAGGAACTCATTGCAGTGGTGCCCTGCCCCTGCCGCTATTGCACCACTTCCGTGGGGGAACACTGCGAGCGCACCAAGGAGGAGGAGCGCTGGAACTGCCTTCAGTTTGGCCGCGGCGCTGAATACGTTATCAAGCGCGGCTCGGGCAAGAAGCTGAGCTTGGACGAGGCTTTGGAGCTTGTGGACCAGATCGAGGGCGATGGATTGGTCCACACGTGGGTGAATAATGCGGCCATGATGACTCCTATGCACGCCAGCTGCAACTGCTGCCGCGACTGCTGCGCGACATACGTCGCGATGGATATGATGGGTGTATCCATCGGCAAGGGCTGGGAGAAAAGCCGCTATGAGGCCGTGGTCGATCTAGACGATTGCGCCGGGTGTCAGGACTGCGTCGAGCGCTGCCTGTTCGACGCTATAGACATGGTCAAGCCCGAGGGCTCAAAGAAGTATAAGGCGGTAATCGATGCTGAGAAGTGCTGGGGATGCGGTGTTTGTGTAGTAGGATGTGAGCCTGGAGCACTAAGCCTTTCCCTGGCGAGGCCGGTGGAGCATATCCCGGGGGCATCATCGAGCTGACCTGCCCCTCCCAAAAATCGGTCCAAGAAAAATGCTGCACGCAGCCTTCATATCTACTATTCAGTAGGTCTGGTCGAGAGCCTAGATCATAATAGGATGAAATGCGGCTTCATAGGCGATTGAACCTATCTACAGGTCGAGACCAACCCGGTAACCATCCTCGATGGCCTCCCTTATCCCTCGTGGCCTTACACAATCACCCACACAGTAGATCTCGGCAGCCTTTGCCTTTTATAAGAAGACTCATACATAGTCTGCCACCTAGTACTTCAAAGAACGGGGAGTGTTGTTTTATCTGAAGGCCGAAGCTCAGTTCATAATTGATGACGGTTGTTCATTGTGTTATACTATAGCTCACTCCAACCTGACATAGTCTTAGTCTTATCTGAAAAATGGCCTAAGGCCATACCTTCTATCTCTGGGGCTTAGGCCCTCAGGGTGCCAGTAAATAACAGAATGAGAGGCCCAAGATGCAGAAGTATGATATTGTTGTAGTTGGTGGAGGTCCCGGAGGTACTCTGGCGGCAAAAACGGCGGCAGAGAAGGGGATGAAAGTATTGGTAATAGAGAGGGGGAGGGAGATAGGAGATAAGATTGTTTCTGGTGCTATTGTATTGCCAAAGATGTTTAGAGATTTTCCTTTCACCAGAACAATGAATTTGCCACGCGCGAGAATCCCTAGGACGGGCTACTTTGGATTTTTTAAACCTCCTCCGAGCCTTGAGGTGGCTTATTACTCAATTGTTTCTATGGATCCTGATAGCCAAGAATACCCTACCCAATGTGTATATATGAAGGAGTTTGTTGGATTCTTAGCGGATGCGGCTAAAGAGGCGGGTGCTGAGTTTCGAATGGCAACCCTAGTATCAGATGTCTTGAGAAAAAATGGCAAGATCACGGGAGTCATTACAGATAAGGGAGATGAAATTCAAAGCGATATCGTTATAGCGGCTGATGGTGTCCTCTCCCTCATAGCTCGAAAAGCTGGCCTCAGGAAGAAATGGGACCCCTGGGGTGTGGTCAATATTGCCAGTCTAACTTTCTCGGCACCGGAGGACAAAATTGACGAGGAGGGGATTGGCGGCGGTGTATATTCTATTATGGGATTGGGGGCGAATTATCACTGTGTTTTTAAAGATGGTTTTCACATAGGGGGATTTGGTTTTCCCGCCTGCACACTTGGAAGACGTGTTCAAGCAAGAAGAGGCGTGACCGCAGAATATCTAAAGTTTCTCGAACCACCACTCATACAAGCTATGTTGAAACGACTGGAAGCAAAGCCTGTAGAATTCTCGATGCATCCACTTACTTGGTTTGATGAAATGCCAAAAGAAATTTATACAGATGGCCTTATGCTGGTCGGAGATGCCGCAGGACTTCCAGAGCCTTTTTTGGCTAGCGGAATTTACGAGGCGATGTACTCAGGCAGACTTGCTGCTGAAGTTGCTGCAGAAGCAGTAGAAAAGGGAGATACAAGCAAAGGCTTTCTTAAAAAATACTATGATGTGTTAGAGGTATCACCGGTTGGACAACAATTCGTAGGCGGCAAGCAGATTCGCGCCATGTTTGATCTAGTACTCACACACCCAGATGGGAGGAAGCTAGTAGACTTGATGCGCTCCATTTCGATGTTCCTGTTTTGGGGATGGGCGGGTACAATAGCTCCAGCTAGTGTTACCTTACCACTAATGATTACAACGCTCCTAGACAAAGTGCCTGTACTTGCGAAGGTAGCAGGACTATATTTACCAGTTGCGGCACCCAGTTTCTCTGAACCATTATCACGTTTGACAAACGAACTCGTTGCCGGTGTGATGCGGAGCGCAATGACGAAGGGAGGGGTATAAAATGGAGATAAACCTGACTCTGGCAGACAAGAAGAAATTAATGACAGTAGAAAAGGCTTCAAAAGATTGGCTAAAAGTGAATACCGACCTATGTACAGGTTGTGGAAATTGTGCAATAGTCTGCGAAATGAATCTGTTTAGTATCAGAGGGGGTAAAGCAAGTATATCTAAGGATTATAGGGAATGGTGCTACGAGTGTGGTGCCTGCTACCTTGTATGTGAACCTGATGCGATCGAATTTAACTACCCTCCAGGAGGAGAGGGAGTGGTTTTTGTGTATGGTTAAACAGGTGCAGTACAAGAGCCTTAATGTTTCTGAATTCGGTTCATTAATTCTAAATTTTTTGCGTTATAAAACTATCAGCAACTCCCTTTTAGCACCCCTTGGTCTTGGAGCCGTTGCCGGGAGTGTTTATCGAAGGGCAAAGAGATCATATGCTGCATATCATGGTATGTATGAAGCAAGTTATTGACCCCGAGGCTCCGCTTTCCACCTTCAAGATCGACCCTGAGGCAAAACGAGCGATCCCAGCTTCAGGTGTTCCTCCAGTGCTAAACCCCTACGATGAGAATGCACTGGAGGCTGCACTCAGGATAAAAGACCTTCATCAGGCCAAGGTAACCGCAATAAGCATGGGGACAAATCTGGCCAAGGCAGTACTGATAAAATCTCTGGCGGCCGGAGCCGATGAACTCGTTATTGTGGAGGACGAGGCTTTTGAAAACCTGGACAGTAACGCTGCAGCCTATATATTGGCCACCGCTATTGATAAGGTGGGTAAATACGATATTATCTTTACCGGAAGGCAAGCATCGGATACCAACGCTGGCCAGGTGGGTTCAGGCATTGCCGAGATCACGGGTATCCCCAGCATTACCGTGTCCAGGAAAATAGAAATCACCGAGGGCAGGTTGAGGGTGGAACGGGTGGTATCGGACGGATATGAGGTGGTCGAAGCCCCACTGCC
>Ga0209635_10003522_pt1 | contig 12223 bp, 10 predicted proteins | sample DeeMarSWOR230_32_FD_187463 | JGI IMG/M metagenome (GOLD analysis project Ga0209635, IMG submission 187463) | Marine sediment microbial communities from White Oak River estuary, North Carolina - WOR-2-30_32 (SPAdes) (version 2) | ecosystem: Environmental > Aquatic > Marine > Intertidal zone >...
GAAGGCATACCCATGGAATACGTCTACGCCATAGTGGCTGTCATAGCCATAGTGATAATCGCAGCAGTCGGATACCTATACATGAAAAGACGCAAATAATTCCCCCCTTTTTTTTATTTTTTCTCAAAAACCAGAAAAGAACTTAGAGCAATAGAAGCTAGTAGGTAAATCTTCTGTGGCATCACAAACCAAAGCTGCAAAAACCTAGAGAATCAAATCTAAGACGATGAAACCTTTTCGCGTCAACTCTCTCGTCCACGGAACCTAAGAAATTCAATCAATTGTGTTGCTCCAAAAATGAATTTTTAGGTATTTCTCCTTGAGATTAAATCGGGCATAGCCGCAAATATATCTATTCTTAGATACATGCCATCTGCTAGGCACCTTACGTGTCTGCGTAGCTGTTTCGTTGAAGCGTTAGTTTCTTGAAGCTGGCAGAAACCCTTCTGGGTAGTTTAATCCGCCAAAGAAGATGATTCAAAGCTGCACGAGCCATCATTTGGCTGTAGAAAGTCCCTTTTAGCTTTTGACGTAGGATGTATGAAGGGGAGAAAAAATTCTTGTAGAATGTGCTCCTCGTTTCCTCTATCTTCTCAGAAGGTAGAAGGGGATTTTTGAAGACCTGTGTTTGTTCGTCGTAGTGGTTCCATTCCGTGGACATTTCCCATCCTAGATCTTTCAATAGGTTGTAGAGCTCAGTTCCGGGATATGGTATTGCAACGCACACATAGACGTAGTCCGGCTCCGTTTTCCTGATGAAATCTAAGGTTTGTCTTATCGTATCTGTTGTTTCGCCTGGATATCCAATGACAACGGAGATGGCGACGAATATGTCGACCTCCTTTGCCCAAACAATCGCCCTTTCATTCTGTTCAACCGTGGTCCCCTTCTTCATGGCGTCCAGCATCTTTTGGCTGCCCGACTCCACCCCGAAATGGATAAGCTGGCAGTTTGCCGACCTCATTTTAGCCAAAACCTCCTTAGAAACCCGATCAACCCTAGTTCGGCAATCCCATGGGAGATCCATTTTTCTGCTCTTCATTTCTTCACAGATCACGAGTGTTCTCTTTCTGTCGAACGTGAACGTATCGTCGTAAAATGTGAAGGCATCAGCTCCATATGTATCCCTTAGCCACTCCAACTCGTCGACGACGTTTTTCGGGCTTCTTGCCCGAAACTTTTTTCCACACATTCGAGATGCTAGGCAGAAGGTACATTGGAAGGGGCATCCCCTACTAGTTATTATAGGTAGGTATGTTTTCCCGAAAAATCGATACTTGCTTATCGGGAAGTACTTATACGCTGGAAAAGGCAGTTGGTCAAGATTTTGAATAAAAGGCCTATCACGCGTACGGACAATTTGACCATCCTTCCTAAAAGTTATTCCAGCAACTTCACCTAGGCCCTTCAAGTTGGATTCAGATACAAGCTGTGCAAGCTCAAGAACAGTCTTTTCACCCTCACCCCTCACAACAATGTCCACTTCAGGCGCATCAGCAAGGCTTTGCTCATCCATAACCGTGACATGCGGCCCTCCTAGAAGAGTCACGCAGTTTGGAGCGACTTCCTTTGCTGTCTTTACTATTTGAAGCGCAGGGTTGTAGGTGAGGGTGGCGGAGGCTACTCCAACCACATCGGGTTGACGCTTGATGAACTCGTCTTGTAACTCCCGACGTGTAGGTTTGAGCACTTGGCAATCGATAACATCAACGTTGTATCCGTTTTTCTCCAGAACAGCAGCCAAATACCCGATGCCAAGCGGGATGAAAATGGACTGAGGAGCCCCACTCGGGTAGGGAGGGTTCACAAGGATTATATGCGCTTTGATGTCAAGTTCCCCCAAATGATTAGCCAGTTAACACAGGCGAAGCCAACGTTATATATTTTGCATATTAACTAACAAAAACAACGTAACCTAGAATTTCATTGAGACGCTGTTGCCGAAGCAGGCAAATAAGAGTCCAAAAACCAGCCCTAATCATCATAGGGAGAGGCACAGATGTATATTCGCACACAAAGATGCACGCATCGTCTGTTAATGGAAAGCTACATATATTTCAATTATGATGAAAGCTATGAAGCCAAAAAATAGAGGGCCAAAATAGACTTGATTATAGGTGAAAACCTTCGAGAAAGAATTCATGAGGCAAACGTTACAGTCCATCGATTCGAAGCAGAATATTATGAGTTGCTTCATCCAGAAGTATATAGCAAGCAAGAACAGAAAAGAATAAACTCCACATTAAAGATGGTGGACAAACTCATAGCGGACAATCAAAAAAAGGCTCTTGATGTTGGGGCGGGTACCGGCAATTTAACCGGTAAGCTTCTACGTATGGGTTACAAAGTAACTGCAATAGATATCTGTACGGAAATGTGTAAGATTTTGGAAAAGAAGTATAAACCTTACTTAGAAGCTAAGAAATTGATTGTGATTAACTCGCCTATAGAAGATGTGAGTTTTGATAGAGATGATTTTGACCTGATTACTTGTTATTCTGTGCTGCATCATCTACCAGATTATGTGGATGCAATCCAGAGAGTTTCTGTTTTCTTGAAGAAAGGAGGCGTGCTCTATCTAGATCATGAACCATCTCCATTTTATTGGAACAATGTATCAAAATATGTAGCACGCCTGGTGAAACTTATTTATTTCCATTCCAATCCGTTACTCAACGCTTTATATTTTCAGATTATGGGGATAAATATTCCTTCTCTTGATTATAATCTATCTGATTATTGGCACAAGAAAGAACATCCTTTAGACCATAGTAAAATAGAATACATATTCGAGAAGGAGAACTTTGATTTTTTCACACGAACCGACTATCACCTTAACGGAACATGGATTATAAACCCGATTTTTCATATATACAAGTATAGCTGCAAACCTGAAATGAGTTTTTGGGTAGCAAAAAAGTAATCTACATATTTGCACGCAAATATTTCTAACTCTGATAAGCATCTTATCTTGGCATGCATGCAAAAAAGGCCTAATCTGATCTTTTGCACGTTTGTTGATACTTCGAGACATTAGGTTTTTATTATTGCTAGGTGGGATAATTGTTCTTGAGGATCTTTCATGAACGTCGTCGCGATGTGGAGTGGAGGTAAGGACAGTTACTTGGCGTATCACGAGACGATCTCGAAGGGTTTCAAGGTTTTGAGTCTCTTTAACTACGTGTTCAAAAACGTTGAAAGACCCACACCATATAAAGTTTTGAGTCTCTTTAACTACGTGTTCAAAAACGTTGGAAGAACTACCCCGTCTAGGGTTTTGAGTCTTTTGAACTTCGCGAACAAAAACGTTGCAGGAAATATCAGCCATGAAATCGCCCCGGAAATTATTGCCATACAAGCGCAGGCAATGGAAATGCCCCTTGTCCAATGGACGGTCACTTTGGAGACATTTGAGGATCAGTTCAAGGCAATGATTCGCACCCTAGAACCGACAGTCATTGAAGGGGTAGTGTGGGGGGTCGAAGAAGGAGGTGAAGTAGATGTTCATAGAGACCGGCTACATAAAGTCTGCGATGAGTTGGGCATAAAACTGATCTTGCCATTACATGGAATAAGTGAGGAGCAAATTTTGGCATATTTCATGGAAAAAGGTTTCGAAGCGATTATAATAGTGATAGACTCTAACTTATTGAGCGAGGAATGGTTGGGGCGAAAGGTAGACCACAAATTCTTACGTGAAATACGTAGGCTGAGCCTAGAAAGAGGCATTCCCAGTGGCAATATTGAGTATCATACACTTGTTACTGATGCTCCATTATTGAAAAGACGCCTAAAGGTGCTCAAAAGTAGGAAGGTATCCAAGAATGGGTACTCGGTTCTGGAGATATCCAAAGTTGAACTTGTTGAGAAAACAGATACATTCAAAGATGAAAACTCCTGAAGAAGTATGTATGCCCATTCGAGAAGCGACTTCTCAGTTGTTGTAAATGTCATATGGTATACCGATTCTAGGCGAAAAAGAACATCAATTGAAAAATATCAATCTCGAAATTGGGGATGGCGCTTCTATTTTCATACTAGGATTAGTCAGATGGAAAAAGGAGATTCTTACGTCCTATGATGCGCGCGCATGTAGACCTGTACGCACAATGGATGGAATCATATGCATGCATGATTTACCCTGATAACCTGTATCATGAGCTGCAATTATCAATTATCGTTCCATTCCAAAAGATGAGCTTACTATATAGATGCATTTTGCTGTGGTATTTTGGGTCGTCATAGATTATGTCCACACTTAAGTGATGGGTATGCAGGAGATAGTTAACTTCCTTCCCGATTTTTATCGATAATTCATCGACCCAAAGCCCCCAAACTTTGTCCTCACCTCCGCGAAAGCCCCAGCCGTAGTCTCTTGGTAGAACGTAAGCTATCTGAGTAGAGGGGGGGCTGTCAACTTCAGGTCTTCGGGGGTTGGCTTGGACGTAACGCCAAAATCTCTTCATGGCATCGAGGTGTTCCTCGTTGAGTATTCCATACTGTGACTCATTTGGCTGGTTAAAAACGATCACATATTTGGCTCCGCTCAGGTAGGCCAAAACCATATCATAATAAAGCTCATCTCCAGATTCTATGTAGGGTGGTTTCCAATAGGTCCATGTGATTATTACCCCCCACTCTTTATGTTGCATCTTCGCTGCGCCTCTGTTGAGCGCAACATTTAACAGTCTGCTGTGGTTCCATCCAAACTCGCAAAGAACTGTATCGTAGCCCGCTTCGTAATCGAACCAGTAAAGACCGTAATCCGCAGTGAAAAGGGGGAACTCACCGGCACAAATATAATAATCTGTATAATGCTTCAAATACTCACCTAAATCCCCAACAAATTTGTTGGCCGCATCTGTGTAGTTATCAGCTTCTGTCACCAACATAAATTCAGTACAGTCTATTTGGTGTCCGCCAGCCTCGTCAAAGGCGTACAATCCCAAAAAACGGTTACCCCACCTCTGCCTAGCGTCTTCAACCCATTGAGGATGAGGAACAGCATCAGTTATATGCATAAAAGGCATGAAGTAAAGCCCACTTTGGTAGATGTACTGGCAGACCTCGTCTAGCTTCGTAATGTTTTTGGTTATCCCTGTGCTACCTATCACAAAAAGATTCGTATACGACTTAACCTCGTCAACAAGTCTCTTGATGCCCTCCACATCATCATAAGCAACGTCAACACCAACAAAAATATCTGGCGAAACAATTTTCGAGGAATCATTCGCAAGAAAATCAGAACTCAAAAAAAACAAACAAATAAGCAGAGCAGGGACAAGAACAAACAAAATGTTTCTATATCTCATTTACCTCACTGTTCAACTAGGATTTAACTCAAAGCATTACATAAGAAGCTTTCCAAAAGCCAAATATCAGTCGCCTTGTAGAGAGACTTTTTGAATCGTTTGTTCAAAATAACGCCCCCATACACGTTTGAAATAACATAGATTTTCTTCAAGCGGGTTGAAATGTAACGTGGTTACATGTATCAAAAGAAAAATTTATATCAATCTAGGAGCACCTCGTAGACCTAACCCAAAAGAGGATAAACAAAGTGAAAAAAGAACCCCAAAAAAAGAAAACTCCCCTTTCTCCCTCAAGCCTGATAGACAGTGAGTTGGTTGTTGAGCCAGCTCCTCATGTAACGGGGCAAGTGACAAAGGATCTCCTAATGAAATATACTCTTGTTGCCCTATGCATCCTTGCAGCGACATCGGTTCTCGCATTTGGAACAACCGCCCTGATCATGGAGATAATAGCCGTCGCAGTGGCTGTCATCTCTGACTACCTGCTTTCCCTAGTTATGAACAAGAGGGGGTCGTTAAACACGTATTCTGCAGCCGTTAGCGGGTTCATCGTTGCATTATCGTTTTCAAGCGGAATACCCTACTCATTTGAATATGCGCTGCCTACAATGGATCCAATCTTTCAATATGTTGCTGTGGCTGTGATATCCGCGGTTACGGTAATTCTTTTCAAAAAGATTCAAGGCCTTCTGGGACGGAAATATTTGAATCCGGTTGCTGCAGCTAAGCTTCTGTTTTTGGTCCCCATGTGGAACACGGCTTTGATTCCACAGGATCACCTCATTGCCGCAGACATCTCATCCTTCACAATGCTCGAAGGCGCGCTGCAAATGTGTTATTCCTTCAATGCTCCATTCAAAGACCCGATCTTGACTTTGACCATAATGAAAAACCACGGATGGTTGGGCGGGGCCTCAAGCATCGCTGTAATCGTCGTTGGAACCGCCCTCCTTCTGGTTTGTCGCGGTTACCTAAAATGGAGAATCCCACTCACCTTCTTGGCGACAACCGCTATTATTTCTATAGGCTATGGCGCCATCAACGGGGAAGACATCATTCTAAGAGTAGCTTATCATCTTTTTGTAGGCAGCGTGATATTTCTAGCTTTCTTCATGGCCACCGATCCTGCTACTACGCCTTTAACCGATCTTGGACAGATAATATTTGGTATGGGTCTGGGGTTGCTTACTTTTATACTTCAAATTTGGGGCCATTTCTTAGGTGGATCAATCCTAGCATTATTAATAATGAATCTGACTGTTCCTCTTCTAGATCGCGTGGGAATCAATAAGCCATTCGGACGGAGATGAATTTTATGTTGGCCATCAAGATAGAAGATAAGAAAGAAAAAGCAAGAAGAGTTCCTGTCGAGGTTTTTCCTGATCCAGAAACCGCGGTGGTTTTGACTCTTCAACACGCAGGAGCCCAAAATGTCCCCTTGGTTTCGGTGGGCGACAAAGTCTCAATTGGACAGAAAATCGCTGACTCCACGGAAAGAATGAGTGCCCCAGTCCACAGCCCTATCTCAGGCAAAGTGACAAAAATAGACGACACATATAACCCTTGTTATGCGGAGATTTCTCAAGCAATTTTCATAAAAAATGACGGAAAGGGACGAAAGGACAAAACTCTGAAGCCTATCTCAGAATCGGAATTGAAAGATGTTTCCACCGATTTCCTTGTTGAGAGAGTTAGAGAGGCGGGAATAATCGGTTTGGGAGGAGCAGGTTTTCCAACACACATCAAACTCTCGCCACCCTCAGATAAGCCGATAAAAAATCTTGTTGTAAACGCGTGTGAAAGCGATGTCTACGCCACATCTGATGAAAGACTGCTCATAGAAAAAACTTCCAACATCCTGAAAGGTGTCAAAGTAATGTGTAAAGTCTTAGGCTCTCCAGAAGTTGTAATCGCCATAAAGAACAACAAGGTCGAGGCTCTGGAGAAGTTGAAGGATGTATTCTCTGAAGAGCCAGACACTAGAATTGTTGCCAGGCCTTTTACGTATCAACAGGGGGATGCTGGACTGCTACAGAAAGCACTTTTCGGCTGGGAAATCCCGAATGGAAAACGTTCCTATGAAATGGGTGCAATAGTACACAACGTAGCAACAATCAACGCTGTTGCAAAAGCCGTTTTCGAGGGAGAACCCCTAATATCACGGGTAACAACCCTAAATGGTGACACAGAAGAGCCAAAGAACTTGTTGGTGAAAATAGGTACCCCAGTAGGCCACATTCTTGATTATTTCAAAGTGGGCCTAAACAATATACGAAAAGTGGTGCTAGGCGGGGTAATGATGGGAACCTCTATTCCAACAACAGAGACCCCTGTGACAAAGCGAACTTCAAGCATAATTGTTTTTGCCAAGAGCAATCATGAACCTATTAAGAGAAGAACAGACTGCATTAGATGTTCCAGATGCATCAGCGCCTGTCCACTCCATCTGAACCCTATATCGATTTTTGAAGCCTTAGAAAAAAGAGATATTGAAAGAGCCAAACGTTTGCATTTTGCTGACTGCTTTAGATGTGGAATATGCTCCTATGTGTGTCCTTCAGGAATACCATTAGCAAGTACTATATGCGGATGCGGCGGGCTCTTTGTTTGAAGGCTATTTGCTCAGAACTAAAGACACATCACAAAAGCGAGTGTATTCCTCACTAGAGTTATTTGATGAACACAGCAGCTTCCACCAAATAACAAAAACAAAAAGCATGAATCCAGAACAATTCTAAAGAGTGCGCATGGCATGCAAACACATGCAGAAACAAGTATCCTGTTATGGATATACTGTCCACCAATCAAACGCCGTTTCGCTATAACTTAACGCTTGACTGACTGTTTCAAATTTGTGGTCATATATCCAATAGTTATCAAAATTTGGGTTTGACCACCACACGATTTCAATCTTTGTGCTTTCAACTGGCATGTATTTTCCCTCACTGGTTTCAACTAGTAACCACGCATGTCTCCCGGAACCAAATGGAGAATCTCCGACAACAATTTTGGCATGCCATCCATGATTTTCCAAGTATCTTTCTAGGTAAGCAGTCATTTCGGTACAATCAAACACTCCTTCTTCGTATGGTTGAGCCCATTCCAGACCGTCGAGTTCATTATCTAGGTTATGAACTCCAAACTTCTGTTCTTCCGGCTGAACATAATAGAAAAAAAACAATGCATTCTCCCTTTCCAAGTTCGTAAGTTGAGGGTCAGCCACATAACCATCATATGCATGCGCACGCAGACCTATTTGGCTTTGGAGTTCCGTATAAAACCAGAAACTAGAGACGGCAAATATAACAACTAAGGCAGCACACACTACCAAACCAACCTTTGCCTTCCCAAAGCCAGATTGCTGTCCAAAGTCCTTTTCCAAATCAAACCCTCCAGAAACCAATTACCTTTTTCGTACTATGGATGCGTAATAGAAGGCTAAGCATGACACGCATCATATTTAAACCGTTTGGCTTGGACGCGCTTCTTTTCATTTGATACATACGGACTTCCCAGTTGGCACACGCATTTATGCATATGGACTCACGTTTAGGCGCGCGCAATCAAGATGAAAAATTTATTAATCAAAAGGGCGTAAATCATAAAGCAGGTGGAAAGGTTTGTCGATATCAGATAGAATAGTAGGTTGGATCTTCAGCGACCTTTCACTTTGCATAGTTTTGCCATTGATTTTCGGCGTTTTGATAATCGCTTTCCCGACAGTGATAGCGGACGTTCTGCGTACGATACATATATCTCTACCATCATTTCTCTGGGGAGGCCCAGAAATACCGCTAGAATACATACTTACTATTGGAATTACTGAGGGTTTACTCACCTGTGGTATTGCAATATTTCTCGGATTGGCTTGGAACAGATGGGCTGGAGGCGCATCAGGATTCCTACTCAGCGTGCTCTTTGTAGTGGGCATGGCCGCATACTACGGCGAAGCCTTTCCCGCGACCGCAGACTGGCTTGGCGTGATTGTGAGCGGAATGTTGGCTGGATACATGGCTGGAGCCTTGATGGCGCGCTCACGTATGCGGGGTGATAACAGCTTTAGAACTATGTTGATTTGGTCAATAGTGGCTGCCATCGTTGCGATAGTGTTTACTACCCAGACAAACATCTGGTATTCGCCGATGTTCAAAATGAGCATTAAACCCCCCGTTGGAACAAACCCTGAAGGAATGACATATATCGATGGAGTAACCTATAATTATTTCATTTTTGCTGTGATTTACGGCGTTTGGGCTATACTTGCTGCAATCGTCGCTAAAGTCGCTAGCTGGTTTGGGATACCAAAGATGCCAGAGTATACTTAATCTCGCGTGAGGTACTAAGGAAAATGAAAGACGCTAGATGTAAGACTATATGGTTTGGAGTGAGATCCTTAGCTGGTATGATGTAACCCCAACACATATGAGTTGAATGTATCAAACATAAAAATATGAATGCTTACATGTTCCCTCAGATTTTTTACCTAATGGTAATTATAGTTTTTATCGCAATTATCATAGATTTGATATTCGGAGAACCCCCATGGAAGCCACCATATGTTTTCCATCCTACGGTTTGGATAAACAAAACAACAAAAGCGTTATTGTCTTTCTTTGAGAACAAAAATCCTAGAATCGAAAAAATTAATGGGGTTATCCTCGCTTTAACGGTGATGCTAATTTATGTTCTTCCAGTGTATCTCTTTCTCACATTTATTAACTCTACTCTCGGAGTTATATTCTATTTGCCGATCGCCGCAATAATTCTCAAAACAACGTTCTGCATAAAACTTGAAACGGACATGGCTAAAGCCGCCGCCAAACATGTCAAAGAAAACAACTTACACGAGGCGAGGGAACAGGCCTCACTTTTCTCAAGAAGAGACGTAGAAGAACTAACAGGCCCACAAGTTGTTTCGGCCGTGGTGGAATCCATATCGGAAAACCTTACAGACTTCAAGCTTTCCCCCCTTTTTTATTATGCTTTCTTCGGCGTTCCAGGCGCCGTCGCTTTCAAAGTCATAAACACCTTAGACGGCACGGTTGGATTCAAGGATGCAAAACACATAAACATAGGATGGTTTTCAGCATCACTCGACACGTTAGCAAACTACATTCTAGCCCGTTTAACCGTTTTCCTAATAGTGCTAGCGTCGCTCATGCTCAAAGAAAACTACAAAAACGCTTGGAAAATCGCAGTGAGAGACAGAAAAAAGATTTCTAGTGTGAACCACGGATGGACCGTAGCGGCTATGGCTGGAGCTCTTCAAGTCCGATTGGAGAAACCAAGCTACTACGCAGTTGGTGACCAGATCGAGGGCCTCTCCCCAACACATATTTTCCGCGCTTTGAAAATCCGCAACACCGTGCTGATGCTCTTCATCTTTCTTGTTGTGTTGCCCACCCTTTTCTCGTTAAGCTTATTTTTTCCGGTTCTACTAGTTATTTAATCCCGGTGCGAATACAAACACGATGGATAGTCTTTCAATGAGGTTGTTGACAAACGAAAAACTCTGGAACGCTGTTCTCAGAATGCCCCCAATAAAATGGATGCTGAAAACAACCTTAGAAAGATGCCCTGAATGTGACAAGACGCACTTGGAAATTGCGCTAGATGATTATGTTGGCAGAAACTATCCAAAATGTTTCTCGTGCGACCTCTATTCTACAATAATAAGATTCTGGGTGAGTTTTCTTAAAACGAGCTTGGCTGTTGAAAGGAGTCGTGTTTCCAAACTTTTGGGTGACCCATACAGCAGAAGAGCAATAAAAAGTATAATATCCGGTTTCCTCGATTTCGGTGTGACCCGCCCCCTCTCAATTCATGCTCCTTTACTCATAGTATGGAACTTCACCTACAAATGTAATCTCAACTGCAAACACTGTTATTCGGATGCCGGCAACCTTCCCAGACAGGAACTGTCGACCAGCGAAGCCATGAAGGTTGTGGACCAAATAGCAGATTTCGGTGTAACCTCTTTGGCGTTTTCCGGCGGCGAACCCTTAATGAGAAAGGACTTCTTTGAAGTAGCGACACACGCCGTCGAATCAGGGCTATACGTATCTTTAGCAACAAACGGGACCCTGCTAAACAATGAAAGAGTGAGACTACTGAAAAAAATAGGACTTAATTACGTGGAAATCAGCCTCGACGGAGCTAACTCCAAAACACACGACGCTTTCAGAGGAAAAAAAGGCTCATTTGACCAAGCTTTAGATGGGCTGAAGAATTGCGTGAAAGAAGACATGTGCACGTGTTTGGCCGTAACCGCAACCAAGAATAATCTCAGCGAAATCCCATCTGTGCTTGACTTAGCTGAGAAGATGGGAATAGAGAGGTTCACTCTATTCAACTTCGTGCCAACCGGCAGAGGCAAAGAAATAGTAGAACTTGACCCTTCTCCAGAAGAGAGAGAAAAGGTCCTAAAATTTCTCTACAAAAGATTGTCAGAAGGGTCTCAAATCGCCATATTGACAACAGCCCCCCAACTTGCCCGAGTTGCCTTACAGACTCCTTCAACTCAAGAAGACATCATGGTTCCGCTTGCTCACATGGAGTCCGCGAGTATAAGCAAAAAAGCAAAGACCCTTGCCGACTTCATAGGCGGATGCGGAGCCGGACGATTCTACTGCGCTGTCTCCCCCGAAGGAAATGTTCAACCATGCGTCTTCCTACCAATAACTGTTGGAAATCTAAAGACAGAAAAATTGGAAGATATCTGGTTCAATTCCCCAGTTTTTAAAGATCTTAGAGATAGAGAAAACTTGAAAGGCCGATGTGGCAGATGCGAGTTCAAATACGTTTGCGGAGGATGTAGGGCAAGAGCCTTCGCGTACCACAACGACTATCTCATGTCTGACCCAGGATGCATCAGAAAAATCTTTGCAGGCGATTGACAATTGAAGACGGTA
>Ga0209635_10003523_pt1 | contig 12222 bp, 16 predicted proteins | sample DeeMarSWOR230_32_FD_187463 | JGI IMG/M metagenome (GOLD analysis project Ga0209635, IMG submission 187463) | Marine sediment microbial communities from White Oak River estuary, North Carolina - WOR-2-30_32 (SPAdes) (version 2) | ecosystem: Environmental > Aquatic > Marine > Intertidal zone >...
GGCTGTGCCCGCCAAGTCCCGCTTGGAAACAAGCCGCTATTCACATCTGCCCAGCTATAGCCAAAAGAACCGGTTATCTTACCCATGTCTTTTAAATCGTAAGATAACTTTCCGAATCCTTTTTTCTCCAGTACGTCGTCCTTTGGGCCCTTTCCGCCTGATTCCATATAACTGGAAAATACATAATAGCCCAAATCACCAGCTTTACCTGATATCTCAGCATTTTCTTTCTTGGTGCGAAACTCGGCAAAAGAAGTAGTAAAGCTTCCTTCGGGAATGAGCGTCTTGCCCGTATCTTTCGTAATAATGTTAATTACTCCTCCCAGGCTTGAGCCCCAGATACTGGAAGCCGCACCCTTAATCACTTCTATTCTGGCTATATTCTCGATAGGAAACTCGGAGGGATTAACCTGGCCGGAAGATTGCGTGTTTAAAGGTATGCCGTCAATCATTACCCTTACGTGGCGGGAATCAGAACCCTGGATGCTAATGAAGGTAGCGCGGCCGAATCCCCTGCTTGGCGCAATATCTACTCCGCTGATATATTGTAAGGCCTCGCCTAAAGTTCGGGCGGGTAATTGCTTTATTTCATCCTCGTTAATTACCGCTACATTCTCGGTTGCCTGACTTAAGCTTACCGGAGACCTTCTATTGGTTACTATTATTTTTTCTAATTCGATTTCCTTATTTTCCTGTGCTAAACTTTGAGTCCTGGTTGATCCAATGATGAGTAGAGTGCTGAATATACATTTCGTATATATCGCATGCAAATATTTTTTATCCACGTATAGCCATAGATTCGTTAATCTGTAGATTATTTTTTCAAACCCAGGCTCTTCATCTTGTTAAAAAGAGCATTGCGATGTATACCTAATATCTTGGCCGCCTTGACTTGATTCCCGCTTACCCTTTCTAGAACCGCTTCTATGTATTGTCTCTCAAAATCTCTGTTTGCCTGTTTAAGTCCGCCTTCAGCAGGCAAATCTCTTGTTAAACTGCATTTTATGAATATATCAAACGGCAAGTCCTTGGGTGTAATAACGCCGTCATCCTTTAAGGCCACTAAACGTTCAATGACATTTTTGAGTTCCCGCACATTGCCCGGCCAGTCATAGTGAATTAAGTATTCCAGGGCCTCCTTTGTGAGTCCTTCTATTTCTTTTCTAAAAACCTGGTTATACTTCTGCAAGAAATATTCTACCAATAAAGGTATATCATCCTTGCGTTCCCTTAAAGGCGGTAAGTATATGGGCACAACATTTAAGCGATAATATAAATCCTGCCTGAATTTTCCCTCTTTTACTGCCTGTTTTAAGTCGATATTAGTAGCAGAGATTATGCGTACATCTACTCTAATTATCTTAGTCCCGCCTAATCTTCTAATCTCTTTTTCTTCTAAGGCCCTTAAGAGATTGCCTTGCACATCTAATTTTAAGCCGGAAATTTCATCTAAAAAGAGGGTTCCCTCGTGAGCCAACTCGAACATACCTAACTTCTGATTAGTGGCATCAGTAAAAGCGCCTTTTTCATGGCCAAACAATTCGCTCTCCAATAAGTTTTCGGGGATACTGGCGCAGTTAATGGGAATGAATGGTTTCTGTTTCCTGGAGCTGCTAAAATGGATGGCCCGGGCAATTAGCTCTTTTCCTGTTCCACTTTCTCCGGAGATAAGCACCGTGGCATCGGTTTTGAGCACCTTTTCAATTATGCCAAATATCTCTCTTATTTTTTTGCTCTTGCCAACAATGTTCTCAAATCTAATCTCCTCTCTTTGGGAGCGTAAATATACCACCTCCCTTAATAATCTATCTTGCTCAATGGCCTTCTGGGCTACTGCTATTACTTCATCTACATCAAAAGGCTTGGTAATATAATTACAGGCCCCTAACAGTATTGCTTCAACCGCTTTGCGTGCGCTATCCGTAGCCGTAGCCATAATCACAGGCAGATTTTCATCGTATTCTTTGAGCTTGCGCAAGACCTGCATACCATCCATATCCGCCATTAAAATATCTAAAAAAACTAAATTAACCGATTCTTTAGCTATTTTATCCAAGGCTTCTTTGCCGCTTCTGGCAGTTAAAACTTCAAACTTTCCCACTAAAATAGTCTCGAATGTCTCCAGGACTGCCGGTTCATCATCAACTACTAAAACAACAGGCAAATTTTTTGGACTATTCATACATTCCCATCCTAAATTTTTATAATATTATATCATATAATTCTATCAATTGATTAATTAAATGTGGTATCTCCGCTTAGGACGGGCAGAAATATCGCACAAGGGGAAGCCCTCTCTGCATACAGACTAAATAAAAAAGCCCGTAGGAGAAATTACGGACTTCTTATTACTTTAGGTCCTTGCTCGCTGTGCATACAAGGACAAAATTTTCCAACTATTGAATATATTGAAAATTTTGGGTACCTGGCGGGATTCTGATTCAGAGAGGTTCCTACCTCGCCACCTATCCCTGGGACGGTGGCGAGTAACGAACTTGCCCTCTCACCGATCCCTTATTTTAGACTGAATAACCCAGCCTGCGCAATTCAACTGCGACTTTTTCACGCTGGTCACCCTGCAGCTCAATTGTGTAACCTTTTACAGCTCCTCCTGTGCCAAAGGTGCTCTTTAATTTCTTAATCAGCTTCTCAAGTTGCTCTTGGCTTAAAGGCAGACTATAAATTATGGTTACACCTTTATTTTTTCTACCCGCAGTCTCATGCCGTATCCTCACCTTGCCGCTAGTTTCAGGCAAAGCGTTCCTTTTTATTTCACGGCAGACGCACTCCCTGATTGGCTTAGAACAACCAGGACAGATTGAACCATTGTCAGTAGAATAAATAAGATGGGAATCAGTAGTATCTTCCATATTGTAGGTACTAGGCTGTGTATAAATTAAGTACTATGCCTCAGGAATTTCCGGTTATCTACGGCCTTCGTTCTTGCGTTTTGTATAGCAATCCTTGCAGTATATCGGACGGTCTTCTCTGGGCTTAAACGGGACTTCACACTCTTTCTTGCACTCCGAGCAAACTGCCTTATGCATCTGCCTTGGTCCTGAACCAAATCCACCACCACCCTGATATCCCATGCTGCCTCCTTTTTCGATCATGTTTTCTTATGTCAGGCTGCCTTTGCCTGCGTTTCTTTTTCCTTTGTCAAAATATCCCTGCATTTCAGGCACACGATCATTCTTTCTGTTTTTTCCTTTGTCACTTTAAAAAACGTTACCAAATAATTATGCTGTAACTTAACCCCGCATCGCTTACAGCTATTCATTTTGTTCCTCCATTAAGACTATCTTCGCTGCCTAGGGCCTGCTCCAACCCAGCGCCAACCGGGAATTCCTCTTTAGCCAGTTTTTTTTGCAGCTTTTCTTCCCTCTTCTTTTTTTGCGCCAGTTCTCTCTGATGCTTTTTATATGAATATCTGTCTCCTGCCAATATAGACTCCTTTCGTCTTTGCCTCACACGCTCGATTGAATACCGCAGACTATTTTGCAAAAAAGGACCCAGCACAAAAAGTGCTGGGTCCTTTTCAGTCCGCGATTACAGCTTGACTACGTTCGTAGCCTGATCGCCTTTAGGGCCTTGCGTAATCTCGAATTCAACCTGCTGGCCTTCAGCTAAAGACTTGAATCCTTCGCCCTGAATCGCGCTATGATGCACAAACACATCATTGCCGTTCTCAGGAGTAATGAATCCATAACCTTTTTGGTCACTGAACCACTTTACTGAACCTTTTGCCATTGTTTGCTTACCTCCTTTCCCTATAGAATTATAGTAAGATCTCGTTAGAAATCCGCATCACTTTCGCCTGGTAGATTTGTGATTTCTAACGAAGCAAACAATGACACTCAAAACAAAAAACCGCAAGGTTAGATTTCCTAATCCTTGCGGTCTAAGACTTCTAATCTTCTTTACTACATTTTTATTTTAGCATGTTTTTGCTGCTTGTCAAGGACATTATTATCATCTAAGAGATCCACCTTGGCGAGGTGAGGACTGGTTATCTCTATTTAATGCGCTATTTTGATCGCGAAATTGCGCAGAAATCGTCGGAAATACCATAAAATAGCGACCATAAAATACGAGAGGTTTTGGCCTATTATAGAGAGTTCCTCTCTATAATTTCCCTTTCTTTATTGACGGATAACTCGTTACTAAATATATTAAAATTCTCCGACGGGAAAAACGCCCTAAGCCCTAGGGACGTCGCTACATAAAAAAACTCCGACAGACTTCTCCGTCGGAGACCTGTCCTAACTCATTGTGCCACATAGAGATAGGATATGCAAGGGTGGCTGACGGGGATCGAACCCGCAACCCTCAGAGCCACAGTCTGATGCGCTGACCAATTGCGCTACAGCCACCATTATCTATCTAATCTTCTACCACCGGCGCAGGCTCTTTGGTGAAGGAGCCCTTGATAGCGTTCTTGAATTCGTTGCCCACGGCAAAGGAGCCGTCAATCATTGCCTTGGTAATCTCTGAAGTAGCCTTGATGCTACCTTCCATGATTTTGACCGGCAGAAACAAAACATTTATGGGATTAAAACCAGGCTCACGGGATTTGACGAGCTTATCCTCAACTGCTGTTTTAATATCCATAATGCCAAATTCCGGACTGTCCATTTTTGTCTTAATGGTGAAATCCAGCACGATCTTACCCTGGTTTAAGGCCTTAAAAATATCCAGGACCACATCCGCAATCTTCTCCGCCTTCTCAGCTGATTCTTCGGGAGGCCTGGGTTTGCGAACGATGTCGGTCAGCTCTAGCCGGCAGAGGGCGGTAAGGTCATTGTTCAACCCCTGGATTTTGCTGGTAAGATTCAGCTTGGCTTTTTCAATGCGCGCCTTTTCCAGGTCCACCCATTTGGCATAATAAGGGTAAAGATAAATTCCATCGATATCCTGGATGTTGACATTGGCCTGGATATCCCTTTTAAAAAGATTGATCCAGCCGTCTGCTTCGATCCTGCCTGTCTCCTTTTCGGAATCGCGCCAGGGAAACGATCCCGTCAGTTTGAAATACGTAACCTGGTTGCCGCTGCCGCTAAAATTCAGGTTGTCCGCCGTAAGATTTATTTTATCCACCTTGATCGTGATGGACTGGTCTTCTGCAATCCTGTCGGTGAAATTGATTATGCCGTCGGATATGACCACCCGTCTGATGAGAAACCGGGGCACTAAAATGGGCTCCCTGGTTTGCTCTGTGGGTTTTTCCTCGGTAGTTTCTTCGGGCTCTGGTTCGCTGACAGGCGCTGGCACCACGGCTTCAGGCTCACCTTCAACTTCAGGTTCAGGTGCCGCTGGCTGCGGCACATAAGAAATTCTTTCCGCAGTAACTTCGGGTTGAATGACCTTTACAAAAGATAACCTGAATCTCTTTCGGAATAAATCAAATACGCCGCTACCGGCAATGAGTTCCGATATCTTTACTCCCTTGGTCTCAATGTCCTTGATATGAATGCTGGCCGGGAATGAGGTATTAACAATACCGACGGTGACCTCCTGGCCAAAGGCATCCGAGAGCTTCTTGACCACTAAAGGCTTACCTGCGAGGTTAATAAAGATATGCAGGCCGCAAAGGATAATAATAATGAGCAAAAAGACCGCCAGCAAAACTTTGCCTGTGATCCTGATGATTTTAAAAGCGTTTAAGACTCCCTTTAATTCCTGCATGAGTTTTGTATTGGTGCGCCTGGGCCGAATCGAACGGCCAACCTACTGCTTAGCATCCAGCATCAAGTTTCCTTGACCGCCTTTTAGGTTTGCTGGCTGGACTCTCTCTTGGGCATCGCAGCCCCGCTGTGTTGAGTCTCTACACTTCCCTTTCGGGTAGCTCGGTGTTGTCCTCTTTGAGGAGATCCACCGAATTAGCAGCGTCCACTTCATAGGTTCTATTCCCTATGAAGGCTCCTATTGGAAGGCAGTTGCTCTATCCAATTGAGCTACAGGCGCGTCTATTCAAATGTCGGGGCGGACAGACTTGAACTGTCGACCTCTTGGTCCCAAACCAAGCGCTCTAGCCAAACTGAGCCACGCCCCGTAAACTTTTATTATATCAACCCTTTTTGCGTTGCTCAATATATTTCTGGAGAAGCTTGCGGACCTTTTTAAGGGCGCGAAAACGATGGCTCATTTTGTGCTTGACCCCGGGTTTAAGCTCCCCAAAAGTCTTTCCGTATTTTGGGACGATAAATAACGGGTCGTACCCGAAACCAAAATGCCCTTTCTGCTCAAAGCCGATGATTCCGTAACAGGACCCTTCCACCACGCCTATGAGGCCGCGCCTGTCTGCCAAAGCCACGGCGCAACTGTAATGCGCCCTTCTTTTATGAAGGGGAAGCCTGCCCAATAATTTAAGCAGTTTCAGATTATTTTTTAAATCATTTTTGTCTTTACCGCTGAAACGGGAAGAATAAATCCCGGGCTTACCGCCCAGCGCATTAACGCACAGGCCGGAGTCTTCTCCTAGGCATAATCTCTTTGTGGAGCGGGCGATCTTCACCGCCTTTTTTACGGCATTTTCTTTAAATGTCTTGCCGTTCTCGCGGATGAGGGGCAGTCGCTTGTAATCAACCAAAGACGTCATCTTTAAGTCCAGGCCCTTTAAAATCGCTTTGATCTCTTTCAGTTTCTTTTTATTCTTGGTTGCGACCAATAGTTCCATATTTCGCTTGTCCAAAGCAGTTTTCCGATTGAATTTAGAAACGCTTTGAGATTAAAATTAGAAACGTTTTGAGATTGAGTTATAAGGTGTCTTTGAGGAGGATGCGCTGGGTCTCGATGAGCTCTTCAATCCCCTTTTTGGCCAGCGTCAGCAGGCTGTTCATCTCCTCCTTGTTGAAGGTTTTTCTTTCTGCCGTGCCCTGGATCTCTATAAATTCACCCTTGCCAGTCATCACAATATTCATATCCACATCAGCCTGGGAATCCTCCTCGTAGGTCAGGTCCAGCAAAAGATGGCCTTTCAGTATCCCCACGCTGGTTGCTGCTACAAAATCCTTGATGGGAACTTTACTGAGCAGGCCGCTTTTTTTTAATTTATGGAGGGCATCACTTAGAGCCAGAAAACTTCCTGTGATGGAAGCTGCGCGCGTGCCTCCGTCACCCTGGATCACATCACAATCCATCCAGATGGTGCGTTCGCCTAAAGATTTCATATCCGTGACTGCGCGCAACGCCCTTCCCACCAGTCGCTGGATCTCATGGGTGCGTCCTGAATCCTTGCCCCGCGATATGCGCGTCTGGCAGGAACGCGGCAGCATCCCGTACTCAGCCGTCACCCATCCTGTGCCAGAGCCTTTTAAAAATGGAGGAACGGATTCCTCGACAGAAGCTGAACAGATTACCTTGGTATTACCGAACTCAATCAGACAGGATCCCTCCGCGTATTTCAGAAAAGGGCGCGTGACCGTCACTTCTCTTAATTTATCCAACCCTCGTCCATCCGAACGCACCATAAACGCTCCTTATTCTTTATAAACAGATCTCCCCTGAGAATCTATCCCCACGATTAAGGGGAAATCTTTCACTTCCAGTTTGTAGATAGCCTCCGGCCCCAAATCCTTATACGCCACAGGTGTTGCCTTGCGTACATATTTACTCAACAAAGCGCCGCATCCGGAAAAAGTCAAAAAATAGACTGCCCTGTATTTTTTTATTGCGGCTATGACCTCTGAGGAACGCTGGCCTTTGCCAATCATTCCTTTGAGGCCTTGCGCCAGAAGCGCTGGGGTAAACCTATCCATGCGGCTGCTGGTGGTGGGGCCGCAGGAACCGATGACCTTACCTTTTGGCCTTCTCGTCGGGCCGCAATAGTAAATCACCTGTCCTTTCCATAAATAGTTCCTGCGTCCTTTTTCAAGCAATCTTTTGTGCGCCTGGTCGCGGCACGTATAGACGATGCCGCTCAGTGACACCCGTTCCCCGACTTTTAGATTCCTGATCTGATTTTCATTTAAGGGAGTCGTTATTTTTTTCATATAATTGCCGTAGCACTGCGTAAGGCATGACAGCTGATATTCACTGCAACCGGTAAACCTGCGATGTGTGTAGGATATGTTTCGATATTCACGGCTAAAGCGGTCGTCTCTCCTCCTAGGCCCATCGGTCCGATGTTAAGCTTATTGATAGCGGTTAAGAACTCTTTTTCTAACTTTTTAGTTTGTCGGTTGAACTTATGTAAAAGCGCTTTTTTCGCTAACCACATCGCGTAATCCGCTGTCCCACCGATACCCACGCCAACGACAAACGGCGGACAGGCATCCGGACCAGCTGACCTCACTGTCTCAATGATGAAATTTTTAATCTCATCTAGCTTGGCCGTAGGGTTAAACATCTTAAGCTGCGTCTTATTCTCGCTGCCAAATCCCTTGGGCAGAACCGTAAGCTTCACGCGGCTTCCTTTCACAATATCAACATGAATCACAACAGGGCCAAAACCCGAGGCGCCTCTTAATAGAGGATTTCCAACGATAGAATCTCGCAGAGAGCCTTTTTTATACCCCTCAACAATCCCCTGGTTGATCGCTTTCTTCAAATCACCCAAAATGCAAACACCGCTACCCATTTCCACAAAGACAACTGGAAGCCCTGTATCCTGACAAATGGCTAATTTCTCCCTTCGGGCCACAGTCGCATTGGTGATGATAGCGCCTAAAATCCCTCTGGCCCTTTTGTTCGCCTCTTTAGCCAGGGCCCTTTGTAAAGCGTTCAGGACATCCGGCCGCAAGATGTGATTAGCCTCAACGCACAAATCCGCTACCACCTGTCTAATCTTCTTCGCCTCTATCTTTCTCATCTTTACTTTTGCCTTTGATTTTGCTTTTACTATTAACTTCGAACTATGAACTATAAACTATTTATTATACTCCGCACTCACCGTAGTGGTAATGCCGCCGCGCGGATTGAATACTGCGGCGATCTTCATCCAGCGCGGATGAACCGTCCTGACAAGGTCATCCAGAATTTTATTCACCACATGCTCGTGAAATATTCCGATATTGCGATAGAAAATCGTGTACATCTTAAAAGACTTAAGCTCGATGCAGTAAGTTTGAGGCGAATACTCTATTTTTAGCTCTGCGAAATCCGGCAGGCCTGTCTTGGGGCAGATACAGGTGAACTCCGGTACATCCAGATGGATGGTGTAAACCTTATCCGGATACTGATTTTTCCAGACTTCGATCCTGGGTGTTTTTAACTTTCTGACGTTCTTTTGCAATCCTTCGTAACTCGATTTTTTCATCTTTTGGCTTGGATTTTGCTTTTGGTTTTTGCTTTTGCTTTTACTATGAACTATGAACTATTTTATTCCTGCGATCTTATGAACCTGCGGAATGATGCAGGCAGTCACTTTTGCCTCTGTGCATACCTCTCGAAACTTTTGCAACATCACTTGAAGATGCTCGTTGTAATCCAGGCTATTCGGCTGCAAAACCAATATCGATTGGGGGCTTACGTCTTTAATCAGATCAATCGCATACCTGAGATCGTCCTCAATCGTAGTGGAACAGATCACGGCCTTGATAAAATTCTCTTTTCTTGAGGCGATTTTCAAGAATTTGCGGTGCAATCCCCACAAACAGCCCATGCCGGTTGATGTCGGCAGCTTCAGATCTATGGACAAAAAATCTAAATAATCTATGACATCCTCCAGCTCCCCTGAGAGTGTCGCGTTGGTCTCCAGGTAATTTTTGTAGCCAAGGAGGCATGTATGCTTTAAGACTTCTTTTAAAAACTCCTTTTGCAGAAGCGGCTCTCCGCCGGTAAAGGATATGGAGTGGAAATCGTTGCCGTAAAGCCCGATTTCTTCTATAAGTTCCCGCGGTTCATACTCCCTGAACCGGTCCATGTGCGTATCGCAATAACGACAGCTTAGGTTGCATCCGTGCATGCGCACAAAAATCTGCTTTTCGCCCAGATACAATCCCTCGCCCTGGATGCTTTCAAAGACATCAAAGATTCTGCCTTTCATTTTTCTAACAGAGGATCCTTAAGTCCTGCCTCTTTAAATCCCCTGGCCCTGTAAAAGCAGCTGTCGCACTCTTCGCAAGGGACCCGGTCTCCCCGGTAACAGGACCAGGTCAAATCAAAAGGCACATGCAAACGGCTACCCAAGCGGATGATCTCACCCTTGCTCATATGGATCAAAGGCGCTCTTATAGCAATCCGTCTTTTTTCTACTCCTGCCCGGGTACCGTAAATTGCCGCTTGAGTGAACGCACGCAAAAATTCCATCCGGCAATCCGGATAACCCGAATAATCCTGGGTGTGCGCTCCGATAAAAATAGCCGAAGCCTTGATGCTTTCCGCAAAAGAAAGAGCAAAACTCAAAAAGATGATATTGCGGCCCGGCACGTAAGTAAGAGGAATCTTACGGGTGGCATGGTGACGTGGTGAAGTGGCGACACCGGTTATTTTTATATTCTTTTCCAAAAGAGCAGAACCCTTCCAGGGTAAATTAATCTTTAAGACCGCAAACGCACAACCGGCCTTGCGGCTGATTTTTTTAGCTGAATCTATCTCCCGTCGATGACGCTGGCCATAGTCAAAGATCAGGCAGAAACAGCGGTAACCGCTTTTTTTGGCGACGTATAAGGCCGTGGCTGAATCCAGGCCCCCTGATAAAAGCACGACCGCCTGCCTGCCGCCTGCCTGCCGGCCAGGTAGGGCAGGTACTCTCTTATTCTTCTTCATGATACGTGGCCGAGCTTGTATCATTCTCCCAGACGGTTACAGAGCGTAAATTCTGCATTCTGGATTTAAGACGCCTGTAAACATACTCAGCAATGCGTTCTGAGCTGGGGTTGACTTTTTTAAAATACGGCAGTTTGTTCAGGTGCTTATGGTCGAGCTTATCCAGCACGTTTTGCAGTCTTTTCTTTAATACCTTGAAATCCAGCACCATCCCCGTTTTATCAAGCGAGGGACGAGCCACCGCTGCCTCGACTTTCCAATTATGGCCGTGCAGGGTCTCGCATTTACCTCTGTAGCCCCTGAGGTTATGCGCGGAACTGAAATGGCCTTCGACTTTTATGATAAACATTTTTAAATGGCGTTGATCTTGGTGACGTTTTTGACAGGCATGCCGAGAAACCTTTGCGCCAGCTGCAAGAACCACTCCGGATTATCGCTGACATAAAATTTTTGCCTGCCTTTTTTGGCCTTGCTCATCAGGCCTTCGCTGGAGAGGACCTTTTTGACTTCGATAGCAACCTGCTTGGCAGAATCAATCAAGGTCACCCCTTTACCCAGCGCCCTTTTTATGACGGGCTCAAGCAAAGGATAATGGGTGCATCCTAAGATGACTGTATCCACCCCTGCCTGCTTCAAAGGATTCAGATAGCTTCGGGCCACCTGTATGACCACGTTGCCGGTTAGCCAACCTTCTTCGGCAAAGGGCACAAACAAGGGGCAGGCCTTGGCCGTAATCTTGATCTTGGGGTCCAGATGCCTGATTTCATGTTCGTAGGTACGGGATTTGATGGTGCCGGATGTGCCGATGACGCCGATGCGTTTATTCTGCGTGGCGTACACCGCTTCCCGTACCCCGGGCGTGATCACGCCGATGATGGGCACCCGGAAGTGATTTTTGATCACCGGTAGGGCAAAACTGGAGACGGTATTGCAGGCAACGCAGATCAACTTCACGTCATGCTTGAGTAAAAACAGGATATTCTCGATGGAAAACCTGATGACCGTTTCCCTGGATTTTATCCCGTAGGGAACGCGCGCCGTATCCCCGAAATAAATGATATCTTCCTGAGGCAATTGACGGATCAATTCCCTGGCAACGGTCAGACCTCCCACACCCGAATCAAAGACACCGATAGCGCTACTCATCCCGCACTTTCTCCTGGACTCATCTTTTAGCGACCTCCATCAGGGGGGTTGTTCTGGCGTACTCCTCTATGCCCTGCATCAGGCCCTCCGCAGCCTTTTGACGATAGAAACTATTTTTGAGCTTGCGCTCATCAGCGGCATTTGACATAAAACCCACTTCCACCAGCACAGCCGGCATGCGCGCGCCTCTTAAAACCTCAAAACGGCCACCCTTGACTCCCAGAATCTTGGCATCTAAATTTTTGCCTATAGCCCAACAAAGGGAACGTGATAATTCAATGGACTCAGCGCGCTTATCCGTGTAAAACAAATCCCAGAGGATCGCCTTTAAATCCAGAGAGCTGCTGGCAAGCATCCCTACACTCGACG
>Ga0209635_10003525_pt1 | contig 12220 bp, 16 predicted proteins | sample DeeMarSWOR230_32_FD_187463 | JGI IMG/M metagenome (GOLD analysis project Ga0209635, IMG submission 187463) | Marine sediment microbial communities from White Oak River estuary, North Carolina - WOR-2-30_32 (SPAdes) (version 2) | ecosystem: Environmental > Aquatic > Marine > Intertidal zone >...
GGATAATTGATCGGAACAGTCTCAGCCAGTTTTGCCGCTTTTCGACAATGCTTAGGCGCTTCAACGCAGAAGGAAAGCATGTCGCTTCTATCAATTCTCTTAATTTCAGTCAGATCATCCAAAATCGCAGATGACAAAATCGACCACCCTATTCTATCTAATCATTGATTCCTACGTGTTTCTAGCTTTTAAAACAAAAGGCTCAGTGTGGTGTTTAAGTTTTTATTTACGGAGCGTTCTTCTAAATCAACAGGCGCAAGTGATTTGCCGAAGAAAAAAGTTTCCATTGCGATACCAGCTTCTATTGTTTCTGACATCCCACATTTACGGGAGAAAACCTCAAAAGTGGGTTTGGTTGGAAGGGCAGCCGCCATTTTTAGAGTTGACGAAATTATAGTTTATCCGGACAATCCGCACGTTGATCAGACTGCTGACATGAATTTGATTGTAACCACGCTTTCTTACATGGAAACTCCGCAATATCTGCGGAAGAGGCTTTTCACGCTTAGACCTGAACTGCAATATGCTGGCGTTCTCCCACCACTACGAACGCCTCATCACCCAATAAACCATAAGATGAAGAACTTGAAAATCGGCGAATATCGTGAAGGGGTTATCTTATCGAAAGGGAAGACTGGTGTGTTAGTAGACATAGGTGTCGAAAAACCCGCTTTCATTTCGAACAGGCAATTGCGAATTGGCAAACGAGTTACTGTAAAAGTTACAAAAGTCGATAAACATGTTAACGCTGAACTCGCAAGCCGCAACGAAATGTCAGAATATTGGGGTTACACCGTTACAGCAGAAAAACTTCCTTTCGGAAAATTGATCAAAACCAGAGATTTCGACTTGACCGTAGCTACTTCTAAACACGGTGTCCCATTCCCCAAAGTCGCAAAAAAGATAGCTGAAAGATGGGAAAGTGGCAAAATTCTCGTGGCTTTTGGGGCGCCAACTCGAGGGCTTTACGAAATAGTCGAATCTGAGGGGCTTAACCTAGAGGAGATCGTGGACTTCATTGTCAATACTATTCCTGTGCAAGGAACAGAAACCATCCGAACTGAAGAAGCACTTATTGTCTCTCTAGCTGTTCTAAGCATACAGCTCACGTTTAAGGTTTAAATGTTTGTTTTCCTTATGTGCGTCTATGACCTTCGACGTAGCCATGCCGCTAACACTTTTAGCCATCACCATGATAGCCCTGTTTTTGAACAGGAAAGTTGACAGAAAGCTGAAGTCCACACTTGAAGAGAAGGAATTTCATGTTCGAGACGCAATTTTGCTTGTGGCTGCAATGAGTGTAACGATATCCTTGATCGTTTTCGTTCCGCAGACGGCTGTCATGATCATGTTTCTGTTCGCCTATTCATTGCTGCTTTTCATATTCACATATCTTTTCTCAGATTTCAAGAAAAACGGAGCTAAACGCTTTTGCTTGGCATTTCTTGGCGTTAGTTTTCTGGCAGCAACAATTAGCCTAGTCAGCTTTGGAGTAAACTACTCTGTCGCCTACGGAGCCACAGCCTTTTATTGTCTCTCCGGCTTCGCATTTCTGGCATTGATGTATGAAGAAAATAGAGTTGATACGGGAGAAAGATGGTATTTAGCTGTGTTGCCGCCAGCATTATTTGTATGTGTATACTTATTTTTCAGTGGAACTCCCCTATGGTTTCCTTATGCGCTTGATTTGTTCGCAAGCGTGTTCGCGGTTCTGATTATTCTTTACTTAGGAAGCCTATTCACGTGGAAAACTTCTCTCATTTTTGTGGGACTTCTCACCGTTGCGGATATAATTTTGGTTTTGTTTACTGGTACGATGGTGTCGGCAGCGAGACATGTTTTTGTTCTCAGGCTTCCAATACTAATTTCGGTGCCAACTGTTCCAATAATTTTTACTGAGTGGGGCTGGCTTTACATGTCTCTTGGTTTGGGCGACTTCTTCTTTGCTGGATTAATCGGCGTACAGACTATGAAAAAATTCGGCAAAGGCTTTGCTATTTTGTCAGTTGCTTCAATGGCTGTATCATTCTTTGTTTTTGAGACATTGATGCTTAATTATGGACTAACAGCGTTTCCAGGCACATTGATGATTATTTGCGGATGGCTACCACTAGTGCTTTGGAAGACTAAGGCTAAATTGTTTTAGTTTTCATTTGTGGCGTTTAGTTTTTCTTCGGCTGCGTTTGGTTTAACTAATTTTAGTGTGTATACTTTTTTGGGTATTTTGACAAGTAGTACTGGTGCTTATGGAGCATTAGTTCTTTATTGCTTTTTCAGCATCACCAGTATAACATTTCTGCTCAGAGAGACGAAGACGCTCGCACTCTCAGCACAAGCATTGCTGAAAGCACTAAGAGGATTGCCTGTAACCGTTATATACTTTGAATTCGTGGATAATACGAGTAATAATAAGTATTAGACCTGAAGCAACCCATAGCAAACCTTTCAAAACGTAAAGTGCAGAGTTCACTTTGCTCCAAACGTAAGTGGTTTCTCTGGGAGATAATGTGTTATATGAAAATTGTACCATGCGATTATGTACCAAGCTATAAAGAGTCCCCAAAGAATGAGAAAAATGCCACTCAATAAGGTATGGGGAGGTGTTTCAGAAGGTTTGCTTGGTTTTCTATATCCTACGAGGTAGAGGATCATTCCACATATTTGAACACCTATGATTAACGCAGTCACTTCTACTCGCGCACGCGCTATTGCCAAAAGTAGTAAAGATAATACAGGACTGAAGACTATTACATAATAACCCACAGTAAGATAACGCATTTTCTCATCTCCCCCTTTTTGTCCTCTTTCTGCCCTTCCTTTAGGGCTAGGCGGTGACACGCCTCCAAACAATTTAGTGTTGGCTTAATTAGTTAAGTGTAACTGATTATTTTAACATTGCTGATAAACAACAGAAAAAAGAGGAAGTTTAGAGGTTATGTCGGGTACCATCCGTTTTTCGGGTTGTATCCGTTTATTTCAAATATGAAGTACGCTGTTTCGCATTCTGGCTCTGCGAATTTTAGGTTTATTATTTCTGTAGGCTTTAAGTCCACTCGGCTGTCGTCATCAAAACGGAGAGTATGCTTCACCTTTCCAAGTTCACTGTGATAGGCGTACGTTAGCGGGCACAAATGCCATTCTCCTTCGTAATCGACAGCGTACAGCTTCACTTGGTCTATATGGCTTGTATGGTTGTCCAGTTCCCATAGCTGAAGCTTGTAAAAGCGGTTTTCTAAGGCTAGACTGTTCTCTATGTAATGCTGAACCGTTACGTCAGACTCCGCATGAATGTCCAATGCCCCCTCTTCAACATAAGCCGTGCCGTTCCAAACGAACAATGTTGGACAGCCGCCACCGCCGCTGGTAGACTTGAAGTGTGCTTCTAAAGTGTGGGTTTGATCCATCGTGATTTCTATCGGATTTTGCATGTACATTCCTCCATCGAGATCCCAATAGTCAAAACCATAGCCATAATCAGCCGTAGCCTTAACAGTCACAACCTCGCCATAGTCATAAGTGTGGGATCCAGGAGCAGGGTCGGTAGTGCCGTGATCAGAAGCAGAGATGGATAACGTATGTGGTGGGCTTCCAGCTCCTACCGCATCGTAAATAGTTCCATCGCCTATTCTCAAGTATCCGTAGAGTACAAAAGCACCTTCTATTGCAGCTATGGCAATACCCTCAAGTATGAGATTTCCCGATTGTAAATAGGGCCCCAACCACCAAGCGTTATCCGCAAGCCATGATACGAATGATATGCTAGTCCACCACCAGATACAGCGTTGTTCGTCTCGAATAACAACCATATAGCCTGCTGTTACGACTCCCATAATTGCACCCGCTACTGCCCCAATTACGCTTCCATACGGGCCTGCTTGAGTACCAATAACTGCCCCTGCGATTGCGCATATAGCCACTAAGGTAATACCGCTTATTTGTGAGGTGTCATAGTTGATTTGATTGTGGAATAGTTTTGTTCCTGCCTTAGTCCAATCACTAAACACTGAGATGCTATAGTAGTCTCTGTCGGGGTGTGGATATTTAATGTCGTGCTGGTCGTCTCTTCCTTCTATGAAGTGAACGTTGTCCCATATATATCTTGTAAGAGTGGCTTGAACTGGTGTTAAAAGCAACGAAGCTACCAAAACCAACGTTAGGATTGTAAGACATTTTCCTTTCATTTACGTTTCACCTTCCATACGGTTCGTTCGCGAGCGTTTCCTACCTGCAAGGACTACGGTGAGGTTACATATTCCGCCGCCAAGCACGCCTAGACCTATTGCATAGATAAGATAGTGGTGCACAGTGTATGCAAGATTTAACCCTATTATTGTAAGTATAATTCCACAAGTCAAAAGCGTTGGAACATAGTATTTGGCGTATGTCTTGTATTTCGTGAATGAAACGGTCATTAGAATCAGTATTAGACCTCCTGCATAGGCTCCTAGCCCAAAGAAATTTACGCCCAGCACTGCAAAGAATGCTCCGAATACTAATAGAAAAACCATGCTAATCATGTCATTCTTCTTTGAACGTTTCAATTTTCTTTTCTCCTTTCTTTTTGTTCTCTTTCTGCCCTTCCTTTAGGGCTAGGCAGTGAACACGCCTCCAACATAGGTTAACGTTGGCTTAACCACGCGCTTGCTCCTTCAAGGAAACCTTATTGCTGATAGTACTCACTGAAGCTTATATATTTGTAGATATCGATTATTCACTACTTGATGCATGAATCCATAATTTTGTCTATTGTTTCCTCTTTATAACCATGTTCCTTCAGTTTTTTGCGTATTCTTTCATGTTTCATTTTGCCATCGTGATCGCTTCAATTTCTGCAAGCCAATCGCACTTTAGACCTTCTTTAATCTCCTTTTTGATCTGTTCATCATCTAAGTCTCTACTTTCCGGAACCAGACAAATTTCAACTATGGCCTTTTTACCGAGACAAATAATGTTACCCATGTTATTACCTGATAAATACTAATGGACAGTGAAGCCGAAATAAAAGGCGAAACACTGATCATAAAGAAAACAAAGGAATCTCATACAACATAAACGTAAACTTCATGCGTACATCATGCCTTATCTATAAGACCAAAAAAACAAAGACTTTGCCAATTCTCTTTTTCTTTAGGGAATGTGCGTAGAAAAAATGTTAGAACAGGAAACAACTTTTGCTAACCGAATAGTGCTCCTAAACCTTCGAGAGCCGCTTCTTCCTTTTCCTTTTCTTCCTCTTCCTTCTTTTTCTTGTCTTCCTTTGCTGGTTTGGCCTCTGCTGCCGGTGCAGCGGCAACTGGTGCTGCTTGTGCAGCCATCATTGCTGGAGCAGACTTAATCGCCTCGTCAATGTCAACTTCAGCCAACGAAGCCATCAACGCTTTCACCCTCATAGCGTCCACGTTTATACCTGCTGCTGTCAAAACCTCTGAAAGACTTTTCTCGTTAATCTCTTTCCCAGCCTTGTGAAGGAGCATCGCGGCGTAAACATATTCCATACTTTTTCACCTCTTCATCCAACTATTTTAGCTTTTTCAGACTTTTAGCAGATGCAGCCTTTTCTTTTAGTGTGCAGTCTACTACTTAAACATAACCACGTTTCAATCGTATTTTGTCTATGTCGAAAAGGATTTATGCTTAAGAAGTTTTCCTTCTCCGGTTCGGTTGACTCCTCGAGGCTTAGGCGCCGGAGGTCGTTTTGTGGTTTTTCTGACTGAGATTTTTATTCCTATGCCTTTATCCCTGTTTTTCATGTATTTTGTTTCAAGTTTGATCATTTCTATGTCTTCTCGTTTCTGCAAATATTCAAGAAGCTGATACCTTATCCTGCCGATGGCTGTAAGCGTGACGGCCGCGTCTCTCTGTAGACGGTTTTCGAGTTCATCTTTCCATTTCCCTTCATAGTTGCAGAATATTACACCTTTCCGCTTTTCCGACACAGCTGAACCTCGAGCTTATGTTGTTATGGAAGTATCTGAAGTTGAAACCATCTTGTGCAATACTTTCACTTGTCATACTAATTCGACTTGTGATCTTCATTCAATTTATTACATCTATTCAACTTCTCTCACTTCTCATGCGAACGATAGGTTTAGCGCGCGCTCTGCTCTCCTCGAATTCTACCGCACTCGAGTCTGTGCCAATCCTTTGAATTCATTTATAATGTAAAGAAAAATGGAAATGATTGGAGGTTAATCAAAGTTGACTCTCTCAACCTTCAACTATGACTTTCTCGAGTTGCCTGCACCAAGGAACTATGCCCTCTGAAAGCTCATCCACTATATCTTTCTCGATTTCTGTATTCTTCACTTCAACGCTTTCATCCACAAGAGAAAATACTATCACAACTCTCTTACTTCTCATGACTGTTCCCTTTCAAATGTTCACGGCTAAGAATTTATAAATCATATCTCGCATTCGGATTCTGAACAAAGAGAAATGATCAATCATTTTTTCGTATTTTGAAGGCAGTTGCTCAAACTTGACATTTCGGCGTGTGCCTTTCTAATTATGTCCCTTATTGTTTCTTTGGTGGATATGGCTGCATTTATTGCGAGCGTGTATGCTTCTTGATAAGCGATTCGCACAAGCATTTCCGTGTTTTCCGTTGTTGGATAGGCTATACTTAGAGAGAAACGGAAAGCGTCTTCATGAGCATTTTCTATGTTTCGCCTAATTTTGCCTAAGTCTATTTGAAGCTGGTCCTCGGCTATTATCATGTTCTCGTCATATGCGACTTTCATTGCAAGTCCTGCTTCAACCGATTTTATTCCGAGCTTTGACAGGATGGTTGCCAGTCTTTCAGAGATGATTTCTCCTTTCTCAGCGACCAGTGTGTCTTTGGTTATCCATACGCTTCCAGATTCTATTCTGGTGGGCAAGCCTACGGCGTTAAGTTGACTGATTATTGGACCAGGAGGTTGCGCGGTGTTTCCAACCGGAACCACGACGTCCAAAGCTGCTGTGTCGCCAGATTTGGCCGTTGTTATGACTTTACCTTTTTCAAGAAGCAGTGCAAGCTTGAAAGGGTTCAGATCTGTGAATAGATAAATATTCGATCCTTCCAAGTACTCGATAAGCTTTTTCAGTTCAGGTTTTTCATTGCAGATTTCAATGGCCCTTTTCATTAGAGTGTTTTGTATGACCCTCATGAAAACTTTGTCCGTCAGCTTTTTCTTGAACTCCTGGAGTTGGGCTGCCCTAACCTTTTTCAGACTTGCCATGCCAATAACCTTGTAGTTTTTTATTAGCTGTGCAACCTCTTCAACTTCGCTGATTTTCTTCTGCAAAACCTGTTGGGATGGCATCTGATTTCCTCTCTCATGTAATCTTCACGGGTGCGCCCATGGATGTTTTCAGATAGTGCGCTTTGATGTTTTTCGTTCCTCTTTTGAGCTTTCCTTCTATGGTTCTGAGAACTGTTTGAACGTTTTCAGCTATTTCCTCTTCTTTCATGCTTTCAGTTCCAACGCGACATCGTACGATGGGTTGGTTACGCATTCTCACAAAAATCATTTTGCGATATTTCTTTATCAAATCAGATATATCTGCTGTAGGTGGAACAGGTACAGGCATCTTTCCTCTAGACCCCAAGGCTGAACCCAAAATTTTGCCAATACGGGGCATTAGAGGAGCTTCGGCTAAGAAGAAGTTGTATTCACTGGCTATTTTTCGTATGTCTTTTTTTCTACCTGCTAATCCTTCAAGTTCATCTTTTTCGATTATAAGGTCCGCTTTTGCCCTCTTTGCTTTTAGGGCTAGTTCTCCTGTGGCAATGACGCATATCTTCGTTGGTTTTTCTGGCGGTGGATGTGGTAGTTCTATTCGTTCCTGTATTCTTCCTTCAGAAGATTTCATGTCGATGTCTTTAAGATTCAGAATCAATTCCACAGATTGGGTGAACTTTCTCTTCGTCGATTTTTCTTTCATTTCTTTGATTGCAGTTATTATCGTTTTTTGGTCTAGGGGCATTTTGAGGGGACCTCGAGCAATGAGGAAATGGAATGCAGTTATAAAAATATTGTCTTATTCTACGCTTTTGCTGGATAGCTCATCATGCTTGCCTTCGCCGATTTCTCTTTGCACATCACGCGGATCTTTGCCTTCGACTGTAACTCCCATACTCACGCAGCTTCCAAGCACTTCTTTCATCGCTGCCTTCAAGCTTTTTGCCAAAACCTCTGGGCGTTTGAGCTTGGATATGCGCATGACTTGTTCCATGGTTAGGTTTCCAACCTTCTCCGTGCTGGGCGTTCGTGAACCTTTCTCAATTTTGAGCTCTCTCACGATAAGGGCGGATGTTGTTGGTGTTCCAACGGTAACTTCAAACTCTTTAGTTTCAGGGTCAACCTTGACCTTCACGGGAACTTTCATTCCAGCATAATCTTTCGTAAGTTCATTTATCTTATTCACGATCTCTAGGACGTTTACGCCTAGAGGACCGAGAGCTGGACCTAATGGCGGTCCAGCTGTTGCTTGTCCTCCGCTTACGAGCAGATCCACAGCTTTTTTCTCGCTCATCTAGACTTCACCAGTTTCACTTTCGGCTTTTTCAACTAGCTTGACGTAGTCGGAATGAACAGTTATCGGCAGTGTGAAGGTTGCCTCCAACAGCTCAAGAGTAACCTCTTCCTTAGTCTTGTCGATCCGAGTTATTTTTGCGCGCATTCCTTTAAACGGTCCACCTGTGACCTCTACTATGTCGTTTTCAGTTAGTTCCTCAATTATTGGTTTTCTAACGATGTATCTTTCAACCTCTGAGAAACTTACGAGACCCGGAACCCTCGACCTCACATGTTTTATGCCAGCGATAGCTTCTTCGACGAGGTGTGAGCCACCAGCTTCTATGAAAACATAACCCCTTAACGTTTCAGGGACAAGAATCGCTTTTATCGGTATTTTTTTCATTTCAATCTTTGCAGCAACAAGTCTGGCCACGTTTCTCTCCTGCCCTGTTGTTGTTCTTACGGCGAAAATCTTTGTTTCTGGCTCTTCCTCGCTTTTCTCCATGAGATTTCTTCCTTCAAGTTGCCGAGCCTTGCTGAAGAACAGAAGACATCAATTTGATTACAAACCCAATTAGCCCAATTGCACTTATCCCAAGGAAGCATATTTTCACTGATAGCCAGAGCTCACTTCTTCCAGGTTTTACAGCCAGCTTCAACGTTCTTGCACATTGGGACAAGAATGACCTTAGACCCATGTTTCATCGCACACTCAACATTTCATTCGTGATATAAATGTTACTGTAGCCCTCGACTTCGTAGATAAGTCCAGACAGTTCTATTAACTTTTCCCTTAGCAATGAGTTATGAAAACGTCATTCAAAATGTTTGACTTTCTTGAACGGTATCTCTATTTTCTTGAGCATATCAACAAGTCTGGGTTTATGTTCACCTTTTATTCCTTTCCAGTCCAAAACTGCCAATTCAACCTCTTCTAAAGTTCTTTCCACGCATTCATTCAGAATCTTCAGATCGATGTTTGGAATGGCATATTTTGGGATCATGTGGCCAAAAGCCAAATCGTTTTTCAACGCTATTCGTGTGAATCTGTTGTTATAGTGGGGTCCGCCTATGCCAATCGTAGCTTTGGCTGGGAAGTTGCCGAATTCCGAAATGGCTTCCATGGTTGCGTGGGCAACAGCTTCAGCTGCCTTTGAATCTTTCCATTGTTTGGGTGAACTTCCAAGCTCCGCGAACATTGTTGGTACGTTTAACGAAGGTCCATGATGAGTGCATTCATAAGAGACTTCGTAGTCAAGCTGCTTCTCTTCTTTAAGACGCATCATAGCCTTTAAGACTTCCCTCATGGTGTTTGCTGGTGAAATGGAAACTTTTCTTGGGATTCCACCGAGCTTTGCCTCTCCTAGGTTACCGGGCGTATGTGTTGAAAGCGTTGGGGTTCCGCTAACGCTACTGTGTCTGGATATGAAAACTATGAGTTCAGAGTTTGGGAAAAATTCTGTTATGTTTTGTGCATATGTAGATTCGTCTTTTAAAGTTACAAGTTTGGTGTCTTTGCCATGAACTTCAGTCGTGTATATGATGTTTCCCTGAAAATTCTCTGCTGTCTTGTTGAATTTGTAGCTCTTTAGAATCTGGTTTTTAATGTTCAGGCTTGCCATGTCCTTGCTTGAAGCAACGATTAGAATCATTTTACGTTCCCTTGCTGCAAATTAGATAGTGTTCCACAAAGCTTATAATCATTAAAACTGGTTGAAACTTGAAGTCTAGGGAGGCGAAAAAGTGCATTTGATTAATTTTAAGGATTTGACGGGACAACAACTTAGGGAAATAGTTGATGAAGCTATCGAAGTTAAGCATAACGCTGAAAAATATCGGGTAGCCCTGTCCGGTAAATCTTTGGCCATGATTTTTCAGAAATCTTCAACGAGGACTAGGGTTTCCTTCGAGGTTGCGATGACTCAGCTTGGCGGTCACTCACTTTACATAGATTGGAGGACAACGAATTTCACCATAGCAGATGTGTACGATGAGACTCAGTATCTATCTCGTAATGTTGATTGTATCATGGCGAGATTGAAGAGAAATGCTGATTTGCAGGTTATGGCCGAAGCTTCACGTGTTCCAGTAATCAATGGGTGTGACGAGAAATATCATCCGACTCAGGCAATAGCGGATTTAATGACAATGAAAGAGAAGAAAAGTACCTTGAAAGACGTGAAACTCGTCTACATGGGCATCCACAACAACGTTTGCAATTCGCTCATTGAAGGATGCACAAAGATAGGAGTCAGGATAACCACAGTGACGCCTATATTCAATGAACCTGCAAGAGATGAGGAACTTCTGGAAGACGCTAGGAAAACAGGATTGTATGAGACTACATTGGACGTTAAGCGTGCTGTTGAGGACGCAGATTTCGTTTATACGGATTCCTGGGTTGACATGGAATTCTTCTTGGACCCGAAATACGCGTTAGAAAAGGAGAAACGTGTCAAACTCATGATGCCATACCAAATAAACACTGAATTGTTGAAGGAAAGCGATGCTTACATAATGCATGACATGCCCATCCACCGAGGCTACGAAATAAGCCAAGACGCTATTGAAAGCCCGAATTCCGTAATATACGAGCAAAGCGAGAACAGACTGTACTCAGCAAAAGCAATACTGCTAAAACTACTTGGAAAATTCTAAAAATCTGGACTGAAAAACAATCCATGTTGGGATCAGTCTTCCTTTTTCGATAATTCTTCTGAAAAGCGATGTAATAGGGTTTAAAGCCAATTTTTTTGTAGACTCCTTCCAAGGGGTCAACACATGTCAGATTTCGATATCTTACAGGTTTGCAGGCTTGTTTATAGAATTCTTTCCAGAGAAGAACAGATTGGGCAAAGATGGAGAAAGGAGTCACAGAGAGAGTATCTTTCCTTAGTATGATCATTGTGAGTGCAATCATTACAGGTGCGATTGCAGCCCACATCATAAACCTGAAGAAAGACTACAACCTTAGAGACCCAACGTATGAAGAGGCCCTGCAATTCATTCGTTCAGATCAAACCGACAAAAACCAGTACAATCAAAGCTACGCATGCATCGACTTTGCCAACGACTTCAGAAACAACGCTCTCAACGAAGGATACCGATGTGGATACGTCGCAATAGAACTCGGAGAAACTAGCCACGCAATAGTTTGCTTCAACACTTCAGACAACGGTTTAATCTTCATTGAACCACAGACCGACGAAATCGTAACATTAGCAACCGAGCAATCATATTTGGGTGAGATGATTGTCAGATTCTCAATAACTTGGTGACGGCATAGACCTAAGCTCCATTCTAGGTGCTCACGGAAAAACGCGCTATTTCAGAATTAACTCCAAAAACTTTTCGGGTTCGAATTCTTCCAAGTCTTCATACTTCTGTCCAGTCCCGATGAAAATAATCGGTTTTTTGGTTACATATGTTACGCTTAAGGCTGAACCGCCTTTCACGTCTGCATCCACCTTAGTCAGTATTGTTGCGTCTATGTCCACGCTTTTGTGGAATTCTTCTGCCTGCATGACTGCGTCGTTCCCAGTGAGAGAATCCACGGTTAAAACGGTCAAGTCAGGGTCGACTATACGCTTGATCTTTGCAAGTTCGTTCATTAGATTCCGGTTTGTTTGTATTCTGCCAGCTGTGTCTATCAAGACAACGTTAGTTCCATGAGCTTTGGCGTGGTCTACCGTGTCGTACGCGACAGCAGCAGGGTCTGC
>Ga0209635_10003526_pt1 | contig 12219 bp, 10 predicted proteins | sample DeeMarSWOR230_32_FD_187463 | JGI IMG/M metagenome (GOLD analysis project Ga0209635, IMG submission 187463) | Marine sediment microbial communities from White Oak River estuary, North Carolina - WOR-2-30_32 (SPAdes) (version 2) | ecosystem: Environmental > Aquatic > Marine > Intertidal zone >...
ACGTAGAACCCCCCTGCCACATGGTCCAGATCGGGACCCTTCATCGGCAGCGGGATCTCTACCTCCTCGGCCACATACATCCTCGTGCCCGTCCTGGCCTCCGGAGCCGCCACTACAAACGATGCCCAGCCCAGACATACAAGCCCGAACAGGGCGACTCCCAGAAGAAGCGCTCTTGTCCGCATCGCTACCTCCTCCTCTTGTGGTTCACCTCTCCCTGTACCCTACCTCAGCAGCGTGAACACAGCCTTAGGGGGAGAGATTCCTCTCTCCCCCCAAAGCGGTTCACTACGATCCTACCTGACTGCTCCTGCTACCCTTACTGCTCTCCACGAGCCAGTATCTCGACAGGGAACGAATCCTGGTGGCTCACGTTCGGATGCGTACCAACGCGCACAAACACCGTGTAGTTGGCCGCAACCGGAGCATTCGACGGCACCGGCAGACCGTAGATCCGGTCTACGTCCTGACCGCCGAGCAGGAACAGACTGTATGGCCCACGGGTAAGCACTAGATTCGGGCCGAGATAGGCATCGATCCACCACTGCATGCTCACGTTCCCGGGCGTCGTGTTCCGGAAGTTGACCGCAAAGTCGAGCGACGCATTGGGCGGTGTCACGCCCTGAGAGCCCCGCACGGTCGTCCGCTGGAACTCGTCGATCGTCACGAGCACATCGGGGACCGACCACGGCTCCACATCGCAACGAATCGCGATATCCTCGGTGAACAGATCACGGTCGGGAGCAAACGAACCGGTGTACTCCCAGCCCTGACGGCCGAACGGTGGTGACAGGTCCTTACCGCTGTACGGATTCGAGTCCTCAACCTGCACGTAGAAGATGTAGAACCCCGACCCGTCGGTGATCTCCACCTTCGGGGTGATGTCCGCACCGTACCAGCCCTGTCCGGCGTCGTAGTCGACCGCATCGGCGGCCAGCGTGTCCCCGGGCAGTCCGCCCGGCCCATTGTCATCGCAGACATAGAGCTCGAGGCAGCCAGTGCAGGCAGTCCCGGAGTTGATGAACACCTCGTATCTCGCGATCCTCACCGAATCCTGCGGCGGCACGAAGTAGTTGGCCCAGCCGCTGCCAGGGCCGTTCCATGCGGTCGCCGTCTCGATGATGTCGTCGCAGTAATCGAACGTCGCCGGCAAGGTTATCACGTGACACTCGACGATGACCTCATCGTTGTCAGGATTGATGTCGCCAACCAGCAGATTCTCTACCATGATCGTGTATTCGCCGTCGAGCGTCGGCGTCCAGATGGTGAACGTCACCGTGTCTGCGTCGCCCGCATTGAGCAGGACGACCGTCTGCGTGTTCTGCAGCACAGTGCCCCCGCCGGCATCTTCGACCGTCACCCGAACGTCGAAACTGGCCTCGGGCTGATTGCCCAGGTTTCCGATCCGCGCCCAGAGCTCGAGCGGCTCACCGGCCTTGGTGAAGAACCCGCCCGAGTTCTCCGTCATCACCGCCTCCACCGCGACATCATGGATGGGCGGCTCGGCAGTCGCCGTATCATAGATGGCGATCGCAAGCCCCGCATGGATGTCGTTCTGAGCCGGACTGTACCCGAACAGATAGGAGTACCCGAGCATACCGATCTGATCCTCCCAGCCCACTGAGCGCGTATCCGAGCTCTGGCCTGAACCGGTCTGCTCGAAATACTGATAGCGGATCGTGCTATCGGGCTTGCTCAGGATGATCTGGAACGTGTTGTTCCCCGTGGGAACGGGAAGCGCCCAGAACGGCACGTTCAGGAAGTCGATGACGCACGTATCGGCAGCCGGGTTCGTGGCGTACCGACACGTTGCAGTCGGCGCCTGCGGGCCGAAGATGATGTCATCCGTGAATACACCCAGGACGTCGTTCGGCCGCACCGTGTTCGGGTACTGGACGAAGGGCGACGCCTCCAGGGCATTGTCGCTGAACGAGATATACCCGTTCGAGCCGACGTAGAACCCATTGACATCATACCAGTAGTAGGGGAAGTCAAACCCGATCGGAAACGGACCCACTACGTTGTCGTCATCGAGGCCCGCGACTGTGTCGACAGACCACCCCGTAACGTCGAGATCGATCCAGCTGTAGGTGATCGTCGGCGCCGGAGGATCGCTGTCCACGTAGATATACCCCCAACCATCAGGACCGCCCGTAGATCCTGGGCTCAGTTCGCCGCGAGGAGCGGATTGGTCGACCGGGAAGAGCTCCACCTGCCCCATCGCATGCACATAACAGGGCAACAGCACAAGCGCCAGTACCCCTGTCAGCGCACCCAAAAGCCATCTTCTCCTCATGACTGCCCTCTCCTTGATAATAGGTGCTCAACCCTCACATGCCTGTCCCACTTCCATAACCACACACACCTGCAACTCATCATGGAATGTTACCCGGCGTGTTGATCGTCGTCGTATGGAAGTCGAACCAACGCTGATCATACATGTTCAGCGTATCGGCAGGATTCGGACCCACTCGACCATAACACCGCAACGGCAACGCAGGACTCACACCAGCAGGAACCGGACCTACCACTACCGTCCAGTTCTCTACCTGCCGCCCCGTCAACGACACCAGCGGACCATTCCGCCGCTGCATGAAGTTGCCGTTGTCCATGCGATAAAAGTCCAGCCAGCCCCTGATGTCACTCTGCGTCGAGTTCGTCGTGTTCTCAAACGTCATCAGCAACTCGCCATACTTCGTCTGAGGCCACCGACCCTCCGAACCGCTCGGGTAATCCTGAAAATCATCAAACCCGTTCAGCATCACCACCCGCGGCCACAAATCGCCAAACCCCGTCGCCTCAAACGCACTCGACGATACCTGCGGCCATACGCCATCATAGTCGCCTGTGCCCTGGTCCAGACAGAACATCCAGAACCCTACCACCGAATCGACTACCTGAGCGTTGATCTCCCAGTTCACATACGGCCACGTCATGTCTACCGTGTCCGGCGTCACCACGATCATCGCCTCGTAGTCCATCGTGTTCGTCGTCGGGTTCAATGCCCATCCACATAGCTGAACACCCGGCTCCAGATTCACCCACGTCGTGTCCGAAGGATTCCCCCCAGGACGAATCACTCGAAACGCCAGCGTGTCAGGACGGAATACCGTAACCCAGAAGTTACCCTCCAGATCGTAGATCGATCCGTCCCACCCACCGTCGTTGTTGTCGTCGACATACAGACCTATCTGGTCCTCATCGTCGATCGTCGTGTCCTGCAGGTTCTTCACCCCGATCACCAGCACATCACCAAGCGTCGCGTGCGTCCCATATCCCATGAACATATACACGGAACCGGGCGGATCAGGATCACCGATCACGCCCAGCGTGTCCGACACATCCGTAATCGCCGCTCCCGTCCACTCCCCGGGATAGTTGACCACGCCGTCGATCGTCGGCAACGTGCTCATCAACGGAGGCTTAACGTAGAACCCCCCTGCCACATGGTCCAGATCGGGACCCTTCATCGGCAGCGGGACCTCTACCTCCTCGGCCACATACATCTTTGTGCCCGTCTTAGCCTCTGGGGCCGCCAATACCAAGGAGGCCCACAATAGAGCCAACAACCCAGACAGGCAAACACTCAGAAGAAGGGATCTCCTCCACATAGTTTTTACTCCTCTTGAGTATCGTACCCTCGCTCAACAGTAGCTTTGCTCGAGCCTTCAATCTTCAGCTCGGCGAGAGCATCCGGTGCCCTGGCATCCTGCTCCAAGAGCCCGTCGTGGCGCGCACCCTCCCTACATTCTCCTCACTTCATCACGCGCATTGTCATCTTTCTCTCGGGGAAAGAAGCGCACCCTCTGGTGACCTACACCTCCGTATTCTCTATGTCACCAGAGCTGTGCCTGCAGGAGGAGGAATGAGCAGTGCAACATTGCTCATCCGTATCGCTGATGTGAGTAACCACACGCGAGGGAGCTTCCTGGTCCCGACGTCCCCACATGAAAGAGTCAGTCTCCAGCGGCCCACCACACGTCACCCGGAGAGAAGACAGGATACCGCACATGCCCTCATGCCTAGCGCCGACACACGTCGGCCCGCCGCATCGTCACTACACTGCATCCCCCCCTTCTTCAACGAGTTGCGGCTTGGTAGTTCCTGACCTACTTCAACCACACTGAGTCCCGGGACAGACATAGCCGTCCACCCGAGAACTGGGTCCACAGATAATCAATGGTATCCTATCACTCACATCTTGTCAAGTGTTTTTTCGCGCCCCACGCAAAAATCGGCAGCCGAAGAGGTTGCGCCCGTCCTACCGCTCAGCCCTCCTTCGATGTCTCCGCGGGCTTTGGTGGCGTGCTCGCTGACGGGGCCGCCTTGCCATCGCGCCTCTGGCAGCGCCCTTCAAAGAAGACCCCTTCATTGATCACCAGGCCCTGGCAGACAATGTCGCCCCTGAGGCGAGAGCCTGTTTCAAGAATTCCGAGTGAACTGAGGAGTAGGTCGCCTGATACATCTCCAGCGACGATGGCGCTCTTCGCCCTCACCTCCCCGCTCACTCGGCCAGTCTTCCCGACGATCACAGTGTCGGACGAGTCGATCAGTCCCTCGATCTGTCCGTCGATACGGACACTCCCCTTGACTTTTACCTCACCCTTGATAAATGCATCTTTCCCCACGATCGTGTCGAGCTTACCGCCTGTGGCTTCGGAGACCTGAGATCTTTTTTGCCCGAGCATGCCGCCGCTCCTCCTTCGTGGTAACCAACTAACTCCTGATGGGTTATGTCGCTCCCCGGCTCCGCCCTCAGTCCCTACAGTTCGAGTCGAGACATATCCGCGGTCATCGCATACAGTAGAAGCCGCACGCCGCCTTCGATATCTCCCAGGTCGACCATCTCCGATGGAGTATGAACGTATCGACAGGGAACCGAGATGACCCCGGTCGGCACACCACTTCTTGTCGCCTGCATCGCCTGCCCGCCCGCCGTCCTGCCATCGCTTATCTCGAGTTGGTACGGAATCCCCCGCCTCCTGGCTCCGTCGATCAGCAACTGGCGTACCTTGGGGTGCGAGACTATCCCGGCGTCCTTCACCTTGATCGCCGGTCCCTTGCCCAACTGCACTGACGCCGCCTGGCCCTCCGGAGTGTCACCCGTGGGCGATACATCGACTGCCATGCCGATCTCTGGATCAACGCTGTAGGCGGAGGTAATGACGCCGCGCCCCCCCAGTGCCCCCTGGACGGCCAACACAAAATAGAGATCGTTCTTCGCACCGCGCACTCGCTTCGCCGCCTCGATCAGCATGGCGCACCCGACCCGAGCGCCGAGCGCCTTCCCGACGATTCTCCCCCCCAGATCTGTTGCCTCTCCGTCGAGGACTGCACAATCCCCCACAGAGACGAGTCCTCCGGCACTCTTGGCGTCGGCGGCGCCGACGTCGAGGTACATCTTCTCCAGCGTCGGCCTCGCCTTCTCGTCGCCGAGTCCCTCCAGACCGATCGTCCCACGCGTACCATTGGACAAAATCACCCGCGCGCCCGGAAGCGTCTCCGATTCGAGGCTGCCGACCGCGGCGAATCTCACAAATCCCTTGGCGTCGATGTGCGTGACAACGATACCGCTTTCGTCCATGTGCGCAGTCAGCATGATCCGCCGGCCACGCCCTCTTCTTCTGGCGATGAGATTGCCCATCACGTCGGTCCTGATCTCATCGACCGACCGCGCGATCTCTTTGCGGACCACCTCCCGTACCAATGCCTCTTCGCCAGATGGACCGTAGCAGTCCGATAGTCTCTTCAGTAGCTCCCTCATGTGCGACCCTGCCCCAATGCGATTACCCTCAATTTCGCCGCCGTCACCTTGCCGATCGCCGATGACCAGCCCTGTGAACCGCCTGCCTCCATCCCGGCCGTGCGAGACGCTCGAGCAGCAGAGCCACCAGTTCTGCGGCATGTCTGATGTCGTGCAGGCTGGCCAGAGAGGCCGGACCATGGAGATATCGGCACGGTACTGAGATGACGGCCACCCGGGCTCCTCCTCCCGCCACGGCGATTCTCCCCCCGTCGGTTCCTCCGACCATCGGCCGCTTCGTCTGGAGAGGAATCCCCTCCTGTTCGGCTATCTCCCTGATGAGTGCCACCAGTCCTGGATCGCAGATGACCGTCCTATCCATCGTCGTCACCGTCGGACCCTCTCCCAGACGCGGCGTGGTCCCTACATCCTTCCTTCTGGGGAAATCCGCCGCTGCCGTCCCCTCGATGACAATGCCAATGTCGGGCCTCAGCCGCTCGGCAGCGACCCGCGCCCCCCTCAATCCCACCTCTTCCTGCACAGTGAATGCGAGCGAGACGGGAATAGACTGATGGGCCTTCGCTATCTCCACGAGCACAGCGCAGCCGACACGATCATCAAACGCCTTCCCTTTGATAACGGTCCGCCCGTACCGCTCGAATGTTGTAGCGAAGACAGCATAGGATCCAACGGGCGCCAGCCGTTTCGCCTCCTCTGCTGTCGACGCGCCGATGTCGAGGAATAGATCCTTGAGCTTGACCGTCTCTTTCCTCGCCTCGGGAGTCAGCAGGTGAAGTGGCTTCATGCCAACGACTCCGGGGCGCTTCTCGTTGCCCACGAGGAACGTCTTGGCCGGCAGGAGTCGGACATCGATGCCGCCAACCGTGCGGAATCTGAGTTGCCCTCGTTCTTCATGCCCTACGACCATCAGACCGACCTCATCCATGTGGGCTGCCACCATCACCCGCGGGCCACGTTCCCCCCTCCGCGTCTGCTTGACCGAGAACAGATTCCCCAGGGCGTCTGTCTCCAGGCGGTCGACATGATCCGCAATTTCGCGCCTGATCAGCCCGCGCACCTCACCTTCATCCCCGGATACGCCGCTCGCGTTCGATAATGCTTCCAGGATCACCCCTCGTCCCCTCTGTCCGTGACGAACTGTCTATGCTCGGTCTTGCGTGATCGAATCGGGATTCAGAAGAAACCCGACATCTACGAGCTCGGCGCTGAATTCAACCAGTAATCTGGCGGCCCCCTCCACGTCAGCTGTGGCCACCACCTCTGCGAAGGTGTGCATATAACGAACGGGAATCCCCACGAGCGCCGTAGGCACCCCCTCACGCGTCAGCTGAATCGCGGCAGCATCTGTGCCCCGTGGGCGCGGCTCCGCCTCGTCCTGAATGGGGATCCCCTCTCTCTCCGCCGTCTCCATGAGACGGGCACGCAGCCGGGGATGATATCCCGGTCCCACCCCGAGGGTCGGTCCTCCGCCGAGTTCATACGTCTCGTACTTATCGACTCCGAGCATATCACCGTACGTGACATCGAGTACGACCGCGAGGCCGGGATCGAGCCCGTAGGCGCTGACGGTCGCCCCGAGATGCGCGATTTCCTCCTGGACCGTGGCGACTGCGTAGATATCCCACCGATGGTCCCGCCGGGCCAACTCCTCCACGGCGAGCACAAGGGCTGCCAGGCTTGCGCGGTCATCAAACGCCTTCGCCGCGCACAACCCCCCTTCCATCTCCATGAACTTCCGCGATAGGGCGATGGGATCGCCGGTCTTGACACGACGTCTCACAGTCCGCTCGGTGAGCCCGACATCTATGAATAGATCTTCGATCTCTACTACCCGATCTTTCTCTTCTTCCAGCTGCAAATGAGGGGGTTCGGACCCGATCACTCCCGGCAGCCGCTTCTCACCATGAACCATGACCTCCTGACCGGGAAGTACTCTCGGATCGATCCCGCCGACAGCGGCAAAGCGCAGCACACCGCCGCGGTCAACCTTCCTGACGATGAGGCCGATCTCATCGGCATGTGCCGTCAGAAGCAGCCTCCCGCCATCTTCGCTACCCGGGAGGAGCGCGATTCGATTCCCGACGCGATCGACCTCAACCACGGCCCCGGCAGATCGCATTTCCTCCTCGACGACCTTCCCGATCCCCGCCTCGAACCCGCTGATGCCGTCACTTTCACTCAGCCTCTGGAGCAACTCTAGAGTCCGACCCACTCACCACCTCCCCAGGCTACTCTATCCTCACGCCGAGGATTGAGAGAATGCGTTCGAGATCTTCAGGAGAATAGAACTCGATCTCGATCTTCCCCTTCTTCTTCCCGTATCCGATCCGCACCTGCGTCCTGAGACGGTCTCGCAGCGCGCGTGTTACAGCCTCCAGTTCCCCTGATAACTCCTGACCGCGACCTGGCATCCTCCGTCTCGCCGATCTCGTCTCCACCAGGCGTTCGAGCGCCCGCACTGAGAGCGCCTCCCTGATCGTCCTGCGGCAGAGCGCGATCTGCCGGTGCGCTCCACGCGCACTCAGAAGCGCACGTGCGTGCCCCTCAGAGATCCGGCCGGCCTCGAGATGGCGCTTCACCTCCTCTGGCAGGCCGAGCAGCCGCAGAGTATTTGTAATCGTCGAACGATCCTTGCCCACGCGACTTCCTATTTCGCTCTGAGAGAGTCCATACCTCTCGCTCAGCACCCCGTATGCCCGTGCGCGCTCGAGCGGAGCCAGGTCCTCACGCTGTATGTTCTCGACGAGCGCAACCTCCAGCGCCTCGACATCGGTCGCCTCCCGCACTATGGCCGGCACCTCAGTGAGGCCAGCAGCACGGGCGGCCTGAAGCCGTCGCTCTCCGGCAATCAACTGATATTCTCCGTCGACGCGACGAACCACGATCGGCTGCACAAGCCCCTGCTGCCGGATCGACTCCGCGAGTTCGGCAATCGTTTCGGATTCGACCGCACGTCGCGGCTGGTGCGGGTTCGGGCGAACCGCAGTAACGGGAAGACGCACTATATCCGATTCCTCGGCAGCTTCGACTGACGCCTGCGGGATGAGCGCATCCAGCCCTCGACCCAATGCCTTTCTAGCCACCGTTCATTACCTCCCTGGCGAGCTCCATATAGCTCGCCGCACCTGTGGACAGGATATCATACAGGATGATCGGTTTGCCGAAACTGGGCGCCTCGGAGAGCCGAACGTTTCGGGGAATGACAGTCCGGTACACTTTGTGGCTGAAGTATTTCCTCGCCTCCTCGAGAACCTGCTTCGAGAGATTGAGGCGAGAGTCGTACATCGTCAGGAGAACGCCCTCTATGGTGAGATCGGGATTGAGGTTCTTCTGCACGAGCCTGATGGTGTTCAGGAGTTGACCCAGTCCCTCGAGTGCATAGTACTCGCACTGAATCGGTATTAGGACCGAATCGGCCGCCGTGAGACTGTTCACCGTCAGCAACCCGAGCGAAGGAGGGCAGTCCACGATGACATAGGAGTAATCATCCCGAACTGCATGCAATGCCCGCCTCAGCCGCGTCTCCCTGGCGAGCGCACTCACAAGCTCAACCTCAGCGCCCACCAGCCAGATGTGAGATGGGACGACCTCGAGATAGGGAACTTCGGTATCCCTGATCGCCTCCCGCACAGGCCGCTCATGAACCAGCACATCATAGATCGAGCTCGACAGGCTTTCTCTGTCAATGCCGAGCCCGCTCGTCGCATTCGCTTGGGGATCGACGTCCACGAGCAGCACGCGCCGTTCAGCAACGGCCAGACACGCCGACAGGTTCACCGATGTCGTCGTCTTACCCACCCCTCCCTTCTGATTGACGACTGCGATAATCTTTCCCACTGATCGACTCCTCGATCGCCTATTCCGGCAGCTTCGCCGGCAATCCGAACAGATCTCCTGAATCGCCCTGCGATCGCAAACGGCAGTAATCTCGTAACATGCCAAAAAATAGGGAGTTACGCAACCAGCTCCCCCTCCCGTCTACATTCTCAGCCACCATACCAGAGCGGGTCGTCGCTGTCAACCCAAATCTGCAATGTCGTTCGCATCAGACGCGTTCGACGATGACGATCTTCGGGCGCGGACTCAACCTGAGTCCCCTCTTCTCCTCGATGCCGACGATCCGTCCCCCCCACTTCTCAAGCGACGCACTGCTCTCCTTTGCCTCCGCCTCCGCGGTCCTGCCCTTGAAGGCGAGGAGCCTGCCGCCGGGTGCGAGAAGCGGGAGCGAGAGCCGGATAACTTCTTTCAGATGGGCGACGGCACGGACGGTTACGCTCACATACCTGCCCCCGTGTGCCGGATCCCTGCACAACATCTCCGCGCGTTCGTTCAGCACGTTGATCCCCGACAGGCCCAGTTCCTGTACTGCGTGCTGAAGAAAGAGTGCCTTCTTTCGAGATGATTCCACCAGCGTAATGGGCGTCCTGGGAAGGCATATCTTGAGCGGTATTCCCGGGAACCCCCCTCCGGAGCCCACATCCATCACCTCCCCGTCATCCGTATCCCGGATGAGTGAAAGGGCGATCAGCGACGTGAGCGCGTGCCGGGAGAGCACGGAGCCCGCATCTCGGCGCGACACGAGATTCATCCGCTCGTTCCACGAGAGCAGAACCTGGCGGAATTCGAGGAACTGATGCCGCTGGTCCGCCTCCAGGTCGATGCCGAGCTGCTCCAGACCCTGGTCGAATGCCGCCAGATCACGTTCCAGCGACGCGCGCCCCTGTCCACTGTCTCCGGCCTGACGCACAATCCATGCGCCTCCACCGCGCCATCGGGTCAGCCCGCGGCCTTACAGACAACTCAACCGGGCCCCCCTGTTTCACGTGAAACATCCACACCCGATCGATCACAGCCCGCCGACCGAACCAGCCGATCGACGTGCACTAACAGCAGTGAGATGTCCGCAGGGGTGACTCCCGATATCCGGCTCGCCTGCCCGATGGTGCGCGGCATGACCGCTCTCAGCTTCTCCCTTGCCTCGGTCGATATACCTCTGAGGCTCGAGTAGTCGATCCACCCGGGAATCGCCCGCTCCTCCAGGTCCCGAAGCCGCTGGACCCGGTCGTTCTGCCGGGCTATGTACCCCTCGTACTTCACGGCCACCTCCACCCGCTCACTCACTTCCCGGGGCAGGCGCCGCGAACACTCGTCTATCTTCCTCAGATCGGGGTACGTTACCTCAGGCCGCCTGAGAAGCTGCGCCAGGCTCTCGGGCTCGGCGAGTTCACGGGATCCTACTGCCTTCAGAAGTTCGTTCGATTTGGCCACCGTGGGCCTGGTGCGCTCCAGTCTTCGCCGCTCCTCATCGACGCCCCGCCGCAGCGCATCCAGGGCTTCCATTGCCCGCCCGGAGATGAGGCCGAACCGGTGCCCGTAATGCATGAGCCGCTCATCGGCGTTGTCGTGCCGCAGCAGCAGGCGATACTCAGCCCTGGAGGTGAACATACGATAGGGCTCCCCGGTGCCCTTCGTCACAAGGTCGTCGATGAGAACGCCGATGTAAGCCTCCGACCTCCGGGGCACGAACGGCTCCTCGCCCTGCAGCCGGAGCGCTGCATTGATGCCGGCGACGAGGCCCTGGGCCGCCGCCTCCTCATATCCTGAGGTGCCATTGATCTGCCCCGCGAGGAAGAGGCCGGTCAGGCGCTTCGTTTCGAGCCACGGCTGGAGCTGCGTGGGGGGAACGAAATCGTATTCGATCGCATAGCCAGGCCTCAGTATCTCCGTCCGCTCCAACCCCGGAAGTGTCCGCACCATCGAGAGCTGCACATCCTCCGGCAAAGACGATGAAAGCCCGCTCAGATAGTACTCGTGCGTTGCCCTCCCTTCCGGCTCCAGGAAGATCTGGTGACGCCCCTTCTCCGGGAACCTGACGACCTTGTCCTCTATGCTCGGACAGTACCGGGGCCCGATGCCCTCGATCCTCCCGGAGAACAGGGGAGAGCGATCGAGATTTCGACGGATGATCGCATGCGTCTGGTCTACCGTGTAGGTGACATAGCAATCGAGCTGTCCCCTGAGGAATCCGGGAAGGGACAGGGTCTCCCCTTCCTTCAACATAGTACAGGCCTCTCCCGCATCTGCCTCTTCCCCCTCGGGGCGCAGCGTCCGGTGCGAGAAGACCCGCGGGTCAGAATCGCCTGGCTGCCGCTGTAACCGGCTGAAATCTACTGTCTTCCCGTCGATGCGGGGCGACGTCCCCGTCTTCAGCCGGCCCAACTCCAACCCCAGCCGCCTCAACCTGCTTGACAGCCGGGAAGCAGCGAACTCTCCAGCGCGCCCCGCTCTGTAGGTCGACAAGCCTATATGTATCAGACCATTAAGGAATGTCCCCGTGGTCAAGATGACAGCCCCTCCCCGATATCTCATGCCTCCGAGCGTTCCGATCCCCACCACACGACCTGCCCGTGCGTGCACCGTCTGAACCAGACCCTGCTTGAGGTCCACGCCCGCCT
>Ga0209635_10003527_pt1 | contig 12216 bp, 14 predicted proteins | sample DeeMarSWOR230_32_FD_187463 | JGI IMG/M metagenome (GOLD analysis project Ga0209635, IMG submission 187463) | Marine sediment microbial communities from White Oak River estuary, North Carolina - WOR-2-30_32 (SPAdes) (version 2) | ecosystem: Environmental > Aquatic > Marine > Intertidal zone >...
GCGGTTTAGGAAACCGCTGCTCTATCCAACTGAGCTACAGGGGCATGGTGGAGATAGGGGGATTCGAACCCCCGGCCTCTGCGATGCGAACGCAGCGCTCTCCCAACTGAGCTATATCCCCAAATTCAATTCTAGCAATGCCCCGAGTGTGGGTCAAGTCAACTGCACCTTGCCCCTGTCTGATAACACTGCTATACTGAGCGAAAGCTATGACCTATGAAACCGTCATCGGCCTGGAGGTTCATACTCAGCTATTAACCAAGAGCAAGATGTTCTGTAGCTGCAGCACCGATTATGCCAGTGCCCATCCCAATACCCACGTCTGCCCCATCTGCCTGGGTATGCCCGGCGTCCTCCCTGTCATCAATGAAAAAGCAATAGAATATACAGTAATGACCGCCCTAGCTTTAAATTGCGCCATCCCTGAATACACCAAATTCGACCGCAAGAACTACTTTTACCCCGACCTGATGAAAGGTTACCAGATTTCCCAGTATGATGCTCCCATTGGAAAAGGAGGTTGGCTGACCATCGCTCTCAACGGTACCAGGAAAAGAATCAATATTACCAGGGTGCATCTCGAAGAGGATGTCGCTAAATTGTGGCACCGGGGGGATTACAGTCTGGTAGACGTCAATCGCTCCGGGGTGCCCTTAATGGAGGTTGTTAGCGAGCCCGAAATAAGCTCTCCCGAGGAGGCTCGGGACTACCTTATCAGGTTACGCAATATCTTGCGTTATCTGGGGGTGTCCACCGGCAACATGGAGGAAGGAAGCTTTAGATGTGATGCCAACATAAGTATACGCCCAGTAGCTAGTAAAGAGTTTTTGCCCAAGGTGGAAGTTAAAAATATGAATAGCTTCAAAGCGGTTTACCAAGCCCTAGAATACGAATCCAGGCGGCAAAGAAAGGTGCTTGAGGAAGGTGGTGAACTGGTACAGGAGACCAGAGGCTGGATAGAGGAAGAAGGCATAACAGTGACCCAGAGAACTAAAGAGTATGCTGATGATTACCGATATTTTCCCGAACCTGATTTGCCCCCACTAGTTTGGGACCGAGCCTGGATAGAGGAAATCAGAGCGAAACTTCCTGAATTACCCGAAGCACGCAGAGACCGATTTGTGGCACAATATGGCTTGCCCTTGTACGATGCTAATATTCTAACTAGCTCCAAGGCCATGGCACATTATTTTGAAAACTGCGTTAAGCTAATGGCCCCTGGCAAGGCAAAGGCAGTTAGTAACTGGCTTTTAGGAGATTTCAGCCGACTGCTTAACGCTACCAACACTGAGATTGAAAATGCTAAAATAAGTCCGAAACATCTGGCAGAAATGCTTAGTTTAGTAGATAATGGTACTATAAGCGGACCGGCTGCCAAGGCAGTATTTGAGGAGATGTTTCACAGCGGCAAGGGAGCCAGCGAGATTATCACAGAAAAGAAACTCAGCCAGATTAGCGACGCCGGTGAAATAAGGGAAGTAGTGAAACAAGTGATGGCCAACAATACCGGGGCAGTAGCCGACTATGTCTCTGGCAAACAGCAAGCTTTGACGTTTATTATAGGGCAGGTAATGAAAGCTACTAGGGGAAGAGCTAATCCAGGCGCGGTGAGGGAGATTATTATACAAGAGCTAGGAGGGAAATAAATTGCCTACTTATTTTCTTATCGCCCAGATACTAATAGCAATAGCCTTAATTGCCACTGTACTATTTCAGCTACGCGGTGGAGGTATAGGGGGTATCTTTGGGCAAGCTGACTCAGTGTATCGAACTCGGCGAGGTATAGAAAGCACCCTTTTCAAGCTGACCATAATCTTGGCTGTCCTGCTTGTCGTTTTTGCCATTTTATCCGCTACTCAGGCTACTCAGGCTTAGTATCTACAGATGAGTTCCATAATAACCCTGACTACCGACTTTGGCTATGATGATGCTTACGTTGCTGCTGTGAAAGGCGCTATCTTAAGCACTAACCCTGAAGCTAATATCATAGACATCAGCCATTCTATCGAGCCTCAGAATATCCTTCGAGCTGCTTTCATACTTAGTGTTGCTTATCGCTACTTCCCTAAGCAAACAATACATATGGCTATTGTTGACCCCGGCGTAGGTAGTGAGCGCCAGGGGATAATACTGAAAACACCTTCGGCCCTCTTCGTTGCCCCCGATAATGGCATTCTCAGCTACATAATCGATGATTTATTTCCCGTCGAAAGTCGCTCGTCAACCGAACATACTCATGACCTCAAAGAGGTAGTATTTAAGACAGGCCTTGATGCTGTAGCCATTACCGACCCTCGCTTCTGGCGACATCCGGTCAGCCCTACCTTCCATGGAAGAGATATTTTTGCCCCGGTGGCTGCCGGTCTCTCTCTAGGCATTTCCCCTTATGAATTCGGGGAAAGAATCAACTCCCTGCACGTCCTCTCTATACCAAAGCCATGCCCTGATGCAGAGAGTAATTTAGTTGGCCAAGTCTTACATGTCGACCGCTTTGGCAATTTGATTACAAATATCAAAAGCAATGATTTACCTGGAAAGGATGTCATGATTGAGGTGGCTGGGCACTGTATTCAAGGTATCACCAGCTACTACGCGCAAAATGAAGGGGTAATGGCTACCTTGGGCAGCAGCGGTTATCTTGAAGTATCGCTGAGGGACGGAAGCGCTTGCGACTTTCTGGGCGCAATAGTGGGAGACGAGATAAAGGTGATTTCAGCTGAATAGTGAGGAGATATAAAAGTTGTAATATACTATACGCTGCTCTGAATACAGGCTTGAATAAAAAGGGCTTCAGAGAGGAGAACTAATGAGTAAAAAAAGAGTCCTGATAATTGTGGTAATTGTGGTGGCAGCAGTGCTGCTTGCAATTCTAATTGACGAGCTGCTGGCCAACCATCAGCCGGCCATCAGCCTGGAAGCCAAGCCGGAGAGAGTTATTCCTTCGGGAAGCTGCCAGATTATATGTACTGCTTCAGACCGCGATGGCGACGAGCTAAGCTATAACTGGACGGCTAGCGAAGGCGCAATAAAGGGGGAAGGAGCTACGGTTACCTGGACCGCTCCTAGCTCTACAGGCTCCTACAATGTTACAGTCACGGTGACCGATGGCCGTGGCGGCGAAGTCACGAATCAAATAACCATCACAGTGAGAACCAATAAGCCGCCAACCATTACCAGCCTAGCAGCCGATGCAGACTGGACTCTTCCTTCGGGTAGTCTCCAGGTGACATGTACTGCTTCAGACTTTGACGACGACGAACTGAGCTATGAGTGGACAGCCACCGGAGGTGATATTTCCGGCACGGGCGCGGTTGTTAACTGGACTGCTCCTGAAGAAGTTGATATATACGACATCACAGTCGTGGTTACCGATGGCTATGGCGGCTCAGATACGGATTCAGTGCCTATCAGCGTAGTTACAGAGCAACCACCGATTATCGAAGGCTTGGAAATCACGAAGGACCGTTACGGACACTGCTACCTGAAGCCATACTCCGGGGGGTATAAAGTCGGGAAAGGACAAAATTATGACATTGAGTGCATCGTTGAAGACGTAGGCATCGAACTGTTTTATGAATGGTCATGCGATGATGGCGAGATTTTCGAGACTTCCGAGGGCGGTTCTATGATTAGCTGGACCGCCCCGAATACGTCCGATGAGGTTACAATCACGGTGATAGTGTCTGATATCGCTGGTAACAAGGCCGTTAAGAACCTACTTCTCACCGTGGTGTCTTGCTCAACGTGTACATTTGGGCACTGTACATGATAAATGGCTGCCCTGGCTAAGGGCGTAGTCCTCCCGGCGGCGACCTGCACACCATGTGCCTTTCATTAGTAGATGCCTGAAAGGTCATTCGAACGGCAGTTTCCATCACCCTCATAATAATGGTATATTATGTGGTGCCCTGGATACAGGCTTAAGCGAAAGAGGCTCCAGGGAGAGAAACTAATGAATAAAAAGAGATGCCTGGTGATTACGGTGGTATTAGTGTTGTTCCTGGCCTCATCTTGCACGGGCAACCGCCGGCCAATTATCAGCAGCCTAACAGTTGAAGCAGAGTGGATCGCTCCATTAGGTAGCCTCCAGGTGACGTGTAATGCTTCAGACCCTGATGGCGACGAACTGAGCTATAACTGGTCGGCTAGCGGAGGTCATATTACAGGCACAGGGCCTGAAGTTACCTGGACTGCTCCTGAGGAAATTGGTGGATATAATATCACAATTGTGGTCGACGACGGTCAGGGTGGTAATGACACAGGATCATTAATTCTCATTGCGGCAAATGGCGCTATGCCGATTATTGAAACCCTGATTGTTACCGCCCAAGAGCCTAAATATTTGAAAGAATACAGTTGGGGGTACAAGGTCGGGAAAGAGAAAAAATATGATATTGAGTGCGTTGCTTTAAACACAAGCGGCGAACTGGTTTACCAATGGTTATGCGATGGCGGCGAGATTTCCGGAGAGGGTTCCATGATTACCTGGACTGCTCCGAATACAGCCTGTGACGTTATAGTCACGGTAATAGTGTTTGATGTCGCAGGTTATATGGACAATGAGAGCATATTTTTTGAAGTAGTATCTTGTTCATCGTGTGTGTTTGGTTGATATTAGAAGATAGATAGCGATTCCAGCTAGAACATAGTTTTCCAGGTGGCACCCTGCACAACATGTGCACTTAACATGAAAAATCTTGAAAAGGGGAGGCCGCTTTGAGGTGGTATTTGTCAATGTACAATAGAGTGACTAATTTTTTGAAAAACACCTTCCAGAACCGTTTCAAGAGATACTTGATTATATCCCTGATAATCTTAGGAATAGTCATCGCATTCACGAGTCAGGGAACGACAGGTACAGGTGACATCGATTTCTTCTACCTCCCCGGCTGCCCACACTGCGAGGAACAAAGGCCATTTAATGATAAGTTAGCCCAGAAATACCCCTCGATTCAGATTGTTGAACATGACGCCGCTACACCTCAAGGAAGTGCCCTATTATCTGAGAAGCTTGAAGAGCTAGGGATAGAAGACGAGCCGGAGTTTCCCATAACAATCATAACAATCTCCGAAAATCAAGTATTTATTGATGGCTGGGTATCTGGTGGTTGGGTATCCGAGGAAACAACGGGCAAAAAGATTGAGGAGGCTCTGCAACAATGCTTGGCGGGAAACTGCCCGCCGCCAGCAGGTGAAGAACCCGGAGATGGAATCGTATTGCCCTTCTGGGGAGAAATTGTACCTGGTGATTATTCGCTTCCAGCTTTGGCTGTAATTCTGGGGCTCGTGGACGGCTTCAACCCCTGTGCTATGTGGGTACTTGTTTACCTTATATCCCTGATAGCGACCTTAAGAGATAGAAAAAGAATATGGCTGATTGTCGGCTCTTTTGTTTTGGCTTCAGGAGTCTTGTATTTTCTGTTCATGACAGCGTGGCTCAATGCTTTCTTGCTCATCGGCTTCGCCAGGCCGGTGACAACTGTGATTGGATTGATAGCTCTGGGTGGAGGAATATTGCAAATAAGGGAAGTGATAGAGACCAAAGGCGCCATTGTCTGTAAAGTTACAGATGAAGGGTCCCGACAAAAGACGATAACCAGAATACAGAAGGTTGTGTCCTCCCCCATAACCCTAGGAACGATAGCAGGAATTGTAGTTCTGGCCTTTGCGGTAAATTCTATCGAATTCGTCTGTTCAGCGGCAATTCCGGCGGTTTTCACTCGCGTTCTATCCCTGGCTAGTCTCACCACCTTCCAATATTATGGCTACATCCTGCTATATGTTGTCGTTTTTATGCTCGACGACCTCATTATCTTCGGCACAGCCGCTTTTGCTCTGACTTCAAGCCTGGGAGACCGATATGCGAAGTATTTCAGACCAGTAGGCGCAGCAATACTGATAATTCTGGGGGTACTGCTCCTCGGCTGCCTTTACTCTGCCCGGTTCGAGTTTCTAGAACCCATATGTAGCGTACTCTGGTAAACCAGTAAGTGCGGCGACATCGCCGATTTTGGGTTCCTTTAAGGCTCAAAGTCCGGGGGCCGGTTAAAATACGCCAATCATTCTTAAGCCTGCATAGACCATAAAGGCAATGAAGATATACCTTAGTTGTTTCGCCGGCAGGGCATGTGCTGCCCGAGCTCCAAGTTGGGCCAAGGGTATGCTAGTAACTGCCAAGCATAGCCATATGGGCAAATTTACATAGCCTATGGAATAAGGGAGGAGACCAGATACCCCAAGCCCATTTACGATATAGCCAACAATACCACCAAGGCTGGCAAATATTATTGAAGCCACCGATGTTCCTATAGCAATATGCATGGGAAAATTTAATGCCAACACCAGCATAGGAACTATCAATGCCCCACCACCAAGCCCAGTCAGCCCGGTTATCATGCCTATAGGGAAACCGCAAGCCGCCACAAGCCCGAAATTTTCCCGTGGCTCCTCAGCCTTCCTCGCCAATTTTGGCATTAGTCCCAAGCCCATCCATAAGGCGACAGCCAGGACCAGTCCTCCAAAGCCTGCTTCCAGTATTTCACCAGGAAGGTGAGATGCCAGGGTAGCTCCAACCAAGGCCCCGACCAGGGCACATGAGCCTAAAATTAAGGCAGTTTTCCAGCGAATTGCCTTTTTCTTATTATGTCTCCAAGCTCCGCTTATCGCTGTGGGCAAAATCACCAGCAAACTTGTCCCGAAGGCTATTCTTATAGCAATATCTGGAGAGACATCCATAGCCAAGATGATCCAATAACTGACGGGAACCATGATGAAACCGCCGCCAACTCCCAGCAGTCCGCTGGCAAAGCCAGCACCTGCCCCCACAGCCAACAGTATGGAGATATGAGTCGCTGTCAGCTTCTTCCCTTTCCGAGCTTGTCTTCAAACCAGCCAGGTTTGACAACCGACCTTTCGTCTATTGAAGGAACATAGGGCTTGATATCTAAAAGAGGGGTGCCGTCTATGGCGTCCAGTCCCTTCACCTTGAGGATATTCTTTTCCCTAGCTACTAGCTCAACTACAGTCAATCCCAGGGGACAAGGTCTATGCGGTGACCTGGTGGTGAAGAGACCGTGTAAACTATCGTCCCAGGGCGTCTTAACCAAGAAATGGTATCCTTGAGACTTATGAAACCAGTAAATAACGATAATATGGGAAAATCCCTCAATGTCTTTTAAACCTTCCTCGAACTCCTTAAATACCTCTATCCGAGAAATCTCTTCACTTTTATAGCCCTGATAAGGGGTTGCCCCCGTACTCTTATAGGGAGAATGAATTATCCCGATGGGCTTCAATTCCAGGCTATGCCTCTTCCCCATCCCTAAAGTCCTAACAACTTTTATAAACCCTTTTCCACGGTTCGTTCTTGAAGGCCAGGTAATCCTTGATTGCTTTTTTAAGCGTATTGGCTGCCAAAAGAGCACAGTGCTCGCTTTCCTCAGGCAGTCCATCTAGAGCATCTAAGACATCATGCTGACTAATCCTCTGAGCTTCGCTGATGTTCATTCGCTTAGCCATCTCGGTAACCATGCTACCCGAGGCAATGCTAGGGCCACAGCCATCTGTCCAGAAGGAAGCATTTGTAACCCTATCATCTCTCACCTTAAGGCACATTTCCATGGTATCCCCGCAGGGACCAGTTACCCTGCCAAATCCATCAGGGGTGGGAATTTCACCCAGATTTCTGGGATTGAGAAAATGGTCAATCGTTTTTTCCGAGTAGACCTTTTTCATCTCCGCCATTATGGATTGCTCCAGTTCTTTGAACGAGTCATCAAATTCTTGTGCCATCTTCTCCACTCCTTTAGAAAAAGATTTCACAGGTCAGACCAGTTTGCCTGACCGCGTATAGCTATCCTTTACTCTTCCCGTTTAGAACTGCGACCACATTGGCAAAAAGTTCAGTCACGGCATCTGAACTGTACCTCTCAATTTCTCCCTCATCACACAACCTAGCTAAGTCTGGGTCAATGGGCAACTTCCCCAAAAGAGGAGCTCCGGAGGCCTTGGCCATTTCCTCCCCCTTGCTCTTACCGAAAATTTCCAGCTTCTTACCTGTCTCGGGCAATGCGAGATAGCTCATGTTCTCCACTACTCCCAAAACTCGGACATCCATCTTTTGTGCCATCTTCACTGCCTTCTTAACTATCATCTCAGTCAACTCCTGCGGGGTAAAAACATCGATTACCCCTGCGATGGGTATTGCCTGCAGCACCGTCAACGGGGCATCTCCAGTACCAGGGGGCAGGTCTATTACGAGATAATCCAGCTTGCCCCAAAGAACCTCCTCCCAGAATTGCGTGATAGCTTTAGACATAAGGGGGCCTCTCCAGATAACTGCTTCATCCTCACTAGGCAAAAGCAGATTCATGGACATAATTTCAATTCCAGACCTCGATAATACAGGCAAAATACCTGTCTCGCTACCGCTGGGGCGAGCATCTAAACCAAACATCTTAGGGATACTGGAGCCAGTGATATCAGCGTCGAGTATGCCCACGTCCTTTCCTTCCCGAGCAAAAGAGGTAGCTAATAAACCAGCTACCAGAGATTTGCCGACCCCCCCTTTACCACTCATAACCGCTATTATTTTTTCAATCTGATTAAGCTCTTTGGGCTTGGCTTCGACAAGGTCGACCGTTACTTCCTCCACCCCGGAAACCTCCCCAACCGCTGCCGCTACCTTATCCTTCAGCCAACTATGATATTGGTCAGGGATAGCAGTCGAAGCCAAATCTATTTTCGCCTTGCCATCCTTAACTTCCGCGCTTCGAACCAAGTTCATCTGTACCAAGCTACGCATTGTTCCAGGGACAAGCACTTTATTCAGTGCTTCTTCTAATTTTGCCTCGATTTGATTCACCAAATCACCTCCTGCAGGCAAAAGGTCTCCCAGTTACCCCTTTTTTCCATATTATTCTCCTTTCCTTAACAAATAATATATTTCCTCTACCTGCCTTTTTGTCTCTTTAAGCGGACCATCATTATTAATGACAAAATCGGCAGATTTAATTTTTTCCTCGAGAGGAAGTTGGGATTTTATCCTGTTTTGGGCATCTTCTCGACTCATACCTTTTTCTTCTAATCGTCTTAACTGAGTTTGTTCACTGGCAGAAACAACGACTGTTTTATCCATAAACACAGGTCGAGTAAGTTTAAGCTCAAACAATAACGGGATGTCCTTAATAATTAGAGCATCGGGGTCAAGGCTTTTGATCTCATTTGTGATTCTTTCATCCTTCTTAAACACCTCGGGGTGAACTATCTGATTCAGCTTTGCCACTTTTGCTTTGTCGGAAAATACTATCTCAGCCAGCTTCTGCCGATTGATAGTCAGGTCTTCATTTAAGCAGTCATTTCCAAAATACTCTACTATCTCTTTCCAAGCCCTTAAATTGGGACGGGTTACCTCTCGAGCCAGTTCATCCCAATCAATTATATAAGCCCCCAGTTCCCTAAAAAAATTGGTTACCGTGCTTTTGCCCGTACCCACACTTCCTGTCAGACCAACAATAATCATTTGCCCCTTATTTCGCCCCTTTAATCACCTCCCAGGGCCCAAATTGCTATCGCTGGAAAATGATTTTGTTTTGGTTCCTTTTTGTCGTCTGCCCTAATGGTCACATATATTATCGCCTGTTGCCAACTCACCTCTTATATAATCCAGAACAGCCTTCTCAGAGTCATCACCAAGCACGCCAATAATGACTTCAATGCGACTCTCGTTGAAAAGAGCCTGGGCTCGGGAACCCATGCCGCTAGCTATGACAACGGAAATCCCTTGCTCAGCCAGCCAGGCAGGAAGAAACCCGGGTTGATGTCCCGGTGATGGTATGACCTCCTTTTTTATAATCACCTTAGTCGATTCATCAACATCAAATAAAGCAAAATGGCTGCAATGGCCAAAGTGAGTAGCCACTTTGCCTTCTGTCACAGGTACTGCGAATCTCATTTGCTATCCCTCCTGCAAGTGTCGTTCAACGAGCAAGGAGGCGTCTCGCAACGCTCTGCCCTGCCACAACAAGTCGTGCCGGGTGTAGAGGTATCAGTCTTCAGAGTATACGGTACGGAGATAAGCCTGTCCAGTTTGTAGCTACCACATACTGGACACTGGACATTTTGGCTGTTAAGGCTGCGGAGGAATATCTCTGAAATCCTCCCGCATTCCAAGCATCTGTATTCGTAAATTGGCATCTCTACCCCCTATTTGTCTAGTTTCGCTGAAACAATTTGCCATAGCTCTTTTATCTGATTTGTTACTCTGTTATTGGAATATTCCACTACCGGCAAACCCTGCACAATTGCCTCAGTCATTACATTATCGAAAGGAATCCTGGCTGCCATCTCTATCCCTTCCTCGCCACAATAGATTTCAATTTGACAGGTATTCTCTTCATTGAGGTCATATTTATTTATGCAAACTAAAGCAGGGATGCCGAAGTGGCGGCAAACGCCAATGACACGCTCGAGGTCATGAATCCCTGATAGCGTGGGCTCGGTCACCAGCAATGCCAGACTGGCACCCGATAGCGAGGAGATGACCGGGCAGCCTATACCCGGAGGACCATCGGTGATGATATAGTCTAAATTTTCTCTCTCAGCGATGAGCTTGGCGTTCTGTCGCACTAGCGCCACCAACTTACCTGAGTTTTCCTGGGCAATACCCAACCTGGCATGGCATAAATAACCGTATTTGGTTTCCGAGATAAACGAATGCCCACTCATGCTGTCCTTCATAGTGATGGCATCAACAGGACAGACCTGGTAGCAGAAGCCACACCCTTCACAAGAGAGAGGGTCAACTTTAAAATCCTTAATGGCTCCAAAATGGCACAATTCCTGACATAAGCCACATTCTGTGCACTTATCTTCGTCGATAAAAGCGACTTGCCCGCTCCAGAATTCCTTTTCCTCCTTAACCTTTGGGTTAAGAAGGAGATGAAGGTCGGCGGCATCTACATCACAGTCAGCTAATACCTTATTTTGGGCTAAGGCTGCGAAGGACGCCACTATGGACGTCTTTCCTGTTCCCCCCTTGCCGCTAAGAATCACAATTTCTTTCATTTATTCCTGTATTCCTGGCTTCCTGCTTGCGTTGGGCGAGGTTGCTTCGCCATCTATAGCAACCCCCTGCCAGTCCATCATGTTGCTACCCTGCTAGCAGCAATTATATCTTTGATATCCTGAAAAAGTTTGAGAAACTCCTCACGCCACCGAGGCACCCCTTCCACCAAGGGAATCCCCTTCGAATATAACATGGCGATCTTTCTATCCAGGGGGATTCGCAATAAAACCGGTATTCCTTCTCGATGGCAATACTGCTCAACTTCCTCGCCTCCTATTCCAACACGATTAATTACCACCCCACATGGAATACCCAGATTTCTCACTACCTCCACTGCCAGTGAAAGGTCATTTAACCCAAAAGGAGTAGGCTCGGTCACAAGGAGACAAAAATCGCTCCCTTCCACAGCCTCTACTACAGGACAGGATGTTCCCGGAGGAACATCGATGATTACTATATTTGCAGGGTCAATATACTTCTTAACATCCCTGATTACGGGTGGAGCCATCGCTTCGCCAATGTTAAGCTTCCCTTGAATTAATTCTAAATTCCCTGAGGTCCCTCTTTCTACTATCCCCACCTCCCTTCCTTCCTCAGTAATAGCAGACTCAGGGCACAGGTAAGAACATGCTCCACAGCCATGACACAATTCTGGGAAAACAAGTACTTTGTCCTTAATCACAGCGATGGCATTATAGGCGCAGACTTCAGCGCATTTGCCGCAATAAGTACATTTCTTTTCGTCTACTTTGGGGATAGGAATATAAACGGGTTGGCTTTGGTTCATAGCTAGATGCAGAAGAATATTGGCGTTTGGCTCCTCTACGTCACAGTCCAACAGTTGAACCTTATAGTTATCGCTCAAGGAAAGAGCTAAGCTGGTAGCCACCAGCGTCTTTCCTGTGCCACCCTTTCCACTGGCAACAGAGATTATCATACTATTCCCGAATCATCTTGGCCCCGTATTGGGGGCAGTTTACTTTGCTTTCTCCAACTCTGCGATGCGACGTTGAATCTCGTTTAACTGCTGCGCCATCATCTGAGCCTGAGATTTGAGCATCTCTATCTCCTGCTCCGGGCCCATTGCTTGAGGCGCTGTTTGAGGCATCATTCCCGGCCCCACTCCCATTCCCATTCCCATTCCCATTCCC
>Ga0209635_10003532_pt1 | contig 12202 bp, 9 predicted proteins | sample DeeMarSWOR230_32_FD_187463 | JGI IMG/M metagenome (GOLD analysis project Ga0209635, IMG submission 187463) | Marine sediment microbial communities from White Oak River estuary, North Carolina - WOR-2-30_32 (SPAdes) (version 2) | ecosystem: Environmental > Aquatic > Marine > Intertidal zone >...
CTCAGCGAGGGGCAAGAGCTCGCGGTGAAAGAAGTGAAATTCGAGGAGAAGGAGACCCAGCCCCCGCCTCGCTTTAATCCCTCCTCAATCGTCAAGGAGATGGCGGCGCGAAATCTTGGAACAAAGGGGACTCGCGCCCTCCTCTTGCAAAACATCTACACGCGGGGCTACATCTTCGGCGACCAGATTACCGTCACCGACTTGGGTATGGAGGTCATCGACGCCCTCCTCAAGCACTGCCCAGAAATCGTGAGCGAGGAGCTGACCGCGCAGTTCGAGCGCGAGATGGAGGGGATTCAGGAGGGTAAGCGTAGCAAAGAGGAAATCATCGAAAAAGCGAGGGGTGAGCTCGACAAACTCTTGGAGAAGTTCAGAACGCATCAGCTCGAGATAGGCACGCAGCTGGGCGAGGCCTACCGCATCACCCGCCAGAAACAGCGCATCGTGGGGAAGTGTGCGAGGTGTGGTGGAGATTTGAGAATAATTGTCTCGCGTGCCACCCACAAGCGTTTTGTCGGGTGTTCAAACTACCCGAAGTGCACGAACTCTTTCCCGCTCCCTCAGGCCGGAATGATCATCTCGCTCGGAAAAACCTGCAAGCAATGTGGGGCCCCGATGATTCAGATAAACCGCGTCGGGGCGAGACCCTACCGGATGTGCCTTGACCCGAAGTGCCCGAGCAAGATAAATTGGGGCAAAAATAAACGGGCGAAATCAGAGCCAAGTAGCTAGGATTTTGGCTTCCCGACCAAACCGAAATGTGCGAGCATCGCCTCGAGCTGAATCCGCTCGTTCGCTCCCTCGATGAGCCTGAAATCGAACTCGCCCACTTTGTCGATGAGTTCAATCTTCGCGCGCTCGGGCAGGTCGAGGGTGAAGACTTCGCGGTGGACCTGCTGCAGGATGTCCTGGCCCGCCAGCCCCTGGCCGATGAGCAAGTCGTAGAGTTTGTTCCGCGCCTCCTCGAATTTTCCCGTAATCGCGAGTTCAAGCATCTGTCGGATCTCCTTCGGGTGCGCTACAGCACTCACTTCGTAGATAGTCTTTTCGTCCACCTTCCGCTTCATCGCGGCTGCAGTTTGGAGCACGTTGATTGCCCGTCGCATGTCGCCCTCGCTGATGTCGATTATTGCTTTGAAAGCTTCATCGGTTAAAGTGAGTTTTTCGCCGCGGGCTATGCGCTTGAGCATTTGGGTGATTTCATTTCCCGAAAGGCGCCTGAAGCGAAATATGGCGCAGCGCGACTGGATGGGCTCGATGATGCGGCTCGAGTAGTTACAGGCGAGGATGAACCGGCAGGTGTGGGTGTACATCTCCATTGTTCGCCGCAATGCGTGCTGGGCGTCAGATGTCAAGGCGTCGCTCTCGTCGAGGTAAATTATCTTGTATGGGAAATCGCCGATGGGCCGCGTTCGAGCGTAGTTTTTGACCTTGGTTCGGATTACGTCTATCCCACGTTCGTCGCTAGCATTCAAATCCAGCAAATTTGGCCGCCAACCATCGCCAAAGAGCTCATGTGCTATGCAGAGCGCCGCGCAAGTCTTGCCGACTCCCGGTGGGCCAGCAAACAAAAGGTGGGGCAAAGATTTTTTTTCGACGAACATTTGAAGTCTGTTCACTACTTCCTGCTGCCCCACGATTTCCTTGAGCTTTTGGGGGCGATATTTCTCGACCCATATCTCCTCTGCTTCAACCATCTAAGCCCGCCTCAGCTTCTCCCGCATTAGCTTCTTCGAGGTTTTTTCATATGATTCGAGCAAGCTATCGAGCACTTTGTCGACTACCCCTTGCTCGAATCTCTTACGGGAAATTTTGACTTTATAAACGTACCTCAGGCCACCCCGCCCTTTGCACACGCTCGACTTCAGCAGGCCGCGTTTGCAGAGCGAGTTCATGATTGCATTGATTGTCGAGCGATTAACCGAGTGTTTGCTTTTCAAGAGGGTGTAAACGGTGCGGGCGGTAGCGTGGTTTTCCCGCCAAATGATTGTCATAACCTCGGATTCAAGCGGGCTCAAGACGGTTAGGAGTCCCTTCCTGTGCGGGTTGTAATCAGTCCAGCCGAACAAATCAACCACCAAAAATCAAACGAAGGTTAACTTGCGTAAATAAAAATGTTAGCCCCCCACAGTAACACCGTTAATTTTATTGACCCGAGCTGTGAGTATCCAATTCTTTTAAAAAGTTTTTCTTTGATATAATAGTGGTGGTGGGGAAGTTGGAGATTTGGATCAGCAACTCCATTAACACTTTAATAGCACTGTTCGCGTTCATTGCCACCATTTACATTCTTCGCGCAATTATCGCTGGCAAACTCAAAAGGCTCAGAGGATACCAGAAATTGGCGAACATTTTTTATGGCATAGTAAATGTTCGCCAATGTCTAAGCCTTCTATACATCTGGGGAGTTTTATCCTTGATAGTAAGTTTAGCTGCTGCACTTGGGATAATAGGTGTGATCTTTGGATTTGCATTTATGACCGTGTGGCTCTCGAATGCTATAGCTGGGGTAAGCCTCATTTTCGATAAGCAAGTACAAGTCGGTATGAGGATTAAGATCGAAGGCACGAAAGGGAGGATAGTTCAGATATCCCTCACTTCAACTAAAATGGCCACAGACGATGGAAAATTGATGATAATCCCGAATAAGAGCTTTCGTGAACGCCCCTATTTGATTCTTGGAACTCCTCGAATTCAAAAATTAAAAGCCCGCCGATAATCTTTATATCAAATAAGTTTACATTACCGCCCACGATATTTTTAGGGTTAAACTCAAACTAGGTTAAGGGTTCAAAATGATTCAACCCGCCGCAAGGGCATACGATGCGCGCAAATCTGAGCCGGAGATTCAAGCGTGGTGGCAAGCAAACGATATCTACGAAAAGGTGAAGCAGATCCGCTCGGATGCCAAGCCTTGGTACTTCCTCGACGGTCCACCCTACGCGAGCGGGGCCATCCATCTGGGGACCGCCTGGAACAAGATAATCAAGGACGCCGTCTTGCGCTACATGAGTATGAGCGGCTTCAACGTGCTCCGTCAACCCGGATGGGACTGCCACGGGTTGCCGATCGAAGTCAAAGTTGAGGAGAAGCTTGGCATCAAAACCAAAAAAGAAATCGAGCAGCGGGTGGGGGTTGAAAAATTTATCCAGCAGTGCAAGCAGTGGGCCCTCGACCACATCTCGCTGATGACCGAGCAATTCAAGCGCTTGGGTGTGTGGATGGACTGGGATAATCCCTACGTCACTTTCACCAACGATTACATCGAGTCGGCTTGGTGGACCCTGAGCCGCGCCTATAAACGTGGCCTCATGCGGAAAGACCTGCGGGTGATTCACTGGTGCCCTCGCTGTGAGACGGCGCTGGCAGAGCATGAGATTCGGGGAGAATATTACGACGTTCAAGACCCCTCGCTTTTCGCTCGCTTCAAGCTCCGCGACCGACCGAACGAATACCTGCTAATCTGGACCACTACGCCTTGGACTTTGCCCGCTGACATGGCGGTGTGCGTGCACCCCGAATACGCTTACGCGAAAGTCGCTGTCGGCAACGAAGTTTACATCCTAGCAGAGGCCCTCGTCGAGAAAGTTATGAAAGAGCTCGGGATCAAAGAGTACCAAGTGATCGGCTCGACGAAGGGGAGGGAGCTCAAGGGGTTGCACTACGAGCACCCGCTGCTCAAAGAGGTGCCGAAGCAGAACGAGTACGTGCAGCACCACCGAGTGATCTGCGGCGAGTACGTGACGCTTGATGAGGGTACGGGCTGCGTCCACACCGCTCCGGGGCACGGAGAAGAGGACTTCGTGAGTGGGGTGCAGTACGGCCTGCCGGTTTTCAGCCCTGTTGGCCCCGACGGAAAGTTCACCCAAGACGCTGGAAAATACAAGGGAATTTTCGTGAAGGACGCTGACAGAGTGATTCTCGATGACCTCCGCCGGAATGGTGTGCTCATGAAGCACGGAGTCATCACCCATGCTTACCCCCACTGCTGGCGCTGTCAGACTCCTCTCCTCTTCCGCGCGACCGACCAGTGGTTCCTGCGCGTTTCCGAGATCAAACCTAAACTCCTCGAGAAAAATGTCGAGCGTGTGCGATGGGTGCCGGACTGGGTCGCGATGCGCTACGTGAACGGAGTTGAGTCGGTGGGGGACTGGTGCATTTCCCGCCAGCGCTACTGGGGGATTCCCCTGCCCATTTGGACATGTCAACGATGCAATGAAATAATTGTAATCGGCAGCGTGGAGGAGCTGAAGAGTGCGGCGAAAGCATCAATCGGTGAGATCGACCTGCACCGTCCCGATGTAGACCGGATTATGTTGCGTTGCCCACAATGCGGGGCCGATGCCAAACGGGTGCCCGATGTGCTCGACGTGTGGTTTGACTCAGGAATTGCATCTTGGGCGAGTCTCGGTTATCCCCAGCGGCGCGAACGCTTCGAGCAGCTCTGGCCCAGCGAGTTCATAACAGAGGGGGAGGATCAGGTGACGAAGTGGTTCTATAGCCAACAAGTGGTATCAATCGTCGCCTTCAATGAGATGCCCTACAAGGCCGTGCTGATGCATGGGTTCGCCCTCGACGAGCATGGGCGGAAGATGTCGAAATCGCTGGGGAACGTGGTAGATCCAGAAAAGGTCGTCAAAAAGTATGGAGCTGACGTGCTGCGCTTCTACATGCTGTCAGCGAACTCTCCATGGGAAGACCTCCGGTTCAGCTGGAAGGGGATAGATGTCGTTGCGCGGATGCTGAACGTGCTCTGGAACGTTCACGTGTTCGCGACCACTTACATGGCGCTCGACGAATTCAACCCAAAAAAAATCGATCTAAAGAGTGTACGCGAAAACTTAATGCTCGAGGACTTTTGGATGATTTCCCGTATCAACAGCGTGACGCGTGATGTTACAAAGGCATTCCAAGAGTTCGACTTGCACCACGCTGCCAGAATCCTTACGTCGTTTGTGCTCGAGGATCTCAGTCGGTGGTACGTGCGCCTCGTGCGCGAGCGCGTTTGGATCGAGCGGGACGACCCTAGGAAGCTCGCGGCCTACGTTGTACTCTACCAATCTCTCCACACCTTGGTCAGGCTGCTCGCGCCGCTCATGCCCCATGTGGGTGAGGTGATTTACCGCGACTTGGTCAAGGCCGCAGACACCGGGGCACCGGAGAGCGTGCACATGCTTTCTTGGCCATCTATCGACGAGCGGGCGATTGATGCTGAACTCGAACGAGGGATGAATATCGTGCGTGCATTTGTTGAGGGGGGCGCTGCAGCCAGACAACAGGCGCGGCTGAAATTGCGGTGGCCCGTGAGCAAAGCTGTGATCCGGGCTTCCTCGCGAGAATTTAAGTCTCTCCTCCAAGGACTTCGGGGCGTGCTCCAGAGTCAGCTGAACTGCAAGGAGCTAGTTCTACTCGGGCCTGATGAGCAGGACGTTGAGTTCCGCCTCACTTGTAAACCTGACGTGCAACGCCTACAGGAAAGACTGGGAAAACTCTCGCGGCTAGTCATCGATGAGCTTCGACAGAGAGACGTCTTTCGTCTGCGCGCGGAGCTGCAACGTTATAAATTTGTGGGGTTGCAAATCGAGGGACAAAAGATCAGCGTTTCATCTGAAGAGCTGAGTTTTGAAGAGAAACTATCGGAGAATTTCGCCGTAGTCCCCACGGAGTTCGGCAAGATAGCGATTGACACTCGAATGACTCCTGAGCTGCAGGCCGAGTGCTTGGCGCGGGAGCTCGTCCGACGGCTGCAGACGATGCGCAAGGAGTTGGACCTCACGATGGAAGAACGGGTCGACGTAGTGGTGGGTACTAAGGTGGATAAATACATCAAGCTTCTCGCCACCCAGCAAGATTACATCTCGCGGGAGGTGCGGGCGCGAAAACTCCGCATCTGCCGCGCAAGCGAAATTGAAGAGCCGGGCTACATCAAAGAATGGAACGTCGATGGGGACAGCTTCAAACTACTCTTGAAGCGCCTGTCTACCTAGCGGCGTTTTTTTTTCTTCGACTTTTTGCTCTTTGGCATTTTTTCACCTCTTAATAATTATCTCATCCACACATTTATTCCTATCCCATTCACACAGCGAAGGGGACTGTATGAGCAAGAAGCTCGCACTCATAATCTGGGGCTGCTTTTTTTGCATCACCCTTAGAATTTATAACCGAATCGCCAACTTTAAAGGGGCAGCAAATGCGCAAGACTTCCAAGCTTTCTGGCTTTTACAAGCTGAGCCCAGAGAAGAGGCTGAAGATAGTGCGGGAGTTAGCCGGACTGAGCAAGGAGGAGGCTGAACTCCTTCGTAAGACCGGCGCGTTAGAGCTTAAGCAGGCAAACCGCATGATCGAAAACGTGATTGGCACTACTGAGTTGCCTCTAGGTATAGCGACTAACTTCCTCATCAACAACAGGGATTACCTCATTCCCATGGCGATCGAGGAACCCTCAGTTGTAGCCGCTGCTTCGAACGCTGCGAAGATGGTCCGCCCGGGTGGGGGTTTCTTCACCGAGAGCACGTCGCCGATCATGGTGGGACAGATACAGCTCGTCGATGTCAAGAACCCCATAAAGGCGAGGGAGAAAATCCTCAAGGCTAAGGAGCGAATTCTAGCGAAGGCGAATGAACAGGATCCAATCCTCGTAAAGCTGGGAGGCGGCGCGAAGGATATCGAAGTACGGGTGCTCACCACTCACCTCGGCCCAATGACGATTATCCATTTGCTTATCGATGTGCGTGATGCGATGGGGGCGAACGTCATTAATACCATGTGCGAAGCGGTCGCGCCCCTGATCGAGGAGCTGACGGGGGGCAGAGTTTTTCTCCGAATAGTCTCGAACCTCGCCACTTACAGGCTGGCGCGCGCGAAGGCGGTCTTCACAAAGGAGGCGTTGGGCGGCGAGGAGGTGGTCGATGGGATCCTCCAAGCCTATGCTTTCGCTGCCGCCGACCCCTACCGCTGCGCCACACATAATAAAGGAGTGATGAACGGAATCATCGCGGTCGCTCTTGCGACGGCAAACGATACCCGCGCCATTGAGGCTGGGGCCCATGCTTATGCGGCGATGGGTGGCGCTTACAAACCGCTGACCCAATGGGAGCGAACGGTTGGAGGAGACCTCTCCGGCCGGATTGAGCTGCCTGTGGCGGTCGGGACAATCGGGGGGGCTACGGCCACGCACCCCGTTGCAAAAATTTGTAGAAAGATATTGGGCGTGCAGTCGGCGCGCGAGTTAGGAGAGGTCATGGCGGTGGTCGGGCTCGCTCAGAACTTGGCGGCGATGAGGGCACTCGCTACGGTTGGCATCCAAGCCGGTCACATGCGGTTACATGCGCGAAACATAGCCGCAATGGCTGGAGCAAAGGGTGAGTTAATAGACAAAGTGGCGGCACGGTTGGTCGATGGGCGCAAAATCAGGGTCGATCGTGCTAAGGAAATTTTAGAAGAGCTGACTGGGAAGAAATAATACTGTAAAACAAAATTCACCCATCTAAAAATTTTTTCGAATACTCGTTTTGATATCGGTATACTCCACATGGATGCCTCGTCTTGCCAGCTCCTGAATCACATGAGAGAAGGGTATTAAATATTCGAACTCGAGCTCCTGCACCAAGCTTCGATCGATCGCGCTCAACTGCTGCGTGAGTTGTTCGAGCTTATCTTTCGGCGCGAACTCTTGCATAATCGCTGCGTGACAGCTTACGCCGGCATCGAGCAAGTTTCGAAGCGCAGTGAGCTGCAACTCAAAAGCTTCTAGTTTTGCTCCCGTGAGATGCGAGAAATGTTCGGCATCGCACCCCTTCAAAGATACCCGAACGTGCAAGTTCTCAAATTTTCCAAGTGCTTGAGCATAACTTGGATCGGCCCCAAGCAGAATCCCGTTCGTTTCGAGGATGAAGGAGTAGTTTGTCTGTTCAACGAGCCCGAGCAAGCAAAGCAGATGTTGTCTGCCTATCGTCGGTTCATTCCCGCTGATTCTAAGCTGAGAATACCCGTGCTTCTTAGCGATTGCGTTGAGCTTAGCGAAGACTTGCGCGGGGTTATAAAAGCGTCCAACCCGCTCGGGATTCGTCAGTGGTGCCCTACTCCAGCAAAATGCACAGCGGAGGCAACATCCGACGCAATCAGCAGTTGCTATGCCGCCGTAAAATCGCGCAGCACGAAAGCGATAGTACTTGCGTTCATCGCCGCGTGCAACTATTTCCTCCAATCGTCCGGCTAGCTCAATCGGATCGTACATGTTTTCAATTTGGTTTTGTCATCCGAAGGTGAATACTTTCGGTCACCTCTCCCTGAAAATACCTATAAACGAGAAGCGGATAATTGTTTTGAGGCTGGATTATGGAGCTAAATTTTGAACAAATGGTCCAAGAGATTTTAGATAATACAAAAATCGACCATGACGAGCTAATGAAGCGCATCCGGCAGAAACAGGACGAACTCAGCGGGTTTGTGACCCTCGAAGGCGCGGCCACTATCGTCGGTCGGGAATTGGGGGTTGTTTTTAAGAGAAAAGAACCTGAGATTCGAACCCTACACATCGAGGACCTCATCCCGGGAATGTCAAAAGTGGACATCGTCGGTCGGGTCGTCCGCATTTACGAACCGCGGGAGTTTCAGCGCTCTAGCGGTAAGGCCGGGCGTGTGGGGAGTCTGTTGCTCCAAGATAAAACCGGACAGATTAGAATCGCGCTATGGAACGACAAGACCTCGTTGATTGAGGAGAGTAAGGTCCGGAAGGGAGATGCTGTTCAAGTCAAAAATGCCTACGTGCGCCAGGGGTTGAACAAGCAGCCTGAGCTCAGTCTTGGGATGCGGGGTTCCTTACTCGTGAATCCAGAAGACCCGCGCGTATCGGACCTCCCGCCGCTTGTTGAAACTAAGGTTAGAATTGCAGATCTCAAACCAGAGCTCATCGAGGTGGACATCATCGGCAGAGTGGTGACGACGAGCGACATCAGGGAATTTGAGCGCCCCGATGGAACCACTGGCAAGGTTGCGAGCCTCATACTCATGGACTCGACAGGCCAGGTGCGGGTTTCCTTCTGGGATGAGCGGACGGAGTTCGTGAAGAATCTCAAGCTGGGGATCGCGGTGAAGCTCGAAAATGCGTCGGTGCGGCCCGGATTGAGAAACAGGCCCGAACTCAGCTTAGGGTCGCGAGGGCGTCTGCTCATGAACCCGCCAGAGGCGGAAGTGGCAGAACTGCCCGAGCTGCCCGAGCGCCCGCTCAAGCTAGAGGAGCTCGAGGCCAGCATGCCGACGGTTGACCTTGCGGCTAGGGTCAGGCGAAAGCTCCCGTTGCAGGAGTTCAAGCGGGACGATGGGACATCAGGGAAAGTTATCAGCGTGATTCTCGCGGACGAGACGGGCACCGCTCGCGCCTCCTTTTGGGGTGATGTGGCGGAGCTCGCGCAGAAGCTGAAGCTGAACGATATCGTGTTCCTGCGCAATGCCTACACGCGCGTCGGTTTGACTGGTAAACCGGAGGTGCATGTCGGCAAAATCGCGCGAGTTGAGGTGAATCCACCCGACGTGACTGTCGGGGCACTCGAGCCAAGCCGTATAAAAATTGGCGAGGTCGAGCCGAACATGGACGCGCTTGAGGTAATCGGGAGGGTGGTCGAGGTCATGGCACCGCGTGAGTTTGCTCGGGGCGATGGTAGCACGGGGAAGGTCGCGTCCATTGTCATCGGTGACCAAACGGGTACAACGAGGGCATCGCTCTGGCACGAGCACGCGGATAAAGCGGTCGGCATCAAGGTTGGGGATGTCGTCAAATTCACAAACTGCTACAGCACGCTGGGTCTCTTTGGCCAGCCTGAGCTTCATCTCGGCAAGCAAGGACAACTTGAGATAAATCCAGCAATCTCCGAAGAATTGCCGCCCGCGGATGCGATTAAGCTAGCCGCACCGGCACCCAAACGGATTAGCATTGCAGATGTCCAGAAAGAGGGGATGAGGGTCCAAGTCAGAGGAACCGTGGTGCGGGTCTTCCACCGGCGTCCAGTATTCGACATCTGCCCCGACTGCGGACGGAGCCTAGGGAGCGTGGACACCAGTTTGATGTGCGAGGAGTGCGGGAAGGTCGTGACACCTGAACATCGCGTCGTGCTGAGCTTCGTGCTCGACGACGGCACCGGCAACTTCCGGGTAGCCCTTTTCGGCAAGGTCGCGGAGAGCCTGCTCGGTATGGGAGCGCAACAGGTTTTCGAACTCTTCAAGGGTACTCCTGATTTGGCCGAGCTTTACGATAAGTTCAAACTGATTGGGAAGGAGCTTGTCCTTACAGGTACGACCCGGCACGACAAGTACTTCGACCAGCTCGAACTCCGAGCGAGCGACGTGCAGTTTCCCGAGCCGAAAGAAGAGGCGCAAGCGCTGCTCAAAAAGATAAAAGCGGGAACGTGAAAAGTAAATGGAGGGTTAATTTTTGGTAGAGGAAGTGAAACGCACAATCGAAAGTTTACCTGGAGTAGGAGAAGCAACTGCTGAGAAGCTTCGGGAGGCAGGTTATCGAACGATTGAATCGATCGCTGTGGCCTCGATAGCGGAGCTGCATGAAGCTGCAGAGATCGGTGAGGGGCAAGCAAAAAAAATAATCGCTGCTGCTAGGGAGATTGCGGAATTCGGCATCTTCGTCACCGCCGACAAAGTCCTCGAGCGCCGGGAAAAAGTTGGATTGATAACCACGAGCAGTGAGCAGCTAGACACGCTACTCGGCGGAGGAATTGAAACTCAAGCAGTGACCGAGGTTTTTGGTGAATTCGGGTCAGGAAAAACCCAGTTGGCCCACCAGCTCTGCGTTAACGTCCAGCTCCCACCCGAGCAAAAGGGGTTAGGGGGGAAGGCGATTTACATCGACACCGAGAATACTTTTAGACCCGAACGGATTCGGGACATGGCGATTGGCCTCAACCTCGACCCGATGAAGACCCTCCAAAACGTCCTCTACATAAGGTCTTACAACACCGACCAGCAGATTCTGATAGCCGAGAAGGCCGAGGAGAAAATCGAGGAGGAAAATGTGCGCCTCATGATAATCGATTCTCTTACCTCACACTTCCGGGCCGAGTACGTTGGGCGGGGAGCTCTAGCCAACCGCCAGCAGAAGTTGAACCGCCACCTCCTGACGCTTCATCGAATAGCCGACCTCCACGACCTAGCCATCTTCGTGACGAACCAAGTGATGGCGAGGCCTGACGTTTTCTTCGGGGACCCCACCCGACCGATCGGGGGGCATGTGCTCGCCCACTCCGCCACGACCCGCGTCTACCTTCGAAAGTCCAAGGGTGGAAAGCGGATCGCGCGGATATTTGACAGCCCCAACTTGCCCGAGGCCGAGGCGGTCTTCATGATTAGCGGGCAAGGGATAAGGGACTGAATTGGGTGGAAGTTTGATAAGGTTTGTTGCTGTCGACATCGACGGCACGCTGACATTTAGAAATCGAAGACTTGATATCGCTGGCGTGAGTGCCGTTCAAAAGGCCGAGGATTCGGGTCTGCCCGTGGTGCTCGCGACGGGAAACGTGCTCGCGTTCGCGGAGGCTGCCGCGATCATGCTTGGGACTTCGGGGCCGCTGATAGCCGAGGATGGAGGAATTGTGTTCGACCCAGCCAGCGGGTGGGAATGTGTACTCGGCGACCGTGTCGATACCGAGCGTGGGCTGGCTGTTCTTGAACGGGAATTTGGCCCTCTGCAGCAGGCTAGGAGTTCGAGGGTACGCCGCACGGGCCTAACTCTGAAGCGAACAATCGAAGCTGGGGCTGCCGAGGAGCTTTTCAGGCGCGAGGGGCTTAATCTAGTTGCCGTCGGATTAGGCGCATCGATTAATCTTCGAAGTCCAAACGTGAACAAAGGAAACGCGCTCCGGAAAGTCGCCTCGTTCTTGAGGGTGCCGCTTGCCGAAGTTGCGGCCATAGGGAATGACCCGAACGATGTCGAGATGTTGGAGGTCGCGGGGCTGAGCTTCGCCGTAGCAAACTCGCACGAAGCGGTGAAGCGCGTATCTACCTACGTGACCGCCGAGCCTCACGGAAAGGGCGTCGCGGAAGCCATCGAGAAAATTCTCGGCCTGCAGGACTAGCTTTCACGAGTGATGCTGCCAGAATCTAAAATAATCCCGCGTACTGTCTTAAAATTTGTGTGGGGTGCAGGGTTTAAACAAATCTCGCTCCTTTGTTGTCTTGGTGGTGTCGATGAAAA
>Ga0209635_10003534_pt1 | contig 12198 bp, 10 predicted proteins | sample DeeMarSWOR230_32_FD_187463 | JGI IMG/M metagenome (GOLD analysis project Ga0209635, IMG submission 187463) | Marine sediment microbial communities from White Oak River estuary, North Carolina - WOR-2-30_32 (SPAdes) (version 2) | ecosystem: Environmental > Aquatic > Marine > Intertidal zone >...
AAGACAAGTCAAAAACCTTATCCTATGTGGGCCATATCCCTATGTATGCAAAGAAGCACGTTTGTAAAAAGTGTAGCTACGAATTCTGAAAAGATTTTTGTTATTTTTTTTAAATTATATTCAATCTATTGTATAAATATTTAATCTTTTACGCTCAAGGTAAATTAGAGCACAATATTATATAAATTATTCCCGTTTTTCCATTTCTTGCTTAATTTTTTCTAGTTCTTTTTCCCTTCGTTTTTTCTCTTCTTCTCGCGCCTTTAATTCTCTCTCATCAGGTTTTTCAAGAAAATACTCCTCTTTAAATTCATTTAAAGATTCTTTCAGTTCCCTCATAACTAATTTTCTTAAATTGGGTGGTTTCCCTTCTGAAGAGGGTAATTCAGGGTAAATTGATTTGTTAATATCTGCTATCCTGCGTCGTATTGCTGATCTAATAAAATCTGACTTGGTTTGAAAAGCTAAACCTGCATATCTTTCAATTCTCTTGAATTCTCTCTCAGTTAACATAATTTTGATAAATTTATTTCTTTTTGCCATAATTATTAAGTTTAGAACTTTAGGGTAATTATGATCATTCTATGATCATTTTATGATCATAATATGGAAAACATCTTTATAAATGTTTTTAGGGTCACTAATGATATTTTTATTAATCGATTTGGTGTGGAATGAATTTAATATTAGTTTCTTAAAAGTTTAATTAATACCAAGATTTATTAATACAATCATGGATAATAAGAAAAAATATATTGGTTCATTACCCCAAAAAGAATTACTCAAGTTATATGCGAAACATGTTAATGGTCCAAAAGTTCGATTTTTCAAGGCTGCTGGTTTAGGAGTAATTCCTGGTGAAAGAAAAGGTATTATGCTTAAAACTTTAGCTGGTCCAAAACAAACAGATCCTCCATTAGAAATTTATAATTGTCGTTCTTCAGGAGGAGTTTTTAATTTGGGGCATTGCAATCCAACCATAGTAAAAACTCTTAAAGAAGCCTTAGATGCGGGATTAGATCTTGGTGATCACCAATTATTATCAGAACAGAGGGCTCTTTTGGGTAAAAAAATGGCAGAATTATTACCCGGAGATATTAGCAAAACCACATTCGGGGTAAGTGGAGGTGAAGCAATAGATTGTGCTATAAAATTTTCGAGAGCATATACCAAAAGAAAAGAATGCGTTTCCACTATAGGAGGATATCATGGTCATACCGGGTTTGCTTTAGCTACCGGAGATCCCAGTTTCAGAGAAAATTTTTTATGGAGTTTCCCTGAATTTAAACAAGTCCCTTTTGGAGATGCAGAAGCCATGAGAAAGGTGGTAGGAGAAAATACAGCCTGTGTTATATTCGAGACAATTCCAGCAACAGCCGGGGTCTTAATTGCATCAAAGGGCTACTTTTCAGAAGTGCGAGAAATATGCAATGAAACAGGCGCTATGATGATTATTGATGAGGTTCAAGCTGGTCTTGGGAGAACAGGCCATATGTGGGCTATTTATGGAGGTGTATATCCCGATGAAAAAGTGGTTCCCGATTTTATGGTTTTAAGTAAAGGAATGAGTGCGGGAATCTATCCCTTATCAACGTGCAGTTATAAACCCTTCATTGAAAAAGCAGTATTCAAAGATGACCCTTTTATTCATATTTCTACGACGGGGGGTGCTGAGTTAGGGTGCGTTGTGGCTTTAAAAATGTTAGAAATGCAGTCAGATCCAAAATTTCTAAATCATGTAAAAAAAATGGGTAAAATATTTGGTGATGGTCTTGAGAAAATCAAGCAGGAGAATTCTGGATTAATTAAGGAAGTTAGAGGAAGAGGTCTGATGTGGGGTGTCGAATTCTATGAAGAGGAAGATAGTCTTTTAGCGATGATTTCTATTATAAAAGAGGGGGTGTTATTGAATTATTGTGGAAATAAAAAAGATACATTAATTATTATGCCTCCATTAATAGTAGAGAAAGGTGATTTAGAAGAAATTCTAATTAGAATTATTAGAGGGGTCTCTAAATTAAAAAAATTAAAGACTTAAATATAGAAAAAAATACTTTATTTGATTACAAATATTAAAACACAAATATCACAAAAGCCATATCAAATTCTTTTTTCATTATATATTTAAACTTTTAAAGATCTCACGCTTTTGAAGCATATATCTTATTTGTTCCTTCAATGGTGTTAAATTTGCGAGTTCTATTATTGACTTATTTGAGTTCTTTAATTTTAACCATTTATTCGTTTGATTTTGCAACTCTTTCAGCTCTATCGATACTTTCTTAACCAAATGATTCATACTATTTATTTCGGCTATTGCTTTAGCTTCGGTCAACGTTTCTTGTGCTTTTTTTAAATCTAAAGTTATTAAATCAAATTTTGCTTCTAATAAGTATGATTCGACCAATAGTAACAACAAATTTTGATTCTTAGCAATTTTTAAGATATGATTAATATATAATTGTATTTGATCCATCAATTCTAAATTACTGGTAGCAATTAATTCACTCAGCAATATCTCACATAAATTAAGTAAGGCTTTTACTGATATTTCGAAAACAAAATGAATTTTTTTTTCAACGAGTTCCTCTAGTATTTCTTTAGCTTTAATTCGATCACTTTTATGCGAACTCGCTTTTAATATTAAAGCCTTATTATATAGGTATACAAAATTTATTACTTCATTATCTTCTTGATCATTGATCTTTTCTAAGGCTTGAAAGTATTTTTGTGCTCGGTTAATATCATTAATTTCAAGAGCAATTTGAATTGCTGTATCTAAGGTACCAAACTTTAGGTATCCAATATCAAAATTTTTATCTAATTCTAAACTCTGTTCTAAGTATTCCAAAGCTTGATTCATTTCTCCTTTTAGAATATATGTCTCCCCCATATTGTTAAGAAGCCCGCTGATAACTTTTTTGTTTTTAATTTTCTTGAAAATCGCAAGGGCTTTTTCAAAATTTGCTAGACTTCTATTAATTTTACCTTTGAATATATCTATTGTTCCAAGAGTATTATAACACAGCCCAATATAAAACAAACTATTACTTTCCGTTGCAAGTTTCAAACTACGCTTCAAAGGTTTTAAAGCACGATCAAAATTACCATTATAAGCCAAAACTCGTGCGATAGTATAATAAGATTCAGCAATTTCTTGTTTATAGCCAATTTCTTCTCGTAGACTCAAACTTCTTTCAAGATACTCTAAAGCTCGAGTTAGATCGCCTTTATGAAAGTAAATAGAACCTTGACAGTAGAGCAAATGAGCTTTCCTTCCTAAAAAAAGCTCTGGTGACTCTTGGGAGATTGTTTTCAGTAAATTTTCCGCTTTCTCAACTAAATTAAGAGCTTTATCATCCTCATATTGATATGTATAAATATGAGAGAGTAAAATTAATGAGTCTATTGATTTGAGTTTGTAATCATATAATTGGGAAAATATATACATTTCTTCACATATTTTAATAGCTTCTTCATATTTTCCCTGCCAAATTAAAAGTTGACTCCGTAAATGATAACAAGATAATTTATCATGTTTGCTGATACTATTTTTTTTATCAAATATCTTTAAAAGTTTAAGAGCTCTATCAAATTTTCCCTCTTCAATTAAATTTTCTGCTTGAATTAATTCTTCAGCTTTTAATTTCTTTTCTACTTCTTGATCGCCCATATTATCATATCAAAAATGAAAGTAGAGTTGTACTTGCAAAATAATGTTTTTACAATATAATAAAAATAGTATTATCAATTATATAAACTAGCTTTTTGGATATGTAATCTATTTTCAGCGTGTCTAAAAAAAAATGAAATTATTATATAACTTTTTTATATAATTTTAAAAGAGCTTTTAAAGGTAATAAAGAATCAAAATAAACAAAAGCACTATCTGCATCTAATTCTTGTTCCATAATTAACTTTTTCAATTTTAATATATATTCTAAACGTAGATCATAAAATTTCCTAAACCGGTTCTTATCTAAAAACACAAAATTAAATTCTGGTTCATTTATTCCTGATAAAAACTCTTTATAGATATCTTTTGCTTTTTCAATATCTTCCAAATGATCATCAAGATGATTTAGTGAGGAACTCAAATAATTTACCAATCTAATAACATTATATATAGCACTTTGATGGTTTCGAATTTCTGAAAGCAAGAAATCATGTAATTCTTGTGCGCCTGAAGGGATTTCCATAAAAACCCTTTCGATTTCCTCTTCCTTCCTATATTTTTCACTAATACGATAATATTTCGGTGGTATTCTTTCTTGTCCTCCTAATTTTATTTTTCCCCGTCTAGATACTAAAAGTCCATCACTTTCCATGGCCTTTAACACTCTTGATACTGTAGATTTGCTTTGTTTTATATATTTGCTTATCTGACTAACATTTAATTCATGATATAAATTGAGAAACATCCAAATATCATAACGTGATGTATGTTTAGAAATTAAAGATTCCCAATCTTTTCCTAAATAAAGGTCACCATAAAATTTTTGTTTAATCGATAAATCTCCAGTGTTATTTTCTACGTTATCAATATTATCTTTATCAAATCTTTCTGATTCATCATCTTGATTGTTTTTCATAAAAGTAATCAATTTAAATTTTAATTAAGAATTATAAAACAATTTATAATTTTGTTCTACTAAAATTTTATTTTCTTTATATAATAAATAGTGATGGAAACATTTAAATATGAGCGTGTCCCATTTATCATTGAGCATGGGACAGTGCCATCACATATATTATACCGCACTGTACCATCTTTCATTTCGAAATCTACGAAAAAACCGATAAAAAAGATGATTTTTAAAAAAATAAAATAAAAACAATAAGAATAGGGTGGAATTTAAATGAATAAAAAAAATTTTTTAAAAATGAGTATTCTATTTGCTACATTAGGTATCTTGGCTTTCAGCTTTATACCCCACGTTAACGCAGGTATTCCTCCATTCATCCCACAAGACCAGATGGGTAATAATCTTTTATTTCCTACGTTTGTAGGTGAAGGGTGGCCGTTTAGTGCTTCAGAAAACCTCTTTTTTGCTTTTGGCTGGGAATCAACGCAAGAAGAAATAGAAAATGATTTAGCCCCTAAACATCCATGGGAAATAAAACTCTTCATTAACAATGAGGAAATTGTTTTACGAAGATATGATATCTTTGTAAAGAAAGAAGGTGGTATAAAAAATTCCGTGTGGTATTACATATTTGGACCAGAATATTTTACACCAGGAGGAGAATACCTTTTAAGATGGGAATTCTGGGTAAAAAGACCTTATCAAGGAGATGGCAAGAATTATTGGAGAATCTTTGTGGATTATTGGGGCATCTATTTTGGAGTTCCTGGTCTCGAGTTCCGCTTTGAGTATTATTTAAATATTGTTGAATAAATATTTGGTAAATTAAATTAAACCACAAAATTAATTATAGAAAAGTAGTAATAAGTATATCATAAAAGGACTTCAAGAACATATCAATATACAAATTTGCTACTTTCATTTTTTTTTAAATATTAAAAAAAATTTAGGAAAACTTACATTTTTGATTTTTTTTCTTGATGAATTTTTTCTCGTTGTGCTTTTACCTGCTTTAATATCTCACCATCTAAAGGATAAAAGTATATCGCTATAATAGCAATTACTAAAGCTATTGCGGGATAAATAAACATCAAGCTTCTAAAACCAAATTCGATTTCTGGAGTTATACTTCCAGTGAAATAAGGATAATCAGCGATTAAAAAAACAGGACCTATAATTAAAAACACAAAAACAGTAGCGAATCTTTGAAAGAAAATATTCACACCATAATACCCACCTTCTCTACGTGCTCCCGTCTTTACCTCGTCCTCATCAATTATATCTGCTATTACTATGTCGATGATATATAATGAACCCGATAAACCAATCCCTATCAAGAAAAATACAATAAATGCAATTACTTCTAAAAATGGCATAGTTGAATTAAGGAAAAATAACGGAGCAAGAGAAATAATCCAGACACTCATTGATATTAGCCATGATTTTCTTGGACCTAATCTTTGAACTAATGGTTTCCATAAGAGGGTCATAAAAAGTGCTGCAGATAAGAATGTTGCTCCCAATAATAAAGAAATCATTAATGGGTTTTCAAATCCTAAAATAAATTCACCATATAAAGGGACTATCACAGGTAGCATCCCATATACAAACCAATTTGCTATTTCTGCAGGGATATATCTCATAAAGCTTTTACTTTTGACACAAATTTTAAGCGTATTAAAAAATTTTGGAGCCTTTTTATAATCCTCGCGAAATTCAACCCTTTCTTTTGGAGAAAATTTTATGAAGAGCAACCCTGGTATTATAACCACAATTGCTACGATTATTCCATAAAGAGGATATTCTCCTGGTTGTGGGCTTGTATAACTTGAAATAAATAGCCCAGGCATAATAAAAGCGGCAATTAATCCAATGATTGCAAATAATTGCCTAACATTATTGCCTTTTGTTCTTTCTTCCTCAGTAATGAAAATTTCAGGATATAAAGCAGTATAATTAATGTCATACATCGTAAAAAATAGTTCAAAAACAATGATAATAACAAGAAAGTATATATAATTCACGATAATATCGGTAAATCCCCAACTAGCTGGTGGTGTGAATAACAAGAACAAGATTAATGCAATAGGGAACAGAGAAACCATTATCCAAGGAAAGCGACGCCCATATTTGGTATGAGTTTTATCTGAAAAATGCCCAATAAATGTATCATTGAAGCTATTCCAAATTGACCATATAATAAAACCAAAAGATATCCAAAAAATTTCTATTTTAACGACAGCAAAATAAAATGTGAATGTAAGAAATATAAATGCTTGATAAGATGCAATATCTGATAATTGTCCAATTCCGTATGCAGCTGCCCGTTTATATGAGAATTTTTTTCGTTCTAATTTCGAATTTTCATTAACCATAAAATTTCACAATAATTTTTTTATAGGATGATATTATTTCTCTTATCTCTTAATAAATTTTTTTTATTTTTTAAGATATTAGACAACAATTATTGTACAAAGAAATCTTAAATTGAAGTGATCTCTAATCAATATTGATGGTTAAAATGGATTTAGAAAAATTATTTAAACCTAAGTCAATGGCAGTCGTTGGCATTTCAAAAAAAAATCCCTTAGGTCCTGGAAGAATTGTTTTACTAAAAAATGAATTTGAAATGAATGTAAAAGTTTACGGAATCTATCCAACTGGAGGAGATATAGAGGGAGTTCAACTATATGAAAAGTTAGATAAATTACCTCTCATTCCTGATCTTCTTGTAATTGCTGTAGGACCCGATGATACTTTAGGGTACATTCAAGATTGCGCTGATTTAGGTATTCCTGCAGCTGTTATAATAGGTGGAGGTTTTGCAGAAATTGGTATAAAGGGTAAAAAAAGACAAGATAAATTAGAGAAAGTTGCATTTGATAATGATATTGCGGTGCTTGGTCCTAATTGTCTTGGAGTGTATGCTCCACCATTGGTTGATACAATATTCTTACCTACAGAACGTATTACACGCCCACCGAAAGGGTCTGTGGCATTAATAAGCCAGAGCGGTGGTGTGTTAGTTGATCAATTCTTTGTGAAGTTTAATGAGAGGAATATTGGTGTTTCCACAGCAGTTTCGATTGGTAATCGGGCTGTTGTTGATGAGGTTATGTTACTTGATTATTTTAGCAAGGTTGATCCTGATACATCTAATATTGCGTTCTATTTAGAAGGTTTTAAGGAGAATCGGGCAAGGGAATTTTTAAGGCTAGCAAGGGAGTCTGAAGATACAGTTATTGTATTTTTTGGAGGAAAAACACGCGAAGGGAAAGTAGCAACGCTTTCTCACACAGCTAGTTTAGCCGGGGATTTCAAGATTATGTATTCCGCTTTAAGACAGAATATGGTTATTTTACCGCATTCTGAGAGAGAATTATTAACTTCACTAAAAGTCTATGATGTTCTTTCTCATCGAAAAAATCCTTTCGGTGATAACGTTATCACCTATGGTGATGTTGCAATTGTTTCAGTCTCTGGTGGACATGGAGTACTTGCAGCAGATATGTTAAGAACATACGGGTTAAACCGTGTTGATTTTACTAAGGAGGAGAAAAATCAAATGAAAGGATTGATGAATCCTGTAGCACGAGAAATCGCATCATTCAATAATCCAATAGATTTAACCGGATCTGTTTTAGATACTGATATTGAAAATATAATTAGATATTTATCTGATATTGAAAGAATAGAGTGCATTATCCTCCTATTACTACCCTATCCACCAAATATATCTTTCCAAATCGGGAGGAGAATCGCAAATATTATATCAACAAAGAGAAAACCCGTTGTTTGTTTTGTTCCCTATGTACCAAAATATTCCTTGATAATTGAATCATTAGAATTAGCTTACATCCCAGTTTTTCATTCCATAAAAGAGGCAGTTCAAGCTGTTTCTGCCCTAAAACAACGTACTAGAATTGATAGCGTTAAGAAAGGAAATGTTTATTGGGACTGAATTTCCTATTTTTTTATTAGAATAACATTTAGTAATTTATGTGTATTATGATAAACAATTTCATAAAATTATTTTTAAAAAATTAGTCAAAAAAGGTAGCTATTATGAATGAAAAAATTGGGTGGATAGGTACAGGTGTTATGGGAAACTCAATGTGTATGCATATTTTAAAAGCGGGATATGAAATATTTGTATATAACCGAACAAAAGAAAAAGCAAGAGAATTAATTAAGGCAGGTGCTAAGTGGAGTTCTAGTCCTAAAGAAGTAGCTAAACAGTGTGATATTATTTTCACAATTGTAGGATTCCCCCAAGATGTAAAGGAAGTATATCTTGGTGAAAATGGAATTTTAGCTGGTATTAAAAAGGGTTCAATAATTGTGGATATGACTACTTCGAAACCTACATTAGCTCAAACAATCTACGAAAAGGCAAGGAAATTAGCTGTCTCTTCTATAGATGCTCCTGTATCAGGTGGGGATGTTGGAGCTCATGAAGGTACTTTAGCAATTATGGCAGGCGGAGATAATGAAACTTATGATAAAGTTTTACCCTTTTTTAAATTGATGGGAAAAAATATTGCATACATGGGTAAAGCAGGAGCAGGACAGCATACGAAAATGAGCAACCAAATTCTTATTGCTACAACAATGATAGGTGTTGTTGAATCTTTATTATATGCATATAGAGCTGGAAATGATTTAAATGAAGTAATTAATGTAATTGGGAAAGGTGCTGCTGGATGTTGGTCAATCAACAATTTGGGCCCAAGAATTGTGGATGGTAATTTTGATCCGGGATTTTATATAAAGCATTTTATCAAAGATATGGGGATAGCGCTACAAGAAGCCAAACAAATGAATTTATCTTTGCCAGGACTAGCCCTTGCTTATCAATTTTATATTTCAGCAACAGCTATGGGATTAGAGAACCTCGGAACTCAAGGTCTTTATAAGGTATTTGTTAAAATGAACGGAATAGAGATATAAATAATAAATGTTCTCTAGATTAAGAGACATCAATTACTTTTTCAATTTGTTTAATTGATTTTAGCACAAAATTTTTCTCTTTTATTGTAAGTTTAATAGCATTCTGAGGACATACATCGACACATCGTCCGCATCCGCGACATTCTAAACTAATTTCTGCACGATTGTTATTTATATGAATTGCATCGACAAAACATATATCTTTTAAACAGGTACCACAGCCAATGCAAGCATCTGTCACTTTTACTTCTACTCCTGGCATTTTTTGTATTTTTGAGCCGATCATTGGTGCTAGAACGGGTGTAACTCTCCATAAACAACAACAAGGATCACAATTACAAATTGAAAGTAGTTTATTACCTGGATTTACTCCTAACCATTGCTTATCCAATAAATTTCGCCCTATCATATGAACTAAACCTGCCTCTCTGCATTTTTTTATATGCCCAAGAGCTTCTTCTTTTGTTACTAGCCTTCCTAATTGAGGATTAATTCCTAAGACAGCCTCTCCTAAGAATAAACAGCCTAGATCACGGGGATAATTTTCACATTGCATAGATTCCCTACAAATACAAAAATTCATTATCCAATGGTATTTAGATTTATGAATAAAATATTCTAAAACTTGAGATGGGAGAACTATGTCTGATTGCTTTTCAATCTCTTTATTTATAGCAATAACCTTATCTAATGGTAAATAAATGATATCATCCCCTTTGAATAACAAGAAATCGAATAAATTACCAAGAATCGGAATCCTAGTTAGTTTGGCTATAAATTTTATATTAGGAAATACTTTTTTGAGTAATTTAACAAACCATAGAGGCCTTGCCATAAAAATTTCACAAGGTTTAACTTCAATTTAATGATAAAATTGAATATCTTTTATTAAATTTTAAATTTTTTATATATTCCATTAAATCTGCTCTTTATTTATATTTTAAAATAAACAGTGAGTGTATCGTCTTGATAATAATGTATAAATTAAGAATTCAATAGTTTATCGTGTAATATCTTTAATCAATAGAATTACTGAATTTATCATCATATAATATTTTAATCTCTTTCTTCAACTTTTTTAATTTCTCACCTTTTAATGGATAGAAATACATAAGAATTATCGAAATTGCTACAAAAATTAATGGAACCAAGGCAGCTCCCAAACGTATACCTAAAATAGCATTATGCGATTGAATAGGTTTACTACCATCATACCCAAAATAGTCTAAAAATAGGGTAAAAATGAAGATTAGAATAGACTTAGAAAGAGCTACACAAATAGCATTGATTCCAAAAAATATTCCTTCATTTCTTGAATTTGTTCTTAATTCATATTCATCAGCAATATTACCAATTAAGGGCATTATTAAAATCCAATGAGCGTTCGTTCCTACTATTATAAATATGTAGCTCATAACCATTAACCAATAGTTTTTAATGATCAATAAGCTAAGGCATCCTAATAAAGTTAGACTCAAAAAAATAATAAGCGTTTGGTAAACACCTATCCTTTTACTTGTTAATCTTACAACAAGATAAGCAATAAAGGCTGCTGGAAGTGAAATAGCTCCTGCTAAAGTAGCTAATAAACCTGATACCTGAATAACATCATCAATGTAATAAAATAAGAAAGTTAAATATGTTTGAGCCACACCGCTCATTAGAAATGTGTAACAAATAAAAATAATAAAAGCCCGTGATTTAAAAGTCTCTTTAATGATATGTTTTAGATTAAGGAAATCTTTCTCTTTATAAATTCCTAAAGGTTCTTTTAAACCCTTTATTCCATAGATTAAAAAAAAAGTACTAGTAAGACCTAAACCACTAAACATTAGAAGAATAGCTATAATTGGAGTATCTTTAGTTAAAAAATATAATGGGAGTAGGTAAGAAAGAACTCCTAAAAGAGTTTGAAATATCATACTAACAATTACAATTGAAGACCTTTCATTATCATCATCTGTAATTGACACTAATAAACTATTTCTGTTAATCATAAAAATAGTTAAACCAGTATCAAAAAGAAATAAACCTGTTAATAATATGAAAAAAATAAGAATTTGATCCCATGTTGGATTTACTAAATACAACAAAAAAAATCCCCCTATTAGAAAGGGTAATGATTTCCACATCCAGTGAAGTCTTTTTCCTTTACCTTCTATCGGTCTCTTTTTATCTGAATAATAACCAAAAAGGGGATCATTTATAGCATTCCAAAAACCGTATAACAAATATACAATTCCAAATAAAACCTCGGGAAATAAAATAAAATCAGTATAATAGGTTAGTAGTGAAAAATCAATCAGACTTTGTGCTAATGTAGCACCTGCAATTGAAATTCCAAAATATGCTTTTTGATTAAAGGAAACTTTATGACTAGATATAGTAATTTCACTTTTTACCTTCTTCCTTCTTCCAAGAACCATTAAATATAATATTATTTCTTTCGGTTAAATAGATTAATATAAAGAGGAGAATAAATGAATTAAATAAAATCCTTAATATTTACTTTTAATATTATTGTTTCCATTTTGGGTTATCTATTATTTCTGGTTTTCCATCTCTTTCAATTATTAATTTTCGAAAACCTTTTGTTTCAATAGTTTTATAATCATGCCCTGCATCTGCTCTAAATGCAAAGAACATAATTAATGGTTCATTA
>Ga0209635_10003535_pt1 | contig 12197 bp, 6 predicted proteins | sample DeeMarSWOR230_32_FD_187463 | JGI IMG/M metagenome (GOLD analysis project Ga0209635, IMG submission 187463) | Marine sediment microbial communities from White Oak River estuary, North Carolina - WOR-2-30_32 (SPAdes) (version 2) | ecosystem: Environmental > Aquatic > Marine > Intertidal zone >...
AATGGTATAGTGATTTTTTTAATTTCTCCATACTACGGTACTCTAATGGTCAAATGCTCACTTAAAAATGAATGTAAGGCAGAATGTCCAATGAAAACGGAAACAGGACAAATTTCTTATACTCACTGTGAATATAACACTACTTTAGCGGAGGGAATCTTACATCAAACATATTTGGTTGGAAAAGGTTGGGATGCTCCTGATGTAAAAAAGGAAGCTCTGCAATTTAAGGAAAAAATTGGAGAGGAATATCTCGGATTTGTTGATATTGAGGATCCTGACTTAGTTCAACTTATCTGTACTAATTTAGCCACTAAAATAATTGAATGGCATGCTCAGGATAAATTAGATTTCACACAATTTGTAGATAGAGAAAAAGTACTTAATGAATTAATCGAAAATATTGATAGTAAAATTGAAGTATGGGGCGTTGGAGGCATCGGAAAAACTGCATTAATAGAATTGGCTTTGCTTATTCAAAAATTAAAGGGAAAAAGGATAATAACCATTGGAACGTCAAAAGCGTATGCAAGTGGGTCAGGATTTGAAGATTTTAGAACAAAATGTAAAGATGACCAATATATAGCAGAATTCCGTGATAAGATTACGATATATGATGTGATTAATGCATTCACTGAGAACAAGTTATTACCAAATGCTGAAGAGATAAGTAAGATGCCAAAAGATAAGCAGATCGATACTTTGTCAAATATAATAAGAAATAAAAAAAATCTCATTCTTTTTCTTGATGATTTTCATCTAGCGACCGATGATGTAATGGAGATGGCAAAATCAGTAGACCATATAATTCTTTCTTCTCGGAAAAATACATATATTGCTAGAAAGGAAATTTACTTGAGCGGTATTGATGAGGAAGATAGAGAGGATCTGATAAAATTATTTTCGACTGAAATTCCTGAAAAAGTAAGGAAATTAATTAATCAAATTACTGAAGGGCATCCTGTATCTACTGAATTACTCATAAAAAATTATGAGAATATTGATTTTGATAAAATAAAAGATTTTGATCTTATTGACGCTGATGATAATCAGGTGAAAGATTTTTTTGAACGTGTTATTGAAGAGATTTTCTCTAATAATCCAAAAGCATTAATTCTGCTTAAAAATCTTGCCGTTTTAAACACTGATTTACCTATAAATATTAACAGAGAAAGTGTGTTAAATTCTTACGATATTGAAGATATTAGAAAGACTTTTAAAGCTCTAGTTGATACTGGAATGCTCAAGAAAAGAGAAGGGAAAGAAGGAGTATATGAATTTTACTTTAAGCATATCCAAGATGTCTTAGAAGATAAAGCAGATAAAGAAGACCATGAGAAAGCAATCAGATATTATGAGAAGAAAAAAGAAATTGTGGGAGAAAATATAGATAATGCTGTAGAAATTCTTTTCCATAAGGTAAAATCAAATCCTACTAAGGAATTAGTAGATGAATTTGTTGATATTACTGAAGAGGTTACACCGATTCAATATGGCTATAATAGGTTAGTAGAAATAGGGGAAGGTTTGAAGAAATCGGTAGAAGATGAATATAAAATACCTGTTTTAATCACACTTGGAATGATTTTTAACGATTTAAAGAGATTTGAAAAAGCGGAGTATGTTTACGTTGAAGCCATTGATATTATCAAAAAAATGGAAGAAAAATTTCCAAAAGAATATAGACTTGACTTAGCAGGTGCCCAAAACGACCTAGGAGGATTATATACAAATATAAGAAGATTTGAAGAAGCTGAAAATAACCTCCTTGAGGCATTAGAAATTTATAAAAAATTAATGGAAGATTTTCCAAAAAAATATAAAACCAGTATGGCAAGAACTCTGGGCAATCTAGGTTTATTATACCTGAATTGGAAAAAGTATAAAAAAGCTGAAGATATGAGCCGTAAAGCGATAGAAATCTTTGAAAACCTAGATAAAAATACTATTAATTTATATTTAAACGAGATTGCTATGATCAAAGGCAATCTAGGACTAATTTATAATGCCTTACTTAAGTTTGAGGAAGCTGAGAAGATAATCCTTGAAGCATTAGAAATTTACAATAAATTAGTGGAATTAGATGGGGGATTATATCTAAGCAATCTCGCATCAACCCAAATTAGTCTTGGGCTTTTATATTTTAATTCAAAGAAGTTTGAAAAGGCTAAAAACGTATTTATTGAAGCTTCAGAAATAATGAAGGGACTAGTAGAAAAAAATCCTGAGGTTTATTTACCTGAATTTGCTAGAACTCAGTATAGTTTAGGTACTTCATATATATTTTTAAAGCAATTTGAAGAGGCAGAGAAAAAGTGCTTTAAAGCAATAGAGATCTTTGAAAAATTGGCTGAAAAATATCCTGATGTTTTTGAGCCTGTTTTAGCTGCAAATCTTAGTGATCTTGGATCGTTATACTTTAATATAAAGAAATTTGAGAAAGCAGAAAAAATATACCTTAAAGCTTTTGAAATCAATAAGATTTTAATTGTAAGAAATCCCGGAGTTTACATACCTGAGTTTGGATTAATCCTGAATAATCTCGCACTTATTTATACAAGCCTAAAGAAGTTTGAGAAGGCTGAAAAAACATATCTCGACACATTAGAGATAATGGAGGGTCTAACAAGGGAAAAAGATGAGATTTATTTGCCTTATTTAACTTTAGTTCAAACTGGCCTTGGTTTATTATATTTTAATGAAAAAAAATATGATGAGTCAAAGAAGTTATACCTTGAAGTATTAAGCAACTATAGAAATTTAACAGAAAAAAATCCAGATGCTTATCAACCTGAGCTTGCAAATATTTATTTTTTAATAGGACAAGTAAACTTTTTTAAAAAAAAATTTAATGATGTGGAGGAATGGTACTTAAAGGGATTAGAAATACTTGAAAATTTGGATTTAAGAAATCATCAGATTTACAGAGGAGAGATAGCAACAATAAAAGTGAATCTTGGATTATTATATACAACTCAAGGTAGGCTTGAAGATGCAGAGAATGTTTATAATGAAGCATTAAAGATAAGAGAGGATCTGGTAGGCAAAAATCCTGATATCTATTTACCTGAAATTGCCCAAACACTGGTTACTTTAGGGCTTAACTATTTAAGCTCAAAAAAATTTGAACAGGCCGAAGAAACATATCAAAAAGCTTTAGAAATTAGCAAAAGATTAGTAGAAAATAATTTTGATGCATATGCACAACTTTTAGTTTCAGCTCTCATGAGTCTAGGGAACTTATATCAAATTTTGGGGAGGGTTAAAGATGCTGAAAAACAATCATATGAAGCATTAGGTATTTATGAAAAATTAGCAAAAAATAATCCTGAAATATACTTAACTGAATTTGCTTTTATTCTAACCAGCCTTGGGGCATCATACTTAAACGCTAATAGATATAATGATGCTGAAGATCTACTTCTTAAAGCCCTAGATTCATATAAAATTTTAGAAAGAGAACATCCAGAGGCTTATTTAGCTGAGCTGTCTCAAGCTTTAGTTAATGTCGGTATATTAAACTTAAACACTAATAGATTTAAAGATGCTGAGAATCTACTTCTCGAAGCTTTAAATATTAGGATAAAGTTGGCAGAAGAAAATCCAGATGTTTACTTACCTGAAATTTACAAGGTTCAAATGTGTTTGGGTGAATTATATTTTACCTTAAACAATCTTGACAAAGTTGAAGAATCATATCTAAAGGCTTTAAAAATAAAAGAAAAGTTGGCAGAAAGAGACGCTAATCTTCATTTACCAGAAATTGGGGTGATTAAGGATCTTCTCGGAGAATTGTATGTGGATTTAGAAGAATTTGATAAAGCTGAAGAGTTTTATCTCAATGCTCTAGAAATCTATAAAAATCTTCTAGTCATTAATCCTGAAGAATATTCAGCAGATATTGATAGAATTAAACAGAGTCTTAAAACAATAAAGAAGTTTAAAAAAAAGAAACGCTAACCCATTAAAAAATAGTCAACATCAATTTAAGTAAATATTTAAATTTATTTTTTATATCCCATATGTGAAAGATGTGGTAATGATATAAAAATGATGTAAAAATGCCCCTTTGAGTATTCATTAACCTATAGCTAATTTATTTATATTCCATAATGTTTCAAATTCTTCCATTAATAAATTATAAAGATATGAATTTCTTCCTGCTTTCCATAACGGAATATAACCACCCTTTTGAGAATAAAGGTGTGGCATGTATAAAGTAAAATAATCGTTAAAAACCGCAGTGCATTTAATGGTTCCGTTTAAAACGCGTCGAACTTCGATGTTTTCGGTCTTTTCTGCTATTTCTGAAAATGTATTATAATTAAACTTTATATCATTTCTTACTTTTTCAATAGAAATTCCTGTTTTTTCATACATCATCTGATCTAATGCAGAATTTTCCTCGTGCATCATTAAAATCTTTACATCCAATCCCTCATCAGCTTTATTAAGCATATGTTTTTCAAAATCTTTGCCACGCCTCCACGCATCCAAGCTGATACCCATTAGATAAAATATTTCTTTAGTATTTTTATAGATATCACTCCAAATATCGTGGCTTCCGTAATTTTGCGTTTGCCCAAGAAAATCAAGAGTGATGTCTTTTTCGTCAAGTGGTTTAAAACCTGGAATACTTGGTTCCACTTTATAATCACTCTCTTCCAATTTTCTAATAATTTCAATAATTCGATTAATATATGTTCTCTCTACATATGACCTCGCTTTTAAATCATAAAATACACTCCTTTCGTCTTGAATATCAAAAGGAAGTCTATTTCCTTCTTCAATTAAGATAATTACTGGTCGAACAGCACATTGAGCAACAGCAAGCTCATAAAATACATTAGGATTTTCAAACGAAAGAACCACAATACATAAATCATGCGTCTGTATAGCATTATAAATTTGAGTAGATATTTTTCCTGTTTCATGTATCTTATCTGAACGTACCGCTTCTATATCGAATGGTTTTAATGCTGGCTCTATTATAAAATCGAAAACATCATCGGCATGTTGTCTCACTTTTGAACCTTCTTCTCCTATTGGACTAATAACAAAACATTTTTTCATTTCTTCTCCCTCTGTTTTTATTAAATTATAGTAGTCTAATATTTGAATATTAATCGCTGATTATTTAAGAAAATATCTTATTGTGACAAGAACAACATGGGATTCCTATCTTAATGTTATTCAAGTAATTGTCGTTAAAATTCTCAGAGTAATTCAATATATGTATTAAATTTTCTTTCAATTTTTTCGTACGAGAATCTTTTGAGAAAAAAATTCGATTTAAATTACTTTTATGATTTTTAACAAGGCAAATTGGACATCTTGAAAAAGCTGATATAAATCTCTCATAGAGACTCTTTTCTTTATCAGACATTTTTGGTTTCTCAGCTCTATGATAAAAAATATATTCAGATATTCGAGTGACAATATCATCAAATACTTGGGGGGTTCTAAATACTTTCCGAACAGAAATAAGGTAAAAACCTGTAATATCGTTTGCCTCAACGAAATCATTAATCTCTTCAAAATTAATAGGATCCTTAATATGAGATTTATATGCAATAATGAAAATTGGAATATTTCTCGCAAAAAGTTGCATCAAATCATTTAATTGCTCAACACTTTTAGGAATCGTTATATCATAAAATAAAAGGCACGCCGCAACACCTTTAAAAAAAGTGGGATACATAAAACGAAATCTTCCAGAACTATTGATATCCCAAATACTCATGGTTAGCCTATCATCATAATCGTTTGAATAAGATGTTGTTTTAATATCTACTCCTACAGTTATATAACAGCTATTAAAGAAGCTATTTAAATTTCGCCTACATTTTTGAAAGAAATCTTTTTTTGCTGGTTCCCATCCAGCAGCTACCACCTTTATTTTAAATGAGCTGGACATTGTCGAATTCCCCCCGTATTAATTTAAGATTTTAAAATTATATCCCGTGATGAAAAAGATAATTCACTTATAAAAATATTTTGTTTGCTTTATTGTGTATTCAAATAAGAAGTTAACTTTAAGCATAAACTAATAATTTCGAATTATATGATTTCTTAAAATTTAATAATTGATTATTTAGTTTTGTTCCTCTCGATTTTCTCCATTTTCTCCGATTAAATTTTTGAATTCCAGCAAGTCTTTAATATTTTTTAAAAAGCGATCGGTTTTCGCCCATTTCATAAATTTTTTATCGGCTTCAATGGCCTTTCCCAACAATTCTAAAGCTTTTTCATTATTCTTATTAATTGCTTCTATGCAGGCACAATTATAGAGAATATCACCATTGGTGGGATTGCCCTTTAATGCTTTATCAAAATAATTCTTGGCTTTTTCATAATCTCCTAAAAAGAGGTTTGCATTTCCAACATTATTCTGTACAAGAGCTATATTGGAGGCATAGAGCTTTTGCTCTTTTTTGGTTAATCCTTCGAGACCTTTTAAAGCTTTAAGATACATTTTTTCCGCCTTATTGTAATGGTAGATACCCAGGTAAAAATGTCCTACAGTATTTTGAGTCACGAGATAATCGATTAAATATAAGGTTGGATTACGTTCCGAGAGTTCTTTCTTGGTCTTCAAGCAATCGAGATACATCTCCTCGGCATCTTCCGTTCGGTATAAATGCGTGTATAAGTTTGCTAGGTCGTTTTGGATGATTGCGAGCAAAGGAAGATGCTTATCGGGGTATTGTTCGGCGAGTTTAGCCCTAATTCTTAAAGCCTCAAGATGCATCCGTTCAGCCTCGCCATGCTGAGCCATTTCCATATAGGTCAGCCCTAAATTGCTGTATACTGTAGCCACATCAGCTAAATGCCCGTCGTAACACGTTTTTGCATATAATTTTTTTAGAGTCAGCTCATCAAGAACTTCCCCTCTTTTCTCTCCCAAAAGGTCCAGATCGATGTAAACATGACCTATCTCGTCTTGACCTGTATTCATATCGGGCAAAAATACGTCGTGATACTCCTTCACTATTTCCCTATAATCCTCAAAAGCTTCCTGGCATAATTTTTCGGGATCCAAATCGATGGGTAGATCAACCTCTACTTTCTGATAAACGGGTTTTTCTGACTCTCCTTCGAATTTTATGTCTTCCTTATCAGGTGAGAAAATATCAGTATACCTTTCTTCTAACTCATTGTAAAGCTTTAACATTTTGAGATAAATTTTTTCTGCTTCCTCAAATCTCTTAAGATCCGCATATAATTTCCCAAGATGGTTGTGAACTGTTGCGACGTAAGGTAAATAGATCTTATAATAAGCTTTTGCCAGTTCCTTATAAGTACTTAATGCATCAAGATAGGCAAGTTCCGCTTCCTCTTGCCTTCCCACATCGGCGTAAAGGTTTCCGAGCGCCACTAGGACTGGGGCTTTATATTTATCCTCTAAACCGATCAATTTCTCTCCAATTATAATTAGCTTATGAATTCCAAAACCAGCAATTCGTAGTGTGTTACAAACTCCAAGAAATCCGATGGCAAGCACATCGTCGATAGCAATTTCTGATTGATGGTGTAAAATTTCCGTTACATTATTGTAGTCTTCCTTGAAATCCTTGCTCTTTTGATCGTAATATTTTACAGCGTTTTCATGGCAGCCTTTATCTGATATACTTAACATCGCGTTTTGAACATACTCGGATGCAAAATCAAGAGTTTCTTCCTGCTCTCCTTTATTAATGAGTAATCCCGTTTCCATCAAGTAATTTAAATTGTCTTGAATATTATCCATATCGTAGGACTTCTCAACGCTTTTCTGGTCAATATTAGTTTCTATTAGGGTATTTAACACACTCAGGTTCTTGAGCAATTCCAAAGCTTCGGAATTAGTGGATAGTATTTTAGTCACAAGGGTTATATAAAAATCGGTTACAATTTCCTCACTTTCGAAATCAATGGCCTTTAATTCATCTAAATTCAGAACTTGATAATTTTTTTCTATAAGTTTTCTCAAAACTTTATGTTTTTCGGGAATTTTGTTGATAATTTTTACAAATTTATCCGGGAGCATCATTTTACTTCACTTCATAACTTTTTTATTTTATATTGTTAAATTTTCATTTTATATTATCTATTTCTAGGAAGATTTCAATTTCTTAAAAATTAGTTGTTATTGCTTTGAAAGGATCTTTTCAACCTGATTTGCTACCCTTTCAAAAACAGCGTCTTGTTCACCCTTAGTTAAATTTACCAAGGGATTTAAAGGATCATTGACTGCTTGAAAATCTGCTAAGCCCTTCGTTTTTAAAAATCTACATGGATTTACTATCACAGGAATTATTGTTGTTCCTCGTTTCTCAGCAGCATTTAATAAATCGGGTAATTCTTTTTCTGAAATAAAATCAGAAGCCAAGAAGTCTGCACTTACTAAAAAGATACCAACTTTTGCGGAAACTAAAGCACGTTTTATTTCGTTAAACCAATTTTGTCCCGGCTCAATGAGTGTATCATCCCATCTGTGAATTATTCCTTCTTTTTCAAGAGGTTTCAGGTATGTCTGTAAACGCTTAAGCCAAGGATCTTTATCTGCATGACTATAACTAATAAAGATCACATTTTTTTCAGAGGGAATGTGTGGTTCTGGTTTATCTGTTCTAAAATCCTCTAATTTTTTAGCTTCCATTACCTCTTCTGCTTTCTCCATAGAGGTTAAAAATTCCTTCAATTCCATTCTAATTTTATCTGGTTCGGCTTTTTGATTGCTAAGCTGGTCTTGGAATTCTTTCAATTTACTTTTCATAAGTTTAATTTCTTTATTTATCTTCTTTTTTCGTTTTAAGACGTTTATCAAAATCTCTGAAAGAATTGATTCATAATCATCATAATTATTGATTTGATAATTTTCTTCTAGTTTTTCTAATTCTACATATCGTTCTAATTCTAGATTGGATGGAGCAGTGATTTCTTCTGAACCTGTAGTCAATATTATTTCTAAATCTGGAAAATTATTTCTTAGGCTAATACACATATCAGCTGCATTAATAAAATCTTCTCGGGTATTTGGGTCATAGAAAACGATAACTCCATCAGATTTATCACATGCCTTATTAAATATCTCCTCATTTTCATTTAATTTCTTCACATTACTTAAGAAAAAAATTTGAAATCTCCAATCTTTAGAGTACAAATTCATTTTATAACTTGATGTGTTATAAAGAATAGTGATAGCTTCTGGGGGCCAGACCACACCCTCTACGCTTAGTAATTTTGATATTAAGAATTTTTGTGCTTCTTCATTCCCTAGAATTAAAAATCGGAAATCTTCTTCTTTTGAGGAATTTAATATTTCCCTGACTCGAGAATTGATTTGATCTTTATATTCTATTAGTAGATCCGACCATTTATGATCAGGTTGAATATAATGATTATTGGAGTCCGAAACTCCAATAATGTGTTCACGAAATTCGACTCCTCTTCGAGTTAATTCCCTAAAGGCATGTTCAACATTCACACCTGTTTTCGCCGATGTTTCTATATAAATACTTCTCTCATTTTCTGCAAAAGAGCGAGCTTCATCTCGGTCTATAACTACACCAACATCTTTAAGTAAATCTTCTTTATTTCCGATTAAAGCGAATGGAATATTACCTGCGCTTTGACGAATATCAGAGAGCCATCTTTTTGTTTCAGTGTATGTCGCTTCTCTTGTTAAATCAAAAACTATTAGAGCCCCAGTCGCGCCTTTATAAAAAGTTTCTCGAATAAAATCAAATCTTTGTTGTGCACCGATATCCCAAATACTTAAAGTAGCAATTTCTCCAGATCTGAATTCTACATCTTTAGTTAGAATATCTACACCTACTGTTAATTTATAATCAGCTGCAAATTGGTTTTTGACAAATTTCTGAACCAAACTTGTCTTACCAACGGCTGCCTCACCTACTAATAATATTTTTAATGGACCAACCAGCGGCTTTTTCACCTACTAATAATATCTTTCATTGCATTTAATCAATTTTTAATATTAAATTATTATTCTTTTTACTATTTAAAGGTAGAAAAAAAAATGAATGAGCTAAAATCTTACATATTATTATTATGAACATAAAGAAGATTTATTTTTGTAAATCTTAAACAATAATTATTAATCTCCCTTTTTTATTCGCTTATTACAAAAGATTAAAAGAAACAGTTCATGAAAAGAAAACTATGTGAGAGAACTCTCATTACAAGTCTAATTTTAACATAAAGAATTGGAATAAGTTTAAATATTATTGTATTGTTCTAGAAAGACGCGAGTAAATAAGGAGAAAAAAATTCAAATTAACTCTTTCTTTTTGAACAAGATCTTATTGAATTGAAAATGCCCTCAAGATACAAATCCAGAAAAGGAGATATTAAAATTTTTAAAGATTAATCCTATAAATTAGACTCTGTTAATCTCCATACCCCATACGGATTATGAAATAACCAGTAGATGCCTTTATTGCAATTATCGTAGAAGTGGCATTTCTCATAAGTTAATCTGTATGTATTAGGTGAATTTTCGTCGATTCGGAACTTACCACCAGAAAGGAGGAGAGGGTTATATTTTACTAAATAATACGCGAAAGCTTTAGCTAAGTAATTTGCTTGGTCATAATCAAGGTAACCCGGAACAATAACATCAGGATATCCCAAATTATGCATTCCACACGTAAAATAAAACCTTTCTTCATCATTTTTTATGGTTACTACGAAAGCAAAAATAAAATCCATTAATCTATCATTTTGTATAAATTTTTTCCAAGTTTCTTTGCTATGGGTGATTCCAGCAGTTACAATCCCAATCACATATCCACCAACATCAAGGATGCAATTAGCAGCTAACATTATTTTTTTAGCATTTTCTATAGATCCTCCTTTACTCATGAGGTATAGGGTTGATTTGTGTTGATTATCTTCATTCTCTTCACTTTTTTTCACTAGATTAAGACTTGTAGGAGCAGAGAGCTCAGTTAACGTCTGTTCATAATTCTCAAAGTGAAAGATAAATTTTCCGTTTCCCTCTTTATGCAATAAATGATTTTCAATCAACCAGTACTTACAATCAGTAGAATTATCAATTAATTTTCTTATTTGATTTATATCATTCCAGAAACCAGAAATACCAATTACTATATTAACTTCGCTTTTGTAAGTACCTCGCATTATATTTTTATGGAATAAGTATATCGCATAATAGACATACAAATTCAATTATAAAAATTTTTGCTATTTCTGCTATTTCGATTTGGCTCCAGAAGAACAGCTTTACTATAAAAGAATCTCTAACTTATCTAAGGCTTTTTATTTGTTGTTTTTGTCCTGGTTTACTGAGTGGTTGTATCTTTGTAGCTTAAAATGAATATTTTCTAGAAGGTAAATGACCTTTTTAATTTTGAAAGTTTTAAAACCAAATTACTATTAAGTTAAAATGGTTTGGATTAAATTAAACGAACAACTTTTTTAAATATGAGAAAAATTCAATTAGGTAAAACTGGAGAATATATTACGGTTATAGGTCAAGGAACTTGGGGTATTAAGAGAGGAAGATCTAAGAATTATTATGAAAAATGGAAGAGTTCACTAAAAAAAGGCATAGAATTAGGAATGAATCATATCGACACTGCTGAATTTTATGGCTTTGGAAAATCAGAGAGAATCCTCGCTGACTTATTAAAAGAGTATAATCGAGATGATCTCTTTATTACAAGTAAGTTGTTTCCCATGCACTTTGGCTATAATGCCATGATTAAAGCCTGTAATAAAAGCATAAAAAGATTAGGCATTAATTATTTAGACTTATATTTAGTACATTTTCCCTCATTTATATTTCCTAAAATTAAAAAACACATGAAAGTTATGGAGAGCCTTCTAAATGAGGGTAAAATAAGATACATTGGTGTGAGTAATTATTCGATTGATCAATTCAAACGTGGACAGGAATACCTCAAGAAGGCAGAATTAGTAACTAATCAACTCCATCTCAATATTATAAGTCAAAAGCATATTCACAAATCATTGCCATTCTATGTTAAAGAGGGTGTCACCGTAACAGCTTATAGCCCATTAAGTCATAGAGGTTTGACCTATTTAGAAGGAACTATTAAAGAAATGTTGGCAAACATAGCAGACAATCATAACGCTACTATTCATCAAATCGCCATCGCTTGGCTCATTAATCATGATAATATTATCACAATTCCAAAAGCTTAATG
>Ga0209635_10003537_pt1 | contig 12192 bp, 8 predicted proteins | sample DeeMarSWOR230_32_FD_187463 | JGI IMG/M metagenome (GOLD analysis project Ga0209635, IMG submission 187463) | Marine sediment microbial communities from White Oak River estuary, North Carolina - WOR-2-30_32 (SPAdes) (version 2) | ecosystem: Environmental > Aquatic > Marine > Intertidal zone >...
GGGGTTTGCCATGCTTGAATCTTGTCCAGGTAAAATGCCCACGGTCAAGCCACCTTTTGACTTAGCACCGCGACAAACAGCTTCCATCACACCACCCAAGCCACCACATACTATAGTGGCACCCTGCCGAGCTAACAATTCACCCACGCTCTGAGCCAGAGTAGCTTCTTCTGAAGAACAGGAGGAATCCCCGATAACAGCGATAATCATTTCATAGTTTATTATATTATATTAGCACATAGCCTTAGTCTCGGTGAACTGCATTGTAGCATGATTTCATCCCGCAGAGGAAAACACAAACTCAGTGAGAGATTATTGAACAAACCGCCCTTTTGCTGCTTTTTATGAGACAAAGTCTGGTATTGTGGTTTCAGAGGGCTTTGCCGTTGTTAATTTGTTAGGGCTGCTAGATTCTCGATTCTTCAATCATTCTATCTACGTAGGCAATAAACTGGCCCAGTTTACCACATTCGAGAATAGGTACTACGAGCCAGCAGGCACTTCAAACAGACAAAGCCGTTAGCTTAGAATAGACTCTTTTCAATCTTACTCTGTTGTAACGTTGAATTATGATACAGGGCAGGTTTACCAATATTGCATATACTATCATCACGATGCCAACCCACCAGATATTCCAAATAAAGAACACTGGGCTTAATAAAAACATTATCCAGTGAGTAAGCTCAGCCCGGCATGTTTCTCTAATGAAATTATCAAGATAAATATCATCAAGTCCCTTGAGGTGTTTCTTCTGGAACCCCCTTTTAAACAAGGCAGCGCCATCCGGTAACCTTTTCTTCCACTTCTTCAATCTGAATATTCTTATATAAATCTTTCCGTCTTTCTCCCATTTCCTCTGTTTATACAGCCAGAACTCAGTATCAAATGAACTGCGTGGGATATGTGTTATCAAGTAAGACACACCCATATGAATTATCATCCAGATGGCAATGTCAAGAAAAATTGTTGGCAGTGAAGGTAGATGAAGCAGCATTATTTGTTTACCCTACGCTTCAAATCTATTTTCCTGCCTTTCCATTTGACATTCCTAACTATAAAGATACGAACAAACGAATGGGTGAAAACTATAACGAAGAATGCCATGGGTATGGGATAAAACAGCGCGGTATAGAACTTGAAATTGCCAATTCTTGCAAGCATCCAGTAGATTTGAGCCACGTACAAGATATATAGGCTACCCCAAATGGCTATTTGAACGTTATTTGTGGCAATAATTACTTGGATCAAGCCTCTGGTGGTGCCTAAACTACCTGATATCCAGGCAATAATCAGAATGAGCAAGGGTAGCGGAGTCTTCGCTGCTCCCATGGCAAACCCCTTGCTCCATCCGTTGATAAGTTCTCTGATACCATTTGGGTACATACGAAAGGAAATAGCACTCCTCCCACCCAGACAATGAATTTCCACCCCTTTCTTCTGAAGCTCTGATCCGAAAGCCAAATCCTCTAGAATCTCACCTTTCACCTTATCATGGCCTCCAGAATCGAGGTAATGTTGCTTTTTCATGACCACCACTTGCCCAAAAAGTCCTATCGGCTTAATGCGGCTACCCAAAACCGTGAATGCGCCGATACCAGCCATCATAATTATGTTAAAGAAGGCAGATAATTGCTCATAAAGATTGCGCATCTTGTGATATGGATGAATTGAAAGCACGCCATCCTTTTCAACATATTTTTCTATTATGTTCTTGAAACCGTTCTTTTCCAGTACCGTATCTGCATCAAGGAAAACAAGGATTTCTCCGGATGCTATCCTAGCCCCCTGATAACAAGCCCACGTTTTACCAAGCCATCCTTCAGGTGTTGGCAACGATTCCAACACCTTCACTGCACTCTTTTCTGCAACTGCTTTGGTTCTGTCTTCTGAGTGGTCATCTACTACAATTATTTCATCTTGTGAAGACAACTGACCTGATAGCGAATTAAGCAAGGTAGGTAGAGTATTTTCTTCGTTTCGCGCTGGGATGATTACTGAGAAGTTCGGATTGTGGATATTTCTATGGGTCGAAACTCTGCAAGAAGATATGCGGAATAGAAAAATGAAAGCAGGTACCCAAAACACAAGGTTGACTATAAAATATGTGGATATATCATCGATGTTCATAATGAATTATTCGTGTGCCAGCGATATTCATTCTGGTGTTCCAGGCTGATTCACCACTCTCATTCGAAGTCAAAATAGACCCCATATCTTCTTCAATAAAGATGCAGGCCGCCCATGGATTAGATTTCAGATTCTTGTGGGTAAGTCTTCCCGTTATTATAAATGTTACCGTTCGGTCGCTGTGGCTAATACGCCTTTTTCCTTATTAGTTGAGCTATAACTCCGCTGGTAACAAGCACCAGTCCGACAATCGTAACGACTACTACGCTTTGATCGGGCACCGTGGTAACTGAAAGCCGTTTTAGCAGTATACCGAGTAATGCCCAATCAACTACAAGGCAATAAAAGATATCTTTCCGTGTGAATAGTATGGATAATGCAATAGCAATACCGACGATAATCACTGCTACTGCCCAGAATTGCTCACCAAGCCCAAATGTGCCCCAGTTGATATCCACCAATAAAGCGGTGGCATTAGCAATCGTAGCTATAGTAATCCAGCCGAGGTAGACACTGAAAGGAAGGTGCACTAAATATTTTTCGGTTTTCGGTGCCTCTGATCTGCCAACGTTCAGCCTAAGATAAATTGCTAGCAGGCTTCCGAAGAGAATCAGCATTAGAGCCAGGGACAGAGGAACGATTTTATAGTGCCACGCATATATCCAGCCGATGTTGGCGAGGCAGGAAATAAAGAATAACGGTCCGATTCTCTGTACAAAATCAACCTTCTGGGCGTCTCTTCTAACCGAGGGTATTAATGGATATATGACGAAGATTCCAAGTAATACATAGATTAGCCCCCAGATTGCAAAGGTCAGCCCCGCTGGTACAAACAAGTTTGGATACAGGTCGGATAGTTCGCCCGTCGTTATGTTATTTATGGGGAGGGTAGTGGCCAGCGCATTTACAACCACCGTACCAATAAAGCCCAGCAAGTTTAGAATCGACAAGGATAGTACTAGACGATTTCTATTCATAGTTTTTCCTCCAGTTATTGATAATAACGCTATGACTTATTATATAGCAATCATATTGCAATGTAAATGACTTTCTAGAATTTAGCGGACAGCTTACCTATTGTTATGTGGTGCTAAGGCTGATATCACAGGTCGTGGATTTATTGCACAATCGCTCAATTGTTACTTTTCTAGGGAAAATGCCTGGTCATGTGATTTCATAGAGCGTATCATTTTTCAGGCTTCGGCTCCCGCCTCAACAATAGGTGTAGAAAATGGACTGCCACTACCTCAACCCAGATTATCACGTTTGCCACGATAATGCGCTCATACAAACCAGCCCATTTGATCAGTCAGGGATAACCCTATCATCAGAGCCAAAGATAATACAACGGCAACAAGCATATAGCCAAGAATATTTCTCCACTATACAAAATTGATACATGTGGGGGACGATACCTGGAGCTCCAAGCTGGTTTCGAAGAGATTTTAATTGGTCGGGCAGAGTCTTTTCGGTTATCTTACTGTGACTTTCCTAAGGGTAAGGTTATTACAGAGTTCCGGGACTGTGATTGACAGACAGATACCGTGGATATATTATTGGTGAGTGGCAGCTTGTGTGGCGATATCCGAGAGGTGCAAATGAGTTGCACCATTTGACTGAGGGCCCCGATGAACAGGCTAGCCTATTCGGATATAACATCTATATCGACAGGATTGTGTCGATGCGTCAGAATATGGAAGAATGGTATTAACGCTTTGTTGATTCCTGCATGGACGGAACGAAGCTGCGCGTCACTAGCCGTTGGCAGCTGGATCAAGCCGATATACAAGATGCCTTTGTCCGACTCGCTCAGCGAGTGCTGCCCGAACGACGATGAAACGCTGCTGACAATATACGGACAGACTAGAGGAGACAGATATGGCAGATAAGCCCAACATCGTACTGATTTTCCCTGACCAGCACCGTGGCGACGTCATGGGATGCGCCGGGAATCCGGTCGCACAGACGCCAAATCTGGACCGCCTAGCATCAGAAGGCGTCCGATTCCCGAGATGTTGCACCAACTCGCCCCTCTGTATGCCCGCTCGGGCGTCGCTGATTAGCGGACAGTACGTTAACCTGCACGGCGTGTGGCACAACTGGAACGCTGCCGACCGGCACGGTCCTAGCCACGTCAGGAATATACGCGATTCTGGCTATCATACTGCCGTCATTGGCAAGACACACCTGTACCCGCACGAAGGCGCCGACCACACTAGCAAGCATGTTCAGGAACTCAAGGACTGGGGCTACGAAGACACCCACGAGATCACCGGACCCATAGCATCTGCCAGTGTGGACTCTCCCCACACTGACTACCTGACTGAAAAGAAGCTACTGAATGCGTACCGGCAGCCCATCTTCAACTACGTGAGAGGGCTGTGGAGGGGTTATCTACATCCTTGGGAAGAGTTGCCTTGTCTTATCCCTAGTGAGGACCATGCGGATATGTATACGGCCCGTAAGTCAGCGGAGTGGATATGCAACTACAAGAGTGACAAGCCCTTCTACCTTCAGGTTTGTTTCCCTGGACCCCATGACCCCTTTGATTCACCCGCCGAATACCGGGCCATGTACGACCCCGAGAAGATACCTCTGGCCATCATGGATACGCCTGAGCCTCCCGTGGCACCTTATGTTGAGCGCATGCTGAGGGCAAGCAGGCTCGACAACATGACCGAGAGTCATAATCGCGTGATGAGGACATACTACTACGGGAAGGTCACACTCATCGATACTGGTATCGGTCTCATCCTAAAGGCCCTGGAGGACAGAGGATTAATGGACAATACCTGGATTATCTACACCTCAGACCATGGTGAGATGCTGGGCGACCACAGATTGAGTCACAAAGAGGTGTTCTACGAAGGTGCACTGAAGATACCGTGCATTATTAGACCTCCGAAAGGAGTTAAGGGCTGGAAATCGAAAGCCCTCACTGACCAGATTGACGTTGCTGCCACAATACTTGACATCGCAGGCGCGGAGCCGTTCAAGAGAAGTGATGGCCGTTCCCTCGTGCAGAATGTTAGGGCTACTCCCGACACATCGGATGCTCATCAGGGTAAGGAAGTGGTCTTCAGTGAAGTCGCCTTCTATTCGATGGTGCTGACTGATCGATACAAGATGGTGGTGAACTCACTGATACTGGAACCACTGGAACTGTACGATATGGTGGATGACCCGGATGAGCTAAATAACCTGGTGAGAGACCCTTCCCTCAAGAATGTATGTGATGAGTTAAGCGAGCGCTACATCAGCTATCTTCTCGGCCATCTAGATGAAGCCAGGTTGAAGGTCTCCCGGGAGATAGTCGCTGCCAGACAAGCTCGTGCATGACGGCAAGGTGCTGAATCGTCATGGCGAGACTTTTACAGGAACCGTTGACCGGACCGGAGAAACGATTGTCGTGACAACAGTGCGAGCCTTTCACGTTATGGTGAAGCCGCATGGGGCAATATGCAACTGCCGGTGTCAATACTGCTACTACCTGCCCAAGGAACATCTCTACCCCGGTAGCAGCTTTCGAATGACAGAGGAACTGTTTGAAAGGTTCACGCGTCAATATATCGAATCACAAAATGTTCCTGAGGTGACCTTTGCATGGCAGGGTGGTGAGCCGACATTGATGGGTCTCGACTTTTTCGAGCGGGCCATACAATTACAGAAGCGTTATCAACATCACGGCCTCACCATCAATAATACCTTACAAACCAACGGTATTATGCTTAATGATGAATGGTGTCGTTTCTTCCGAGAGCACAACTTCCTAATTGGTATCAGCATTGATGGACCCAGCCATCTGCATGATGCCTACCGTGTTGACAAGGGGAATCATCCTACGTTTGAACGAGTGATGACGGGAGTGGAACTACTTAAAAAACATGAGGTCGAATTCAATACACTGACCTGTATTCATGCTGCTAATTCTGACTACCCGTTGGTAGTTTACCGTTTCCTCCGCGACGAGGTTCAATCTCATTTTATGCAATTCATCCCGATAGTGCTGAGAGATAATGAAACCGGGTTCCAGCAAGGGGAAACCGTAACTGAGCACTCGGTCGGGGCAAAGCAGTTTGGGCATTTTCTTAAGGCTATCTTTGACGAATGGGTGCGGCGTGATGTAGGAAGGGTGTTTGTGCAGACATTCGACGCTGCCTTGGCGGCTTGGGTGGGACAGGCACCTGGTGTATGTGTATTCGCTAAGACCTGTGGTATGGCAATGGTACTCGAACATAATGGCGACCTCTACTCGTGCGACCACTTTGTTGAGCCGGACTATCTTCTGGGTAATATCATTGAGACGGACCTGGCTGAGCTGGTCGGGGTTACGAAGCAAATGCAATTTGGGCTTGCCAAGAGAGATACTCTACCAAGATACTGTCGCGAATGTCCGGTGCTTTTTGCTTGCAACGGAGGTTGCCCCAAGAATCGTATCAGGCATACCCCAGATGATGAACCAGGACTCAACTACTTGTGTGAGGGCTACCAGGCATTCTTCAAACACATTGCCCCACAGATGGGATTCATGGCCGGGGAATTGGCTGCAGGCAGGAGTCCGGCCAACGTTATGGTTGCTTTGGCCAGGCAAGATGATGAATTTCAGAGGAAATTGGGGATGGCGGAGCGGAATGCTCCCTGTCCATGTGGAAGTGGTCGCAAATTCAAACACTGCCATGGACGACACACCAGACAAGAGATTATGCTTGACAGCTGACGTCGATCCCATCTGGTGCTGCTCCGCGGACGACGTTATCTGCTGGCTTTCAATAGCATTCATTACGAATTAGTTCGGGATTTGCATGAATCTAGATGTGAACAGGGCCTCCAAAAACTTGACAGGCAGCTGACCAATGTCTTCTGGTGACGAGGCCGTTATCATAATTGATTTGTCAAGATTGAGGTTTCGACTCCCGCCTCAGTAGCAGGCGTAGAAAATGGATTGCCAATACTTCCACCCAGACTAGTGCGTTGAGTATTACGATTCGCTCATATAAACCAAACCAGCCCGTTTGCTCGGTAAAAAACGCCCCTATTATCAGGCCGAAAGCTAGAATGCCGGCAATTAGAGTATAGATAAAGATGTTTTTCCAATTTGGTGTGTTCTTGAGGCTGGGTGCGAGCGACAAAATAGCGATGGGGAATAACAGGCCAAGGCCATAAGATGCTATTGTGTGGATTATTCCCGCAGTAGTACGCGGACCTCCAGGGGTATCCATTCGGAAAGCAGCAATCAACATCAGCACGAAGCCACAGAGAGCAAGAAGTACGATGCCGGCATAGAAGCCCCGGGTTCTACGAATATTAAAGAAAAGCCCGGCGACAAAGATGTCCAGCAACAAGCCCATAGCCAGAAAGCAAATCGATTGTAGCCAGCCTATAGAAGTCAGCGCCAGGCTGCTGACTGAATCACTGATGAAGCTGTAATGCGGAGTAGATAAAGATGCCACGAGGTCCCCGATAACCACCACAAGGGGTCCTACAATGCCGACTAAAGCCGGGACACTATCGATGTTCAGACGTTTAGACATAGACATTAGCCTTTATGTACAAAGCGCCCTCACTATTGGCTATTCGCTGTTTATGGCGAGTGATTCATTTAATCAGCGACTCTGTGAATGATATTTCTTTTCATTATTATAGTCAAACATATGTACACAAACTGTATACTCCGCTATCTTATTGGATAGCTTGCTACCATAATACTAAGTCACATTTTGCAAAATCATCACATACTGGACACCATTTGTCGAATATAGTGATTGCTAAGTTGAAAAATCGTCAGCCACTACTATACTGCCTGCTTTCTTAACCCCATGGCTCGACTTCGGGCATTTGGAACCGCTTTGCTAGAGCCCTGAAAAACGGGATGATGGCAATTAAGGATAGGGTCAGCGCAACCTGAAATACCATCATATCTGAATCAAGTCCATCTATTGTTTGGATATGGACCATATTTTGGACGCTATTATTGATGGTATGCATAATCCATGGAGCCCACAGGTTACCCGTCTTTAGATATAGATAACCCATGGCAAATCCGACAATGCCTGTTGCAATCAGTACAATTGTGGATTGAGAAGCGAATCCGCCCATATCAAGTTGTCCCGTCAGGAATTGCTTGATTGGCCAATTTAAATGCCAAATCCCAAAAAAGGCTGCCTGTAGAAAGTTAGCTCTCCAGAATGACAGAGAGACCCTGAAATGACGAAGCATCACGCCACGGAACAAGCCCTCTTCCATAAAGGAGTTTATAAAGTTGCCAACGAGGAGAAACAGGGCGAATGCCACGCCTCCGGTTACCCCGGCTGTTGGGTCGATGGCCGTGAATACCAGACTTGGCTCTTTACCAGCACCAACCAGAACACCGAACTGAAGTCCGTAGCTCACCAGCAGGATAAGAATGATACCGGTAGAGCCTATTATCAGGGCCTTTGTCACAGATTTGCCATGCAGACCGATGGCGGAAACCGATTTCCCAACCAACCAAAGATAGGCTATGACCAGGAGGAATCCAAGAGACTTGGAGACAATAATTTCACCGAGTCTCTCATCAATGTGGAAGACAAAGACGTCTAAGATCTTAAAGACCGCAGCGATGATGAAAAGTATAATAGGTATCAGAATGGTATGCCGTAATGACCACTCATACCATTTCTGGGCCCGGGGTGATTTGTTCATTCCGTTGGCATTCCTACCCTCTTAATGACACGGTTATTAGACTGGTGACCACACCAAGCTGTCGCGCAAATCGAACGGTATTGGTCTCTCCAATAAATAAACAGGAGGCCTATTATAGATACTTATAAAGAAGCGGGTAATTCTTCTTCTTATTTCCCCTCCTTTTATCGGCCATTAGTATTACTGACCGATTATATTTATGGGCATACTAAAAGTCAATTGTTACATATCTGGCAAAAACTGTAGTTTAGTTTGTAAAGAGTGTTACTGAATAATTCTGGGATATGCCACAAGCTGAGTAATTGCGACGCTGTAAGATCCCCTCGTGGACTATAGACCACTATAAGCTAGAAATTCCAGGGTCTGTTTCTATCCTGACGGGCTTTTACCTTTTATCTTTAATTACTCTTAACCGGTCTGTACTTTCCAAAGCTATAGAGTTTTGGAAAGGCGGCTTTACGGATTTCTTCAAGAGCAAATAATCCCCCGGCAGCCAGCACCACGATACCCCAGTCACTTGGAGTTAGAGGGGCCGTCTTGAAAGCTGTCTGCAGGAAGGGTACATAGACTACTGCGATCTGCAGCAGAACTGCTATACCAATAGATATTATAAGGGCACGGTTTCGGAAAAGACCCAGTCGGAATATCGTATGTTCATCAGACCGGGCGCTGAAAGCCATCAGCCATTCGAAAGCGACGATAGAGCAGAAAGCCAGTGTACGCGCTTCCTCAATACTCATTCTTGGTTCAGCCCATCGGAAAATCAGGAAGGTTCCCAGGCCTATCAATATTGCCATAACGGCTATCCGCACAAGTAGTCCGGGATAGATAAGACCTATGCTGGAATGACGAGGCGGTTGTTTTAGTTCGTCACCAGATTTTGGTTCCATACCGAGAGGAACATCTCCGGCCGTATCCGTGACCAGGTTGACCCAGAGAATTTGGACTGCCAGCAAAGGAGATTGACCAACAAATATCAGTGCCAGTACCAGAGTTACAAGCTCACTTAAATTAGTATTTAACGTATAAAACAGGACGTTTCTCAGCCGGTTAAAAATAGCTCTGCCTTCATCCACTGCCGATACCACGGAGGCGAAGTTATCGTCTGCCAGGACCATATCGCTGGCCTCTTTGGAGACATCGGTTCCGGTGATACCCATAGCAATTCCGATATCAGCCGCTTTTAGTGCTGGAGCATCATTAACACCGTCCCCGGTCATCGCCACGATTTCGCCGTTGGATTTCAGGGCTTTCACTATCCTCATCTTATGCAGCGGTTCGATGCGTGCAAAAACCGAGATGTTTTCGATTTCGGCAGCTAATTCTTCATCGCTCATTCTTTGTAGCTCGGCTCCAGTTATCGCTTTCCCTGGAGCGAGATTAACCTGGCGTGCCACCGATTCTGCAGTTATCTTATTATCGCCGGTTATCATTTTTACCTTGATGCCAGCCTGTTTGCATAAGGCGACTGCTTCTCTGGCCTCGCGCCGTGGTGGATCTGCCATGCCTGCCAGGCCGACAAATGTCAAATTACCCTGTATATCCTCATCGGTCAGCTTGTCTGATTTCTCCGGGAAGTCACGGTAGGCTATTGCAATCACTCTCAGAGCATTCTTACCCATAGTCATTACAGCTTCGCTTATTTGTGCGTGGTCGGAGTCTGTAATAGTTGCCACCTGTCCATTTTTAAGTATATGCGTGCTGTAGGAAAGAATTTTCTCCGCCGAACCTTTTATATAGGCCGTCTTCTGTCCCGCTTCCGCATGCAGCGTAGCCATGTAATGAAGAGTGACCATATATTGTTTTTCACTGGCAAAAGGAAGCTCGTCTTCCCGCGGGTAGGCTGCCTCCAATTCGGTCTTATTCAATCCAGCTTTGGCTGCTGCTACTACCAGAGCTCCTTCGGTTGGATCTCCAAAGACACCGTGTTTCTCATTACTTTTGGTCAGGGATGCATCGTTACACAGCGCGCCTGTTCGCAATAGCAGCATTATCTGATTATCTTCCACGGGATTGATTTTTTCCCCATCCCGCAAGAATTCGCCCTTGGGTTCATAGCCTTCACCGGTAACTTCGATATAGTTACCGTTTGTAAAAAGCCGGCGGACTGTCATCTGGTTTAAGGTGAGTGTGCCGGTCTTGTCCGAACAAATGACCGTAGTGGAACCCAGGGTTTCCACGGCTACCAGTTTGCGGATGATAGAGTTGCGGCGTGCCATAGCTCGCATGCCGATAGCTAATACGACGGTCACGACTGCCGGTAAACCTTCAGGGATAGAAGCTACAGCTGCTGCAATTGCCAGCAGAAATAGATCGAAAAGCTTCAGGCCCTGAATCAGACCGACGACCACTAAGAGTGCACTAACTCCAAGGAAAATGAATACTAGATACTTGCTGAGCCTTTTAATATTTCTCTGTAGCGGTGTATCTTCTTGTTTGACCTCTTCGAGTCCGGTAGCTATCTTCCCGATTTCGGTTTTCATACCGGTGAGCACTGCCACACCAGTAGCTCTACCGCTGGCAACAATACTGCTAGTAAAGAGCATATTTACTCTTTCGGGAATAATGGCGTCTTCTGCTAAAGCAGCAGGTTGTTTTTCTACCGGGACGGATTCCCCTGTCAGGGCAGACTCATTGACCTTCAAGTTGGCACTTTCCAGTAGCCTGACATCTGCCGGAACTTTATCTCCAGCTTCAAACATTAAGATATCACCGGGGACTATCTCGCGGGCGGGTATGGTCTCGATATTGCCATTTCGCCTTACCTTAGCTTTAGGTGCAGCCATCTCCAGCAGTGCTTCCATAGCTTTTTCAGCCCGGCTCTCCTGTAACGTACCCATTACAGCATTGAGAATGATCACGCCGAATATCACTATTGCATCTATATAATGCCCTTCTCCAGTGAAGAGCTGTGATACTAAGGAAATAATGCCGGCAGCCAGTAAGACGTATACTAAAGGACTGAGGAACTGCCGCAGGAAGACCATAATCAGAGGGGTCTTCTTTTTGCCTGTTAGCTCGTTAGCGCCGTATTGGGCTAAGCGTTCTCTTGCCTCTTTCTCTGTAAGGCCGGAAATCCGGGAACATGTCTTTGATAATACTACCTCTGGCGTAAGGTTGTGCCATGCAGTTCTGGTATTTTCCATAGGTATAACACTTTATCCTAATTGTCTCTTGGCTTCAACGCCTGTTAATTCTTGACCCTCACTCAAACGCCGCAGGTAAATTCCTCTCAGGTGACAGAAGATTTGATAATTGAGAGGCCTTCCCTTGTTTTTTTAACTCCTGCCCCTATGAGAGGATGATAATTGACCTGGTTATCGTTAGGAGACTTTATGATTCTGCGGGAATGCTGTGACGTTTAACCTTTTCGAGGGATGTTGA
>Ga0209635_10003539_pt1 | contig 12189 bp, 16 predicted proteins | sample DeeMarSWOR230_32_FD_187463 | JGI IMG/M metagenome (GOLD analysis project Ga0209635, IMG submission 187463) | Marine sediment microbial communities from White Oak River estuary, North Carolina - WOR-2-30_32 (SPAdes) (version 2) | ecosystem: Environmental > Aquatic > Marine > Intertidal zone >...
TTAAAATTTTCGATTTAAAGGATTTAAAGGTTGTAATTGAAATTTATGATTTAAGAATTTAACAAGTATAAAACTACAACTTAAATCACAACTTAAATTTAAAGATCTTTAATATTTGTAAAACATTTAAATTCTTCTTTTAACTTTAACATATAAATAGAATTGATAATTAAAGCTTAACATAGATAACATGCTAACTGATAATCAATTAATCGATTTAATGATTTCAGAACCGAGTTGGGAAGATGTAATAGTAAAAATAATTGCAGAAGAAGGGATGGACCCTTGGTCTGTTGATATTATAAGACTTTCAAATGTTTTTTTAAATTATTTACAAAAAATAGAAAAGTTAGATTTAAGAATTCCTGCCAGATTTATTTTAATAGCCTCGATTCTTTTGAGAATGAAATCAGACATATTAGCAGAAAAAAAAGAAAGGATATTTATTCCTGAATCTGAAAAAGAACCAGATGAGATGTTAAGAGTTTTGGCCTCGGTCCCACCTTTAGAACCTCCTATTAAAAGAATTCCTCTAAGAAATGTTACCCTAGATGAATTGATATCTGCTTTAAGAAAAGCATACGAGGTTCAGGAAAGAAGAGTAGAGAGGAGAAGAAGAGTTAAGAGGGCCGTTGATTTTGCAATACCAGTAGCAGAAGAAGATATAACAGAAAGAATAAACAAATTATTATCAGATATTAACCAAGCATTAGCAGATATAGATAATATAGAATTTTCAAGATTAGTTAAAAAATGGGGAAGAAAGGAAATAGTAGAAACTTTGATACCTTTATTACATTTATCGCATGATGGTAAAATTAACCTTTTACAAAATGAATTGTTTAAAGAAATTGTAGTAAAGTTGAAAAAATGAGAGAAGAAAAATTAAAATCAGTTATTGAAGCAGCTTTGTACATGTCAAATGAACCTATATCAATTAATCAATTATCAAAAATGTTTAAAACTGAACCTGAAAAAATAAAAGAAATTATAGAAGAATTTAAAGGAGAATTGGAGAGTTCAGAACGTGGAATATATTTAATAGAAACGTCAACAGGTTATCAAATAAGAGTTAAACCACAATTTGCTCCTTTGGTTAGGAAACTAACTCCGTATAAAGATTTGGGAAGAGGTTTGTTAAGAGTCTTGGCCTTAGTTGCATATAAGCAACCAATAACTCAAGCAGAGATTGTGAAAGTAATTGGAAATAGAACTTATGAATATGTGAAAAGATTAGAAGAAAGGGGATTGATAAAGACTATTAAGCATTCTAGAACAAAGGCTTTAGTTCCAACAAAAGAGTTTGCTAATTATTTTGGTTTGGAAAAACCAGAAGACATTAAGAAATTTTTTGAAGAAATGAAAGAAGGAGAAACTTAAACTAATTCTAATTTCATGATTGTTAACTGATTTTTTGATTTTATAATTGCTAGTCCTCTTTCTTTACCTAGCACTGCCATGAAGTTTGCATTTTTGATTATCCATACTCTATCATTTCCATTTGCTATTATCCAATGGCTCCAAGGTGTAGCTGCACACCCAGTTACCATATCTTCTTCTACACACATTATAAATTGATATCTAATTCTATTATCAAGTTTTTTTGCCCATAAATTTGCTGTGCCTTTTTGTATTGTTCCATCTTTATTCTTTATTATTAATTCTCCTTTGTATTCTCTTAATTCTATATTTATTTGTGTCTCATTTATTGGTCCAGGCGATTCTGTTGTTGGGTCTGCTAAAACAGGATTTTGCAATGCTATTACTAATACTACTGATGTTGCTAAAACCAAACTTATTATCTTTTCTTTTGTTTTCATTTTATCACAATCTCTTATTGTAAGAAATAACGTTTAAATAGGATAGATTTTGTTAGGTTTTGACCGAATAATTTTATTAATTTTATAAATTTAGCTATTTAAGTAAAAATATGGAAATAGATAGAAAAACACTCAAAGCATTAGCAGCAGATACTAGATTAGATATTTTGAAAAGTTTAGGCAAAAGAAGAAAAACTCCTTCTGAACTATCTAAGGAATTAGATTTAGCTACATCGACTGTTATTGAGCACTTAACTAAATTAGAAGAGGCTAATCTTGTGAGAAGAGAAGAGACAGGACATAAATGGATTTATTATAACCTGACTCCGAAGGGAGAAAATTTAGTAAAACCAAGATATCCTGTTCAATTTGTTTTGGTTTTAAGTATAAGTATTTTAATTATTTTTGCTGCTGGTTTTATGATATATACAGATTATACAAGTCTTAGAGCAGCTCAACCTTCGCTTACAGCTCCCTTAACTGAAAAAATAACTCAACCATCTGAAGAATCAAAAATACCTACAACTGGAATAGCTGGAGGAAATATAACAAACATTACTAATGTAACAAATACAACAAATAACACATCTCAGCCATAATTCAATCATGCCTTATCCTGAACATACTCTTTATTTTCTTTCAAAGCAATTTCAACTCTATTCAATTCTTTACCCAGATAAGCTGCATGATCAAATCTTGAAATCAAGTTTTCATGTAATATCTTTCTATAAAGTTCTATAGAATTCTTTCCCCTAAAAACAAAATCACTTTTTCTCCCATCCAATAAATGATGCTGGACAACTATCTCTTTGTTCTCAATATATATAGTGAAATAGCCGAGTTTATCATTCTCAAATGTCATAATATTACCAGTGTAATATTTGTCAAGAATTTTTTTGCATTCTCTCCAATTATTTTCATAGATATGAGCTGAATTAGAAATTATTATCAATGGCCCCACTTCTATATTTAATCTTTTTGCAATCTTCTTTTGCAATTCTTTTAGAGCAAAGGCATTCATAGGCCAAGCCCCAAATATATCGTTCGATCTTATTACAGAAGTTTGATATAATAAATTATTTTTTATATTCCATGTTATTTGAGTTAAGCATGGGGGGCTTTCAGATTCACTATCGATATCCATATTCCATGTAAATGCAATTGCTCTTCTTGTGTAAGGGGTTTTTTTCAAATAATATATGATGTTTTCTATCTGATTGAAAGTGGATGTTATCTCTCCTGTCCACTTCTCTTTTATATATTTTAAAGGGTATTTGAAAAGCCTCTCTCCATATGTATAGGAAACATCAGTTGGTTTTTCTGAACTGAAAAATTTTAAGTAGTATTGTTTCAAATCTTTATCACTAAATTTTAACCATGGTGCTATTTTTTCTTCCTGAGTCTCTATAACTGCAACAATATCTAGAATTTCTTTTTGTTTGATATCATATTCACTTGGTTTTTCTTCACCAAACTTCATTATAATATCTAGTATCCTTAACCAAGTCTCAGCTATTGTTTTTCCTCTAATTAAAAAGGCATTTTCCGAAGATAATATAGGATGAGTTATTTCATCTTCTTCTATAAAAACCGGTTCTGTAAAAGCCTCTTTAGGGTCTAGTGTATCTATTAAATTTGAAATCTCATCTTCTTTTCCTCGCATATCTATTAAACTAACATTCTCTCTAAACATTTTGATTAAATTCAAATTGATATTAGAATCAATATATGCATTAGAATCTATTATTTTTCTATTTTCATCGATGCCTTTTTTCATAAAGTTTAATAAAGCTGTTCCACTATCATTCATTTCTTTGCCACAAAGAATTATATATCTTATTTTCGGATTTGACAATATGTTTTTTATCATGAAGTTTATTCCTTGTGCAGTATAAAGGTTACTACAGATACAGTATTTGTTCTCAGGTATTTTTTTGCAAATAATTTCTTTTTGAGTCCAAAGAGTACATAAAGCAATAGGGCTATCCAAATTTCCTATTTTCAATAGACCTTTATAAAAAACAGGCCAGACCATTAAAATCTAAATTTATATAATTTTTTCTACAGCTTTTTTAATATCTTCAAAAACTTCTTCTATAGATTTTTCAGCATCGATTGTGATCCATTTTCCGAAAACATTATTTTCTGCCAAATAATCATATTGCTGAGAAACTCTTTTTCTAAACTCTATATCTTTTTCAAATATATCTAAATTGGTTTTTTCTTTCTTTTTTCTGATCATCGAAGTTTCAGGTGAAACTTTTAAATAAAATATGATGTCTGGCTTTACAATATCAAACAGTTCTGCGAATTTTAATGCCTTTTCTAATGGAAAACCTTGAACACCTTGAAAGGCTATAGTTGATAAAAAATATCTGTCAGATAAAACTATTCTCCCTCTTCTTAGGGAATCTTTAATAATATTCATATCATTAAGCATATCTAAAGCATATAAGATAAACTGTGTCTCGACATTAAGTTTAAATGCTCCGTGCAAAAATTCATGAATTGTTGATCCTATTGGATTGTTATAATTAGGATATCTTAAATGCAAAACAGGTCTTGATAATCTTGGATTCAAGTTTTCTTTTAGAAGTTCTGTTTGAGCTCCACAACCAGCCCCGTCAATACCTTCTATAGCTATAAATCTACCAGACATTAGAAAAATGATTATGTTTTTTATTATTAATTAATTTCTCTTTTGAATTATAGAAATCCAAAAAATTCTATTTAAAAATATTTTTAAGAAAATGGATTTTGAAATGGTGGGCCCGCGCGGATTTGAACCGCGGTCGCCAACTCCCGAAGCTGGAATACTAAACCAAGCTATACTACAGGCCCTAAATATTATTTTAAAGAACCTCAATAAATGCTCCTAAGAAAACAGCTATAACAGCTAAGGCTAATAAAATCAAAGAATCTCTAAAAACTAAGAAAAACTCTTTGCTAAATATCCTTTCCCTTATTATTCCGACAGATATGATTCCTCCAGCTATTCCAGCTAAAAAATAAGCTAATATTTCAATAGGAGCATGGGGAATTAAACCAACTGTCCTAGAAATAAATTCTGTTATTAAACCTCTTCTTATAAAAGAAGCAAGAAACAAAGCTAGAATTGATGCATTCCAAGCCAAAATAATCACTGCTCCGCTTCCTATTAAAAATGATAAAACAAAGGATAAAGCCATTACCCTCAGGTTATTCATGATTATAATATTTAATACTTTATAAATATCAGAAATGTTAAATGAACCTGATATCGAGGTCACTCTTTCTATTTCTGATAATTGGTCTTTAAAAATTGAAGTAACATAGTTTTCAGGTGACAAAATAGAAACTAAAAATATTGCTATGAAAACTCCTAAAAAGAAAAAAGTAAAAGACAGGATTGCTTCGTCATGTCTATCTAAAAATTTCTTATGAATTTTATGTTCTGCTTCCTCTCTTTCTATTTCTTCCTCTTCTTTAAACATTCCATATATCATTGGAGTCATTGCAACTGCTATGAATAAAATTATTATCTTTCCTGTTGATGTTCCTGGAAATATCAAATCAGCAAGATAGATAGATGCAAAGGTAATTATCATAGAAAAAATAAACATTTCTACAGGATTTCTTATTACTTTTTTAACAGGAAAAATTGACTCTAAAACCATATTAATTAATTGTGTTTTATTTAAGTATTTATTTATATAATTTTATAAGATTCTTATGCCTCAGGAAACTCTTGTAAGAAGAAGGTTAGTTGCTGTTGAAAAGAAAATAGAGGAAATTCAACCAGAAACAGATGTTAGAGTAAGATTAACAGGAACTGTAATAGATGTAGGTTTAAATTCTGTTGTTGTTGATGATGGCTCTGGGAAGGTCGAGATATTTTTTGAAAAAGAGCCTCTTGTCAGGCAAGGACAATTAATAAGAGTAATAACTAGGATATTACCTTTAATAGACGGTTACGAATGTAGGGGAGAGGCTATACAAGATCTGGATGGATTTAACATTGATTTATATAAAAAGGCAAAAGAAATAGCTAAGAGGTGATTTATTGTTTAAGGCTGTTACAAAAGATCCAAGATTATTAAGGGATAGTATTGATACTATTTCGCAGTTAATAGATGATGGTTTGTTTAAATTGAGAAGAGAAGGTATAGAATTATCAGCAGCAGATAGAGCAACAGTATCTTTTGTTGATTTTAAATTAAAATCTTCAGCATTTGATGAATATGAATGTGATATTAATACAAACATAGGATTGAATTTATTGAACTTCTTAACAGTTTTAAAAAGGGCTAATATTAATGACAAGTTAACATTGAGTTTGGATGAAAAAGAGAATAAGTTTGAAATTATTCTAGAAGGAGATTCTAAGAGGAGGTTTGCTATTCCTTTAATAGAGCTTAGAAAAGAAGAAGTTCCACAAGTGGATAAACTAGATTTCACTGCAGATGCAGAAGTTAGAGCAGATGTTATTGAACAAGGAATAAATGATGCAGATATAGTTGCTGATTCAATTATAATTGAGTTAACAGATAGTAATCTAAGAATGTTTGCCTCAGGAAATAGTAGTAAGAGTGAATTAAAATTATTTAAAGGGACTGATGTTTTAACCAAATTAAATGCAAAAGAAATAGTTAGTTCAAGGTATTCTATAGATTATTTAAAGAAAATGATAAAAGGTTCTAGAATATCTGATAAAGTAAAAATAATGCTCGGAAAGGATTTTCCTTTGAGAATGGACTTTACAGGAGAAGATGCTTTTTTAAGTATTGTCCTCGCTCCTCGGGTCTCGGAAGAGTAAATTCATTATTATTTTGAATCAGAGTATAAGTATTTAAATTACTAAATTAAACACATTTTATTAATTGAGGAGAATTTAATGCCGTTCGAAAGAAGACGCTTCGATAACAAAAGAAGTAGCTTTAGAGGTGGATTTGATAGAAGTAGAAGTTTTAATAGAGGTCCAAGAGAAATGCACAAAGCTGTTTGTTCTGAGTGTGGAAAGGAATGTGAAGTTCCTTTCAAACCAACAGAAGGCAAGCCTGTCTTTTGTAGGGAGTGTTTTGCTAAAAAAAGAAGAAGATTTTAGTAAATTCTAGAATTTAGATCACTATTTTTATTAATGTGAATTATAGAAAAATCAGGATTTAAACTTCTTCATTTTCTCTAGGTTTTTTTAATTCATCAAGAAAATCTTGTATAGGACTTAAATATACTAATTTAAATACTTTCCACAACAGATTCTCCTTTTTCTTAGCCATACTAAAAATATATAAGATAGATATTTAAAACTTCTATTGAATTTTTTCATTGTCAAATTACCATCCGCCACTAGCTCCCCCACCACCAGATGCTCCACCGCCAAATCCTCCTCCCCCACCTCCACCATGCCCTCCAAATCCACCAACATAGAAAAACCAGAAAGATGTCCTTTTCTTCTTTCTCCTTGTTTTTTTCCCACATTTTGAACATTCACAAATAATGTAATCTCCTTCTGTATGACATTTCATCTTTGTTCCACATTTAGGACACTTGGGTGTAGAAATTATTGAGATAAAAAACAAAAAAAATGGAATAAAAACAAATATTAATATGATTATCGGAATAATAATTCCGAATTCTGATTGTTCAGAAATAAAAGATGTGTCTCCACTATTTTGAATAACCTTGTAAACAGCATCAACAGCATCATATAATCCATCTCCATATCTTTCTTCTCTAAAAGCAGGAGTTATATATGTTCTTCCGATCAGTCCAGCTTTTGCATCATTAATAATTGGTTCTAATCCATAACCAACTTCAATTCTCCATTTTCTATCGCTAATTGCAGCAACAATCAAAAGACCATTATCCTTATCCTTATAACCAATCCCAGCTTTTTCAAAGGCTTTAACAGCATACTCTTCAATTGACATTGGTTGGGTTGAATCAATAGTTAAAATAGCAATCTGAACTGTGGTATTTTCTTCAATTGCAGCAGCTAATGAATTTATCCTAGATATATCTGAAGATGATAGAACATTGGCATAATCATTAACATATTTTTGAAGACTAGGAATTTGTTGAGAAAATCCAATAGAAGAAATAAAAATTAGAAATATCATGCAAAAGACAAGTTTTTTCATCTAAAAACCTATGCAGTTATGTTAACTATAGGAACAATCTCTGCTCCCTCTTGAGCTTGGAAGTAGGGTCTTGTTTTAAAACCGAACATGTTTGCGAGTATATTTGAAGGGAATACCTGTACTCCTGTGTTAAATTCTCTTACCCTATCATTAAACCTCATTCTCTCAACTGCTATTCTGTTTTCTGTTCCTGCTAATTCATCCATCAAAGAAGCTACAGCTTGTATTGATTTTAATTCAGGATAACTCTCGAAAACTGCTATTAATCTTCCTAAAGCTGAATCTAGAGCATTTCCGATATTTACCTTATCATCAATATCAGCTGTTGCCATCCACTGACTTCTTAAGGTTGTAATTTCTTCAAGCAATGATCTTTCGAACTGCATGTATCCTTTTGCTGTATTAACAAGATTTGGTATAAGGTCTATTCTTCTCTGATATTGGGTTTCAACCTGAGCCCATTGGTTGTCTATTCTCTGTGTCATTACAATGAAATTGTTGTATGTTCCTATTAACCAAAGAACTATTACTGCAATTACAACTAGTATCCAAAACCAAGGTTTTAAATAGAAAGGTTTTTGTTTAGCCATAAATGTTATTCTTTTACAATATTTAAAAAACTTTGTTATTAAAAATTAGATAATAATTTATATTATTAAAAAAAGAATTAGTCTACATGACTAATATTAAAAATTTTATACCAAGAAAGCAAAGTATCAATGATTTAATAAAAAAGTTAAAATTTACTGCTTTTAATGCTAGAAAACTTAGTGAATCTATAGATATTTTAGAAGAGATGATAAAAGATAAAAACTGTGTTAAATTCCTTGGATTAGCTGGAGCTTTGGTACCTGCTGGTATGAGAGAATGTATTGTAGAAATGATAAAAAACAAATGGGTTGATATAATAGTTTCTACAGGAGCTAATATTACACATGATCTGGCAATTGCTCTAGGTGGTGAACAATACATTCAATGTAGTCCTGATATTGATGATTCAGAAATGCATGAAAAAGGAGTTAGTAGAATTTATGATATAGCATCTCCAGACAAGAGTTCAGTAAAATTTGAAAACGAAATTCAAAATATTCTAAAAGGAATAGGTGAAGGCAAGTTTTCAACCTATGAGTTACTAGAAAAAATAGGTAAAAAAATTGAAGATAAGAATTCTATAGTTAGATATGCTTCAGATAATAATGTTAAAATCATAATACCTGCTTTTTTTGATTCTATTCTTGGTTTTCAGGTTTGGATGTATTCCCAAGACCATGAAATCACAATTGATGTAAGAAAAGATTTGGACTTTTTAATAAATTTGCATTATGATTTAAAGAAAAATAAAAAAGATAGTGGAGTTTTTATACTTGGTGGCGGTGTTCCTAAAAACTATATATTGCAAGCGGTTATTATTCCTGATAAGCCTCATAGATATGTTGTTCAGGTCACTACAGATGTTCCTCACTATGGAGGTTTATCTGGAGCAACATTAGATGAGGCAAAAAGTTGGGGTAAGGTAGATGAAAAATCTAAGCTTTGTTGTGTTTATTGTGATGCTACGATTGCCTTACCTATAATAGTTTCTTCATTAAAAGAAAGATTAATCGTTTAAATCTTTAATTATTAATTTAAAATATATGACGAATCTTAACAAAGAAATCAAAGCTCTTGAAAAAGCTTTTGAAGCATTTATTTATAAAAAAACTGAGCTACAATTTCGAGTTTTTCAAAAAGAAATGGCTCATCTAAATGTCTATAATACTGCAGAAAGCATGATTATAGAACGAAAGATTATACCTACAATTGATTTAGTAGAAAGTTTTTTTACACATTCTTTAAAAAAATACTCTTCTCCCGGACCTTCTCCTGAAACTGATTTTAGATATGAACTTAAATATTATATAGGGCATTTTTCATCTGCATTATCAAATTTAGCAGTAAAAGATAGGAAAAAGGATATCATTAATTTAAGAGTAGGAAATTTTGAAAAACAAATAAATAATTTAGGTTGTTTCTTAAGAAATGTGAATGTTAAAATAAATGGTGATGTTGGGAATAGAACTGGTATGAGTATGAAGAGTGGAAACTTAATAATTGAAGGTAATGTTGGGAATTATCTTGGCACACGGATGAATAATGGAAAAATTGAAATTCATGGAAATGTAGGAGACTATTTTGGAGATAGCATGCATGGTGGAGAAATAGAGATATTTGGAAATGCTGGAGACGTCGGTGGTCATAATATGAAAAATGGATTAATAAAAGTTCATGGAAAAGCTGGTGGAGGTATAGGAACATTTATGGATGATGGTGTAATACATTTAGATGTTGGTTGTGAAGATGTCAGTTCAGCTAGATGGGGTGGAAAAATATATCGTAAAGGAATAAGAGTAAGACAAAAAATATTTGAAGGGCCACGTTATTTTGAGGATTTTATAAAGACTTTAAATAAAAAAGGTAATTAATAATGGTTATGAATCAATTTGAAATTCTTAGATATTACTCAAGACCTGATATACAAAAAGCAATGTTATCAATAGCCAAGGATAGAGAAGTTGTTGGCTCATTAAAAGATGGTTCATATTTGAACAGACCTGATACAATTTTATACCCTAAAGATATTATTGAACGTGCAAAAAGAGGAGTTGTTGCTTTTCATTGTTCTGTTGAAAAATGGACACAACCAATGCAATTATCTCTAGGATTAAATCCAAAGGAAATGGATAATTTAAGAAAATCATTTGATTTTATTCTAGATATTGATGCTAAATCCAAATTAGAGCATGCAGTTATTGGAACTAAAGTTGTTTATAATTTCTTTAAGGACTTGGGAATTAAGCCAAGTTTGAAATTTAGTGGGTCAAGAGGCTTTCATATTGCAATATCAGGTGAGGCGTTTCCAGAAAAAATTGATTTTCAAGAAACTAAGAAAAGATATCCTGAAATACCACAAACAATAGCAGAATATCTAAGAGAAAAAATAAAAGACCAGTTATTAGAAGAGTTAATATCAATTGAAGGTGGGGTTGCTTCATTAGTTAAAACTGTTCCTTCTGTATCTGAATTATCCCCCTATGAATTCATAGAATTTGAAAAGGATTGGGGAAACAGACATTTGTTCAGAATGCCATTTAGTTTACATCCAAAACATTGGTTAGTATCTATGCCTATAAAATTCGAAGATTTGAAAGATTTTAAAAAGGAAAATGCCAAACCAGAAAAAGTGAAAACTGATATCGAATTTTTAATAAATAAAGAGGGTGAAGCAACAGAATTATTGTTAAAATCTTTAGAGTGGAAAGCCAAACAACCAAAAGAAATTAAAAAGGAATTTAAGATAAGAAGAAAATTGAAAAGACCCATTCCAGAAGATTATTTCCCTCCATGTATGAAACTGATATTACAAGGCTTACTAGATGGGAGAAAGAGGTCTTTATTCTCTTTAGCAACATTCTTAAGAGCTATGAATTGGAATCAGGATGAAATAGAAAAAAGAATAATAGAATGGAATAAAAATAATTCTTCTCCCCTGAATGATAGGACGATTAAAACCCAGTTTAAATGGCATTTCAGACAAAGTAGAGAATTGATGCCTGCTAATTGTTATTCAAACTTGTTTTATGTTTCAATAGGAGTTTGTAAACCTGATCAGTATTGTAAAAAGAATCCAGTCAACTATCCATTTAAGCTTATGAGAAAGAATAAAAAGTTAAGAAAATAAAGTGGTTTTATGGAACTAATAACATATGAAACAATAAGAAGTGCGCATAGAGCAGAAAAAGAGGAAGAACTGCAAAAACTTCCTGAGAGATTTTTCGAATCCGTAAGAAACTGGTTTAAACATAAAGAAAATATGAAAGACACAACCTCTTTGCTAGAAGTTGAAAATGCAAAAAAATTATTAGAAGATATAATTAATAGAAGAGAGAAAAAAATTGTTTTGGCTGCTCTAAGAACTGTAAGGGGAGATTTGCCTCCTATAAATTTAAATGATGAGGAAAGAAGATTTTTTGATAAAATAGTAAATATATTAAAATCTTTTAGAAATAATATGAATGAAAAGTTCAGGAGTTATGCTGATGTTGTTGAAGAAAAAATAGAAGAAGCTAAGAAAAGTGTAGAGGAATTAAAACCTAAGGAAGTGATTGAACCACAAAAGCTTATTAAACCTGATGGTAAATTAATGGTTAAAATATTAACTGATTTACCAAGATTTGTAGGTTCTAACCTAGAATCATATGGTCATTTAAAAA
>Ga0209635_10003540_pt1 | contig 12187 bp, 11 predicted proteins | sample DeeMarSWOR230_32_FD_187463 | JGI IMG/M metagenome (GOLD analysis project Ga0209635, IMG submission 187463) | Marine sediment microbial communities from White Oak River estuary, North Carolina - WOR-2-30_32 (SPAdes) (version 2) | ecosystem: Environmental > Aquatic > Marine > Intertidal zone >...
ACAGGCTTGAGTGTAGCCTTCGACTATCCTACAATTAGGGGCTACGACTCAGATAATGTATTCTCAAAGGGTGAAGTGGGTATATGTGGAGTTGCGGTATCGTCTCTGAAGGACATGGAAGTCCTATTCGACGGTATACCTCTTGACAGAGTCACAACATCCATGACCATCAACGGTCCAGCAGCCATGTTGCTTGCGATGTATATAGCCGTAGGCGATACTCAAGGGGTGATTAGGGAAAAGCTCGGAGGAACAACACAAAATGACGTGCTTAAAGAATATTTTGCCCAGAAATTAATCATATTCCCACCTGAACCTTCACTAAGACTTGTAACAGATATAATCGAATACTGCACGAAGCACATGCCTAGATGGAATCCAATAAGCATAAGCGGATATCACATCAGAGAAGCAGGGGCAAACGCTGTACAAGAACTAGCTTTCACGCTTTACGATGGAATTACTTATGTGGAATCATGTCTTGAAAGAGGAATGAAGATCGATGAGTTTGCTCCTCGTCTGTCATTCTTCTTTGCAGCCCACAATGACTTCTTTGAAGAAATCGCGAAGTTCAGAGCAGCAAGAAGAGTTTGGGCGAAAGTGATTAAGGAAAGATTCCACGCCAAGAATCCACGGTCAATGTGGATGCGGATGCATGTTCAAACAGCAGGATTCACGCTAACAGCTCAACAGCCTTTGAACAACACCATGCGTGTTACAATTCAAGCACTATCTGCAGTGTTAGCTGGAACGCAATCGCTGCATACAAACTCTTTTGATGAAGCCTTAGCGTTGCCAAGCGAAGAAGCGGTAAGGATAGCTCTGAGGACCCAGCAGATAATAGCCCATGAAAGCGGAGTAGCAGACACTATAGATCCTCTAGCAGGTTCGTATTATGTTGAAAAATTGACGAATGATATGGAGAAACATGCAATGGAATACTTCCAGAAGCTGGATGATATGGGTGGAGCAATTGCTGCCATAGAAAAAGGTTTTTATCAAAAGGAGATTGCTGACAGCGCTTATACATACCAGAAAGAAGTAGAAGAGAAAAACCGAATTCTAGTTGGGGTAAACGACTATACGACAGAAAGCGAAACACCCACAAAGGTCTTGCGAGTTAGTTCGAAGGTTGAAGAAAAACAGGTATCAAAGCTTCAGAAGCTAAAGCGTGAAAGAAACAACAAGAAAGTGAATGAAATGCTTGAAAGACTTCATTACATTGCAGAAAAAGAGGAGAATCTTATGCCAACAATAATTGATACTGTAAAAGCTTACGCAACTATAGGCGAAATCTGCGACGTGCTTCGAGAAATCTATGGGGAATACAAAGAATTAATTGTCATTTAGAGAGATGCAAAGCATATGCGTAACAATAGGAAGATTAGAGTCTTGATTGCTAAACCAGGGCTTGATAGCCATGATAGAGGCGCTAAGATCATAGCCAGAGCATTGAGAGATGCTGGAATGGAAGTGATTTATACTGGTCTAAGGCAGACCCCAGAACAGATAGTTGAAACTGCGTTACAAGAAGATGTAAAAGTTATTGGACTAAGCATTCTTTCAGGTGCCCATAAAACGCTTTTTCCAAGAATAATCGGATTACTAAACAAGAAGGGTTTGACCGAAATACTAGTGATAGCTGGAGGCATAATTCCAGAAGAAGATGTTCCAGAGATGAAAAAGCTTGGAATAAAAGAGATTTTTGGACCTGGAACACCAACAAGCGAAATTGTGCAGTTTGTATTGGAGAACACTAGTTGAGTGCATGATCTGTAAGAATGTGCAAACATTGGAGAAGATCGAAGAAATAATCCAGGGTGTGATAGTTGGAGACCATAGAAGTATAGCGAAAGCAATAACTGTTATCGAGAACAACACTGTGAAAGCTCGAAAGATGATCACTTCGATTTTTCCTCATACTGGAAAAGCCCACATAATAGGAATAACTGGGCCAGGTGGTTCTGGAAAAAGCACCCTCATACATCAGATCATATTAAACTACAGACGAAGAGACAAATCTGTTGGTGTAATTGCTGTAGATCCAACAAGCCCGTTTACTGGTGGAGCATTCTTAGGCGATAGAATTCGAATGCAACCTCTAAGCACAGACCAAGGTGTCTTCATACGTAGCATGGCAACACGCAACTATCAGGGAGGAATAGCCAAGGCAACGAAAGACGCTGTGAAAGTGTTGGATGCTGCAGGCAAGGATATAATCATAGTTGAAACCGTTGGAGCCGGACAATCTGAGGTGGAAATAATCAAGGTGGCACAGACAGTAGTTGTTCTCTTCGCGCCAGGTTTAGGCGATGAAATACAAGCGATAAAGGCTGGTATTATGGAGATTGGAGATATCTTTGTTGTAAATAAAGCTGATCGTGAAAACGCAAACAAGACTGTAGTAGACATCCAAGCAATGTTACGGCTGAACAATGATGAGCGAGCTTGGAGGCCACCAGTCTTGCAAACAACAGCAATCACTGGTGAAGGTGTTTCCAAACTGATCGAAAAACTAGAAGAACACAAATCCTTCCTGAAGGAGAAAATGGGACAAAAAAGAAGCCGGGAAAAGGCTGAAGCTGAACTTGTAGAGGCAATAAAAAACAAAGCTGCGAGCTTGATAATAGACGAACTTAAAAAGAAAGGCAAGCTTACAGAGTATATCACGAAAATCCTAGAAGAAAAATCAGATCCCGTATCCATCGCTGAAAAAATGTTAGTCAATGAATTCAGAATACAAAAGAAGTGTCAAAGCTGATGACCAAGCTAAAACAAGGATTCGTACAAGTCTACACTGGAGATGGAAAAGGCAAGACATCAGCTGCTTTTGGACTTGCCTTGAGGGCTGTAGGCAGAGGATTGAAGGTCTACGTAGTCCAGTTCATCAAAGGTGGATTCGACTATGGCGAATTATACGTAGTAGATGAGATTCCAAACCTCAAGCTGAGAGCTTTCGGAAGAGGGAAGTTCGTGACAGAAAAGCCGCCAGCAAAGAAAGATGTTGAACTCGCACGTGAAGCTTTGACTTTGGCTGAAAAAATAGTTAAGAACGGAGGATATGACATTGTCATTCTAGACGAAATTAATGTTGCTCTGGACCTGAAACTGATAGAGGTTGAAAGAGTGTTAGAGTTAATAATTAACAAGCCAAAGAATGTCGAGATTGTATTGACTGGACGATCTGCACCACAGAGAATAATCGAATGTGCAGACTTGGTGACTGAAATGAGAGAATTGAAGCATCCATACACAAAAGGTTTTCCTGCTAGGAAAGGAATAGAATACTAGATTAAATCTATGTCTAGAGACGACCTCTGGGAACCCTTAATAAGAAAAGTCGTAGCTTGAAACACTATTTATGACCTGTGTGAATTCTGACATGCCAATTCGAGAACTAGATTCCGCAACGGTGAGTTTTGCTTCGCGTGTTCACCTTCGTTCCTGCATGATTTGATGATACAGAAGCAAGGTTCAGAAACGAAGCATCTAATCTTCTTATGCTATTGTGTAACAGAATGGTACCAACTGATTATGTATTCTGGTAGCTTTAACCCTCTTTCGCCAAGTCTCTCTGCTAATTTCACTGGTAAAGGACTTAGAACGTATGCTGCTCTCATATAAAATCTTCTAGGCTGATTTGGCTTGACTTCCTCTTCTAGAGTTATTTGAAGATCCGATTTTCTGGCCAGAGTTGAATCCCTTATTCCTGTGATTGCCAAGACAGTTCCCTTTAGTCTCTTCACAACGTCAAGCCAAACAATGACTGGTTTAGTCTCTCCTGAATATGACACCAGTATCTCGATATCTCCAGCTCTTGGATGGGGAGTGTTCACTCCTCTCGCAATATAGACGTTGTCTCCTAGGAAGCTTTTAATGTGGAAAAGCCTCACCCCAGCCATCTTAACAATTTCGTTTGCAGTTCCTTTGCCTCCGAGAAACACATTCGTACGTCTCTCCAACATGTCAACGATGTTGTTGTAAGTTTCCGACTGCACATTTGAGTCGATTATGGATCCTAGCTTCGCGAATTCTTCTTGGCAGAGTTGGAATACGCCGTCAGTGTCTAGGTTTCGAGAGATTGCCTCAGTCATCATGCATAGAAGGAATAGACTTCCCAACTCGAAAATATCACCCATGATGCCTGTCTCACTGTATTCTAGGGAGGGCTTAGATCTTCCTCGCCCTTTCAGCTTCACTACGTGCCCGTATTCGCGGGTTATTTGGACTAGTGGAGAATTCACGTTAGAAGTTATGAGCCCCATGGTAAATTTCGAAGTTTTCTTATAGTCTATGTATCTTGCCAAATCCTGCGCCATTGCTAGTGGATCGTCAGAGAATCCGCTGCCAGAATTTATCAAAAGCAAGATTCTTTTGTATCTTCTCTCAAGCTCAGCTGCTGCGTCATACATGTTTTTTCCAGGGAAGCCTGGATCATCTGGTGTCAGTACAACCTTGTTTCTCCAACCTATCTGGCTTATTGCGATTTGGCTCATTGCAGCGTTCAATGAGTACAATGATCTGCCTGATCCTGCACAGACAACGCAGTTTGCTGATTTCAACTCTTCATACAGGGGCAGTAGGCTTTTCTTTTTTATTTTGAATATGTTGTCTTTGATCCTGTTGATGTATCCTATGTGGCTGATCTTGGTTTTGATTTTGCTTACATCCTCCGTTCAAAACGAGACATCATTCACTCTATATTTGTTTTGCGTGCATAGCTGGGCTGAAACTCCTATATTTGTTCGTGTTTATCTTGACTAATTAGCTAGTGACTGTTGTGTTAGAATCGGACAGCTATTTTGTGCAATGTATACTGGCAGCATTCTTTTGTCGGGATGGTTTTTAAAGCTATTTGCATATATTGTTGGATAAAACATATTAGCTTTGTATCATGCTCTTGCTTTCACTGTTGGATGTAGGGCATATTGACTTCAAGGAGGTTTCATTTTACTTGGAAGACTGTTCTGCTACCAGTTTTGGGTCTGTTGGCTTTTTTTCTATACATCTACATCTTCGGTGTTGATATTCTCCAGATAGCCTCTATTGTTCAACGTATTGATCTAACCGTTTATTTTTTAGCCGTCATCGCTCTTATGTTTGAGACTTTCTTTTTTGCACTTTCATGGCGTTCTCTGCTTGGTTTTCTTTCTGTGAAGCTTTCTGTTACGAAATCACTTCTATATGTCTGGTTTGGAATTTTTATGGACATACTGATTCCAGCGGAATCTTTAAGCGGAGAATTGTCGCGAGTGTACCTGATTACGAGAGAACAGAATGGAACAAGTGGAAAGGTTGTTGCTTCCCTGGTTGCTCATAGACTTGTAGGTATGGGCATAAACGTTGTGGGCTTACTTGTAGGAATATTTGTTCTGCTTTTAAGAGAACAACTAGGTGGGATTTTGCTAAGCTTGGCACTAATCTTAGTTTCTGCAACAACGATTTTTCTGATATTGCTAGTGCTTTTATCCGTTAGAGAGAACTGGACCTTGAGAATTATCAATTTTCTGATAACGTGTGTAGAACGTGTTAGCAGAAGCAGATGGCAACTGACAAAGATCAGGGGAGAGATCGTTGAAGCTGTGGAAACGTTTCATGATTCGATGCAAGAATATGCACACGCTCCAAGAACTCTCATGACTTCATTGTCACTTTCTGTTCTTTCTTGGCTTCTAAGTCTGATAGTCACTCATCTTGTTTTCTTATCCATCGGAAAACCAGTCCACTGGAGCGTTATAGTCGTAACTTGTTCAATCATGATCGCTGTAAAATCTATACCCTTAGGTGTGCCTTTTGAAGCTGGATTACCGGAAATAACGATGTCGACTTTGTACATTTTCTTAGGTGTTCCTAAGGATGTGAGTGCGACGGTAACCCTCTTAAACAGAATCTTGACTGTGTGGCTTAGGTTTTTCGTTGGGTTCATGATACAACAGTGGCTGGGATTGAAGCTGATGATTCCATCGAATGTAAAGAACGAGGAGTCTGTAATTTAATGCATGACAATCTATATGGCTCTGTATGAAAAATGATTTCAACAGCGCGTGGATGTTAGTCTAAATTTAACAAACTCAGCCTTGTTTTTTCGTCGAACGTTCGCTGTAAGCTTACTGCAGTTCCTTCGATTATCACTAGTTCTGCTGTTGCCCCAACAAAGGAGCCTTTCATCAAATGGCCTCCAAGAGCTTCACCTTTCTGGTTTGAAAGAACGATGTGAGAGTGAACGATTATTTGACCTTTTTCGTCACCTGCTATGTTGCCCATACATGATGCGATTTCTAGTGGACCCTCAAGTTCAATCGTGTAATATTCTCCTTTCTTGAAATAACCTACGACGGCCTGCTTCAAGCTTCCGATCAAGATGAAAACTCCGACTTTTATTCCATTTTCCTCAGCCCTTTTCTTGATGGCTTCAACCAGGTCCTCTCCTTCGGGTATTCGAGAAAACCAGATGTTATCAATCCTACCTTTCAACATGTCTTGTTCTCCACGAATCTGTTTATGCACCTGGATTATAACTTTAGCGATAGATTGGCTTAATGCAAAATCTCATATATTGAATAGTTGATCAGATATTGAACAAATCTTGATTAGCAGGAAAACTGAGGATACTCAGAGGCTTTTGAGAGCTATCGTAGTTCTTATTCGTAACACTACCTGGAAATGTGGAAAACTAGAAAGATTGATTGTAAGATATCTAAATAGAAGAACTACCAGTATAGGAAAATCTCAGATGATTGTAAACCAAATGATTTCAAAACTTAAGCTTACCGGTAGGAGGAAAAGCGAGTTCTTGGCTGCTTTGAAACGATTGGAAAGAAGGAAAATAGTAAGAATTTCAAGTGTGCAAATCTAAATTATTGACAAAGCAAAGGTTTTCTATTGCTTTTTGGTGATTTTGCCTGCGTCTTCAACCCATTTTCTGGTAATCTTCGGTGATATCTTTAGTTTAGCAGCTATATCCTTAGGTGGAGCTTTGGCTAAATCTTCTACTCTCTTTATACCTAGAGTTCTGAGCTGTTCCGCTCGTTTTTCTCCTATACCTTTAACATGTGTAAGATCTGCAGGTGGAATTGTCTCTCTTGCGGTTTCAGTTTCTTCTTTCTTGTATGTTGCTGTTGTAACCGAAGTAGGTTGAGATATTGTCGAAATTGCCGCAGTTTTGGGTTTTTGAATGTAACCTAAACCAATGAAGAGGATTCCAAGAACTGCCGTTGTTATGATCCATAAATCTCGCTGTGGTTCTGTTTCATTCAATGCGAAAAAAGCTGTTACTGTTAAGATGAAAAATACTATTGCCACTGCGTAGAGAGCATAATCTGAACGCATGTTATTCTTTCTCCTTAACTCCATCTATTGTTCTAAGTAAGAGTTTAAATAATTTTCTGAATATTTTGTCGTAAAACGTGCGAATTCGGTGTTTTTATGGTTCTAATGCTGCTTCGATTGCTTTTTCAGGAGTTTTCGTTCTGGTGGCTTTTTCTTTACCAGTCCTTTGTTCATTAGTAATTTTAGAGATTCCCTAGCGTTTTTTATTATCGCTATAGCTCTTTCATGTAGCTCTTGTCGGCTTGGTTTTATTCTCGCTACTCCCTGTTCTATGGATTTTAGAGCACATGCTACTGCTTCACGTGGATAAACTTCCCATTCCTCCATTTTTGGGAGTATGTCATTTTCATCCATTCCACGTTCCTCTGCGAACCTAGCTAATTCTTCCGCTGCTGCAATGCACATATCATCTGTGACGGTTTCTGAACGAACATCCAAGACGCCACGAAATATTGCTGGGAACCCTAGGCTATTGTTGACTTGATTTGGGAAGTCGCTCCTCCCAGTTGCGATTACTCGGGCTCCGGCATCTTCTGCTTCCCAAGGCCAGATTTCTGGAATTGGGTTCGCGCAAGCAAACACTATTGAGTCATCAGCCATTGTCTTGATCCATTCTTTTTGTATAATGCCTGGTCCAGGTTTTGATGCTGCAACTACTGCATCTACGCTTTGGAAGGCTTCTGCCATAGTACCAGTTCTTCCTTCAGCGTTAGTTCGTTGAGCTAAGTCGAATTTCCATGGATTTTCTTCTTTTTTTATGTCTGTTCTGCTAGGATATATGATTCCTTTGGAATCCACCAGAATGATGTTACCAGGTTTCACTCCCCACTTCATTAGAACATAGGCTGTTCTCGTATTTGCTCCACCTACACCCACCAAGGTCACTAAGCTTTCTTTCGGGTTTTTCCCGACGATCTTGAAAGCGTTAATCAATCCAGCCAATATCACTGTAGCTGTTCCTTGTTGATCGTCGTGCCAAACTGGGATTCTTAGTCTTTCTCGTGTTTTTTCTAGAATGTGGAAACACTTTGGCTTTGATATGTCCTCTAGGTTTATCCCGCCGAAGGATGGTTCAATAAGCTCGCATGTTCTAATGATCTCTTCAGGGTCTTTTGTGTTCAAGCATATTGGAAACGCATCGACTCCACCTAAGTATTTGAAGAGAAGGCTTTTTCCTTCCATTACAGGCATTGCTGCTTCTGGACCTATGTCTCCTAAGCCTAGAACACGAGTACCATCTGATACGACTGCCACATAATTCCACCGATTTGTCAGTTCGAAAGATTTGCCAGGATCTTCATGGATATCTCGGCATGGAGCTGCCACACCTGGTGTATACCAGATGGCGAAATCTGCTGGGCTCTTGACTGAGCATTTTGGCATAGTCTGGACTTTGCCTGAATAAAATTTGTGCAGTGATGAGGCCACAAGTGCTGGCTTCTTAGCCTTGGCTAGTAGCTCTTCCAACGTGGGTTTTTTGTTCTTTTGTGAACCTGTCATATCACCTATTCTTCCTCTAATTTATGAGAAGTTATCGATTAGGGGTTCAAATATATAACGATGATGACATCTTCGCCACATGATTGTGTTGCATTTGCCCAAAAATGTGTTGACGATGGATGAAGGCGCGCGTGCTTGCAGTGGACGAACAGATGAACAACTGGAATTCGTGCGTATTGGCTGAGAGCGAGTGATTGTGATATACTTGTAGATATATAAAAAATGTGAAGAATAAAAACGCTGATATCAAGGCCTTGTGGAATCAGAATTTTCAGCGAAAGGTTGGTAACAGCTTTTCTTGATCAGGAGTTTTGAGTGACTAATATCTTCTTCTGTTGTATCCGCTTCTTCTTCCTCTGAATGATCTTCTTGGGCGCTCATATGCCTTATTTGACAGATTGTTCTCTGTGTTTACTTCAACTTCTAATGGTTGCTCTGCTATATCTAGTGTACCGTATCGTCCAATGTTTAGGCGCATATTACCTCTGAATAAGTTTATGTAGCCATTCTTTACGCTGACTGTGTCTCCTTCTTTCACTTTTTCGATGTTGTCGTCCCATAGAGTCATGTAGACGCAACCTGTTTCGTCGCCTATCAGTGCATCACATACTCGATGTGGTGCTCCATCTCTTCCAGCAGCGATATTTCTTACTTCGCTTTTTGACATTGCTTTCGCTATGACGTTCACTGCCCTAGAAGTTGGGGTCAACTCTCCTACTTTAGCATCTACTGGTTCTCTTCTTCTTGAAAAACCTTCAACAGCCAAACTTGATTCAACACCTACATATGTTAACAACACTCATAATATTGCCGCACACTTAAGGTTTTTGGTGAATATTTTCCATCTTGTGAAGATACCTTTTAGGGACATGTGGTTTTGGCTTCATGTGGATCTCGATTTGATCAATTCTGTGACGTGGTCAAAACCTACGATTATGATTTTTCTTGGGCTTCTTCTAAGTCATTGTTGTGTAAACATAATATCTAAGATTTTCGAATCAATGATTGGGTGCACTTTAGACTACTACTATCTACTCGCGCCTAATAGCTTCTTCACCAGCAAGATGCCTGTGATATATGATCGATCATTGTTACCTCCAATGCCTAAAGGTGATGACAGATCGGGCGCGAGGGTATCACTTTTCAAATAGACAAGCTTAAGAGAGCACGCCTGATTATTCTTGATCTTTTTTTTGCTGGTGCATGCGCCAACTTAAAATCATCGTTTTTGGATGTGATGCTTTCATCTCGTTTACCCGTGATATGGCAGTGTTGTGTGGAGCGTCAAGAACCTCTTGTGGGTTTGTGTAGGCTTCTTCACATATTTCGTGTATTGCGTCAATGAAGCGATCAAGTTCTTCTTTTTCGAATGTCTCTGTGGGTTCAATCATTAATGCTTCCTCAACAATTAAGGGAAAATAGATCGTTGGCGCATGTAATCCATAATCAAGCAGTCGCTTTGCGATGTCTGATGCTGAAACACCGGTTTCACTCTTGAGAGATTTAACACTAAAGACGCACTCGTGCTTCCTTATTCTATTCTTGTTATATGGAAGCATCAAACCTTTAATCTTCTCGAGTCTTCTAGCTAGGTAATTAGTGTTTAAAACAGCGATTTCTGCTGCTTCCTTCAGACCTTCGAAACCTAAGCTCAGAATGTAGGCGTAGGCTTTTAGCAAGACTGAGACGTTTCCATAGTAGCTTCTTACTTTGCCAACGCTGTGAGGTCTGTCGTAATCTAAGTGATATTTGTCACCATCAAAAGCTATCCGTGGGATAGGTAGAAATCTTGTTAGTTCTTCGGAGACACCTATAGGACCAGCTCCGGGGCCCCCTCCTCCATGTGGTGTGCTGAACGTTTTGTGAATGTTCATGTGAACTATGTCAAAACCCATATCGCCTGGTCTAGCTTTGCCTAAAATGGCGTTTAGGTTTGCTCCATCATAGTAAAGTAGCCCACCGGTGTCGTGGATAGTCTCAGCTATATCTTCAATGTTTTCTTCAAATATCCCAAGAGTATTGGGATTTGTAAGCATCAGTCCTGCTGTACTTTCAGAAGTGGAAGCTTTCAATGCTTCGATATCCACGCATCCATTCTTGTTTGAAGGGACAACTACAACATTAAATCCAGCCATAACTGCACTTGCAGGATTAGTGCCATGCGCAGAATCTGGTACAATGATCTCTTTCCTTTTATCTATTTCTCCATTTAGTCTATGATAGGCACGCATAAGTAATATGCCTAGAAACTCGCCGTGTGCGCCTGCAGCAGGTTGTAGACAGACTCCGGAAGTCCCAGTTATCTCAGCAAGCCACTTTTCAAGCTTATATAAAATTTTGAGTATACCTTGTACAGTGTCTTCATTTTGATATGGATGGATCATGTTCAATTTGCTGGAGTTCGCGACCAAATCATTTATTTTCGGATTGTATTTCATTGTACAGCTGCCGAGTGGGTACAGGCCGGAATCGATTCCATAATTCATTTGGGATAAACGTGTGAAGTGTCTTGTAACCTCAACTTCTGAAAGCTCTGGAAGTCTCAGCTGATTCTTGCGTTGAAGTCTCTTGGGAACAAGTAGATCGATATCGCTGGTAGTCTGCTTGATTTCTTCTTCCGCTTCTGGGAGAATGTGTCCTCTTCTTCCTTTCTCTCCAAGATTAAAATTTAGTGGTTCGTCCCAGCTAGATTGCTTGAACATGACGATTTTTATCCCCTTTCCGTAAGAATTTGTTTTAGCGAGGTGGCTAGACTTTTGATTTCTTCTTCTGAATGGATTTCGGTCACACAGTAGAGAGCGGTGTTGCCGATTTCTGGAAATTCCTTTGAGATGTCTTTTCCCCCATGGATTCCAAGCTGCAAAAGGCTATCGTGTATATCTTTGACGGTCAAATCTGTTTCGCGAAAGCTTACTGTGAACTCCTTGAAATGGGGTGACCTGAAAACTGGAGCAATGATTCCGTCGATCTCCGAAAGCAAACGAATGGTATAGCTTGCTTTGCTTATTATTGTCCTGCCAAGCTCCTGCAGTCCATGTGGTCCAAGTAAGGCAAGATAGACAGTTGACGCTACTGCGCACATCGCTTCGTTTGTGCACATGTTTGATGTTGCTTTTTCACGTCTGATATGCTGTTCACGGGTTTGCAGAGCCATGCAGAAACATTGCTTGTCGCTATCTCTTGTTGTGGTCATTCCTATTATACGTCCTGGCATTTGTCTAATCAACCTCAAATCATTGCGGCAGGCGAAAATTCCTATAAGGGGACCGCCAAAATTCATATAGTTTACAAGAGGTTGAGCTTCGCCTATTACAACATCTGCACCATAATCACCTGGCGGCTTCAGGATTCCTAGAGA
>Ga0209635_10003542_pt1 | contig 12186 bp, 18 predicted proteins | sample DeeMarSWOR230_32_FD_187463 | JGI IMG/M metagenome (GOLD analysis project Ga0209635, IMG submission 187463) | Marine sediment microbial communities from White Oak River estuary, North Carolina - WOR-2-30_32 (SPAdes) (version 2) | ecosystem: Environmental > Aquatic > Marine > Intertidal zone >...
CTCTCCTCCTTGCGATTACTCCTGACTCGATTAACTTGCGTGCGCACCTCTTCGACGCTAGTCTTGGCTTTTGTAGCGTCTGAAGATCATTGTCTTGTCGTGCGTACACACGTATTCGAATCCGTCTTCCACCAGTCTTCTCGCTTCATCTATCGTTTTCGCAGTTTCAGTGCGATACGGCTCTCCAATTGCAAAGAAGTTCATAACTGCGGGAATTAGCCCTATTATCACTGCGAGGACCCCAATGACAGGAGACCACCACTCTGAGACAAAGTACGACCAGATAAACACCAAGATGATGCCCAAAGCCATGTGAAAGGTTAAGCGCACGTTTACCTCTTTCATGTCTGTCAGTACCTCATTCTCTGGTTAAGACAAGAGCTAATAACACTTGCCATTTACCATCACAAGTAATTCTTGCCTTGTCACCGTGCGTGCAGTAAGCTGAAGCTACGTCTCGTGAGCTTGTTAATCCAAGAATTTTCGTAGCCTCCAATTATTAATGCAACCTCAATTGAAAGTTAGATGCGCGCTCGTTATCAGAAGCAGTGCGAGACCGTTATCTGAAGTGTTGTGAGGTTCGCGGTCACGTCGAAAACATGTCCCATGTCGGTTTCGTCATAGCCCCACGTATAGTGAGCTTCTATCTGCGTACTGTCAAAGGTTAGAGTATCCAGTCGATGCGTAACATACTCTCCCATAACTAGAATGAACGTTGTTCCCACAATCAGCTCGGCTTCTTTCTCAGTTACGCCGTCGCCCATGTTGACGCACACAAAGACATCCAGACTACGCATCCCATTGACCACAGCCGTGAACTTCGTTACATCTGCAGGTCCGCCGTCGGTTCCCTCTACTGTTATGCCAATCTTGCTAGTCTCTATGCGAGGGTCTCCCAACCAAACACCTGAAATTCCGTACTGGCCAGGTTTGACGGGGATGAAGCCTCCAGTCTCACGGTTGTAGAAGTAAAGGTTCCACTGGATGGTTACAGAGAAGGTTTCTCCTGGTTCCAGGGTGATCTTCTCGACGTAGGCAGCGAAGGCTCTTCCCTCCGTCCACTTGGCAACCAAGGTATTGTCTAAATTGTAGAGGTATGCGTCGAAGAAGGGAGGGCCCATCCAGAAAGTCACGTTCTTGTCACCCTTGTTTCTTAGGATGAAGGTCAAACCAATATCTTCTCCAGCAAAAATTGATGTCTTGTCCACTGTCATGGCGAGTTCTAGATCTGCCTTTGGCATTCTCTGAAGTAGCGACCAAGCTCCGATCACGCCCGCACCCAAGGTCAGGCACGCAAGAATGACCCCGTAGACGACTATTCGCTTCATTCCTTCCACTACCATCTACCTGATTGATTTAAGACAGCACCAAGCAACACTTAATTCTACAGGTTAGAACAGCAACGTTCTGCAGGTTAGAACAGCATAAGACCACGAACTCCCACACGAGCGATATTATGAGAGATGCGCGCGCAACAAGGTTTTTCATGGTGAAATGGCTCTTACGACACTTACAGGTACCTTTAAGACACTTATCCTTTAATTCTCATGCATGGAAAGAAAAAAGACATTCATGGAATTGTCTGAAAAATACTCATTAACAGACATAGATTTAACTAGACTAAAAACTGAATTCGAAATAACCCAACTAAAATTGGAATTTGCAGCTATAAAATCGGAAACAGATGGTATATCGCTTTTTGAAGCAATTGAAAAATACAATGCTTTCCACAGATACACTGAAAAATTAACCCAAAAAGAGAAAGATTCTCTGATTAACCAAATAAAGTCAATGGATAGCAGTAGATTTTCAGATCTTGTAGAGTTGCTATTCCTAAACCTTGATCGTACGAAAGGAATTTGTACTCATCAAATGGATCCCAAGTGCTTTGACTATCATATTTGGAAAAATGAAGGGGCTTTCATCCATTTTTTCAACGCGATTGTTCCAAGAGATCCTTTCTCAGAAAGAGAAATCCCGCATCGGAAAAACGAACTAAGAGATATCGCCATCGATGTCAGGGACTTTCATCCGGAACTCAAATATGTGTTTAGTGTTAGTTGGATGTGGAATTTGAAAAAATTCCAACTGTTAATGCCCGATTCATTTAATGACTCATTGAAAGTATTCAAAGATTATGAGTCCTATACTCAAAGTTATTGGGGACAATTCTATAGATACGAGGGTACCGTTAATCAAGAAAGGGTAGAAAAATTCAGAAAAGATTGGGAATTCCCACTCGAACCTCTTGTTGGAGAATGTTCAATAGATGACTTCATGAAATTCTATGAAGTGCGTGCGCGCCGAGTAAGCGTGTGAGTAGGATAGTAATTAGCTAAGAGAGCGTAATCGTTTGGGTTTGGGCTTGGGGTTCGAATCCCACCCCCACACTCCTTAAGTTTTTAATGCAACCTGAAATGAACTAACAACCGATTGGACGAGAGCGTAAGTGCCATGGAGACTTTGGAAAAGGTAGCAGTAATCGCCATTCTCCTTGTTGGAGTGGGGGCAGTTCTCGTTTTTCTTCCGCTTCCGCTCCCTGGCGGAGGTAAGCCTGAGTTCAGAGCTTTTGACTTTCGAGTGATAGGAAATCGCGTTTCGATATCTGTCAAGAATGTAGGAAGCGGTGATGCCCATCATGTTAGAATTGAAGTTTATGGAAATTCCAGTGAGGGATGGCTTCTCCTCAATGCGTTTGACACATCAGGACCAAGTGGACTCGAAGTAGGAGATACGCACGTAGCCGTTCTGGATTGTGCAGTCGAACCATCAGGTTATCACGAATATAAAATCGTCATCAGTTGCGACGAAGGCATAACCGATGAACTAATCGTGGGGTTCGGCTCTTAGCTTATGTATACTTTTAATTCTTAATGCAACCAGAGATGAGCGGTGTAGCTTTTATATGCACTTCATTTCATCATCTCTTTCAGGCGATGACATGAGAACTAAAGCGTTGAAACCTGAAGAAGATGCTTATGGCCAGGAGATATGGGCTCGCTATCAAGGAAGAGAAGTTTTCGAGGTAGTTGAAAGAGATGACGGCTACATTGATCCTTCTCCACATGGTCCAAAAGCCTATTTCTCCGAGTACGCAGATTGGGCGCCTTATCATAGACGAGCAATGGATTTTGCGCAGGGAAGGGTGTTAGACATTGGATGTGGAGCTGGCAGACACTCTCTGTACCTGCAGAAGAAAGGGTTTGACGTGCTTGGAATCGACAACTCGCCCCTTGCTGCAAAAATTTCCAAGCTAAGGGGGTTGAAGAAAGTCAAACTCATGTCAATTGAAGAAATCGACTTCAAACCAAGCTCTTTTGACACAATCATCATGATGGGAAACAATTTCGGGCTCTTCAGCAGTTTCAAAAAGGCACGAAAGCTGCTTAGGAAATTCCATAAGATGACTTCTGAGAATGCTCTGATCATCGCTGATACGCTTGACCCGTATAAGACTGATAATCCAGATCACTTGGAGTATCACAGGCGTAACAAGGACAGAGGCAGAATGGGCGGACAAGTGAGAATTCGCATAAGATTTAGAAAATTCGTCGGCAGATGGTTTGACTACTTGATGGTCTCGAAAGAGGAGATGCAAGAGTTACTCGAAGGAACAGGATGGAAGGTAAAGGAATTTATAGAGTCTGAAGGCCCACCATACATTGCCATCATCGAAAAGAAGACTTGATTTCTTACCAGTCGTAGTCCAGAAGAACAAGCATATTAGGCAAAGTGAAGGGAACAGACCAAACCTACTAGAGCTTTTAAGCACTCCACAGCTAATCTTCTCTTTCAGGTGATCGCATGTTGGACATACCATCCATAACAGGAATAATAGCCGCAATCGGCGTGATCATAGGCGTAATCCTCACGGTATTACAGCTACGAGACCTCGTCAGAACACGACAGACCGACCTGGTCATAAGGCTGTATTCAACTATGGGCAGCAGTGGCTTCCAAGAAGTCTGGGAGAAAACCAGAGATAGACCGTGTGAGAGCCTCAAGAGCTATGAGACACAGTATGGGTTAAAAGAAGTGAATCAAATCGGCATCTTCTTTGAAGGCATCGGCGTTCTTCTACGTAGAAAACTAATAGACATTGACCTGGTTGACGATTTGTTCACCGCACCGGTCAAGATACATTGGGAAAGAATCAAGTCCCTAGTGACCGATTATAGAAAAGAGCGAAATCTGCCAACTATATTCGAGTGGTTTGAATACCTTTACAATGAAATGCAGAAACGAGGACAAACACTACAGCAGACACAACCTTAACCACCCTTTCTTTTTTTCGCTTGATTTCTTCCAAAAGTCAAAGAAGCAGAAGACATAATTCCTTTGAGTCATTTAGGAGATTGACCTTAATTGGTGAGTTGAAATCCATGGACGTGTCAATCAGAGAATATTCTTCTGCTGACATCTCCCAAGTTAAGGAGCTGATTTTAGAGGCCGAGAACTTTGGTGAGCCATTTCTGGAGAATGAACTGCTGAATATCAAGAAGAACACCTCCCTAGGTTTGGGCAAAGTCTTCGTAGCCACCTTGAAGGGACAAGTCATCGGTTACATTTCATTGGGCAGAAGGGTCTTCGCGTTAATGATAGATGCCATCATTGTGGCTCAGAACCATCAAAGGAAGGGTGTCGGTCGAAAGCTTGTTGAGAAGGCAAAAATGTATGCAAAGACACAAGGTGTTCATGTTCTCCGAACTGATACAGGAACTTTCATGGAATATGCCATCAAGTTCTATCTGGCCTGTGGTTTTGAGCCATGTGGCTATGTGGAACATGACTTCAGCCTAGGTTCAAAACAGCTACACTTCTACATAGATTTGACAAAAGAAAGCTGAGACTAGGCTTTCCATGAACCTCTCGCTTTCCAATACTTACTAAGAAACAAATGGGGAAGAATGAAAACGAGCAGGACAAAAATCCAAGCATTCCACAAGCCCAACGCAAATTCTGGCAAAATCGACATAGTCTCAACACACTTGAATAATCAGTCACTTCTTCGCGGTATGCCAATCCATCGTGGCGTTCTACTCAGGTATTCCCGATAAGCTTCTCCATAGGTCTCAAGACACAAGCGTTCCTCAGCAACAACACCTCGGTCGGATAGAGCTAACCAAATCATTGCCACAAGAACAAAGACCCAAGAAAAACAAGCCACGCCGATCCCAATGAACATCACGAACATACTGAAGTACATTGGATGCCTGGAAAACCGGTAGACCCCGTCAGTGGCCGGCTTATCCAAGGGAGCAGCCGCAAAGTTGATCATTGCTACAAAGCCAAAGATCAAGCCAAACAAATAGATAGAGAGCCCACCGTAAAACCAGCCTGTCCCTAGTTTTAACGGCAAGAAAACAGAATAAGCTAGAGTACCATAGAGCATGATAGTGGCGACATAGTTCAGCTTCTTCTCAAATCCGCTGTACTTAGGTGAAGTGCTATGCCTCCGGTAGCTTTCTCGGCTCTTAGCGCCATTGAAGAACAGGCTGATAATCAGAAACGACAAACCAATGACAATGCCGAACATGAGAAGAACAAGAATCCAAGCGTTCCATAAGCCTAGCTCAAATGCTGGTACAAGTGACATAATACTCCTCCTTATGCACACGCTTCTTGCATATAGAACCTTACTCCTTAAATGGCTGATGTAAACTCGGAGTGAAAGGAATCATAAAGCACCAGTGTTATAGGCGACGTACGAGCTGCGCGCGTTCTGCCACAAGCCCTAAAAACTCAAGGGGATGACGTAGGTGATGATGTGGGAAGAGTTCTATTCTGCCTTACATGAGCTACCCGCTTGGCTAAAGAAACCCGTTCCCTTCATCGTCGAAGCTACATCGCTCTTAAGAAAATGTGAAGCCAACGTCATTCTCGATATCGGATGTGGACTTGGACGGAATTCCGTCTACTTAGCTAAGAATGGATTTAGCGTCGTTGGAATCGACACGGCGAAAAGGGCCATAAAGAAAGCTCAGGCTTGGCTCAAGATGGAAGGCGTTCAAAACGCATCAGTTGTGCGTGCCTCCATGACCAACCTCCCATTTCGCAGTCACGCGTTTCACGCCGTCATAAGTGTCAGCGTTATCCATCACGCCCTAAAGGCGGCCATTCAGAAGACAACAAAGGAGATTCGGACTATCCTGAAGGATGACGGCGTATTCATAGCCAATCTGCTCTCTCGAGAAGATTACAGATATGGCTCGGGCAACAGAGTCGAGAACGGAACATTCTTGGTCTTAGAGAATTTCGAAGGCAGAGAATTTCCCGAGATACACCACTTCTTTTCCAAAGCGGAGATCCTAACGCTTCTGACGGACTTCGCGACGATCAGCCTCGAACCGATTCAAACTGGGAAAGGGAAACGAGCACACATATACTGGAAAGTAATCGCTACTAAATAATAACAGCAACATTGAAGGCAACCAACCGTACGACATCGAAAACTTGAAGTGGCCAAGCCGCTACTCAGCGTTGGAGGTGAACGCTATGCCAGTTGTGAAGATCATTGAGCTGATCGGCGGCTCGCCCGTGAGCTGGGAAGAAGCCGTGGCCAATGCGGTGAAGGAAGCGGCAAAGACCGTGAAGCACATCAAGGGAGTTCATGTGAAGCGCTGCACGGCCAAGATAAAAGATAGCAAGATTGTGGAATACCGGGCCGACGTTAAGATCGCGTTCGTTGTAGAAAGATGAAACATGGATCAGCGCGCATGCTGATCGTGATGTCTTCGACAAATCATCAAATCGGAGATAACAGAAGCATAACAAAGGGTAAGGAAAGGGAGATGGAAAGTCAGTCTACATGGAAAGCGAAGCTAGCTTTGGCGTGTTATTTCGCCTTAATCGGTGGCCTCTTTCTGGGCGCGATTATCCTCGAAATCATCTTGTTAAGCATGGGAATAGACTACGAAGATGCCCCCTTTCCAACTGCACTCATCGGCACGCCTATCAACCAGTTCATCATTCTAGGCGTTACACTTCTGTTCGCCAAGTACAAAGGTGCAGGTTTTCGAGAGCTAGGTTTGAAAACGGTTAGCTTTCGGATTCTGGCTATTGTCTCGGTTCTGGCAGCGCTCCTTTACTTCACTGGTCTGGGCATTTCCATCGCTGAAGAGATAGTCTTTGGTCCTGATCCCACCAGCGAACTTGTAGCGGAGCTGGTGATACCACGAGATTCTCTCCAGCTGATCGTTACTGTTGGCTTCCACCTGGTTCTAGTTGGACCGTGTGAAGAATTGGCTTTCAGAGGCTTTGTTCAGAAAGGCTTCGAAAACTCGTTTGGAAAGCTGAAGGGCTTATTGGTCGCCTCGGCTCTCTTTGGGCTGTTGCATGGCCTCAATACTCTGTATGCGATTGTGCCCATATTTGTTGGTGGTTTGATTCTTGGCTACGTGTGGCAACAGACAGGGGGAAATGCTACCGCTTCGGCTCTAATGCACGGGATCAACAACTCAATCTCCATTACCATAGCGTATCTTCTTACCGTCTGAAGACATTATTTATACCTCATTCTACTCAGGCACGTCAACGTCACAATTGCCATTAGCAGGCATACTCTACAGAAGAACATGAATATCAAGCATGATGAAGCTTCATCTTCCTTCAGTCAATAATTCTAGGAAACTTCTCAGCCTCGAATTAGGCCTAAGAATGCGCGCCATGCTTAGTTTTTTATACGTTCAACAAGGACTATAGCACCTGGAGGAGAACGCAAGTTGCTGAACAAAACGAGGAGGTATATGATATACATACTCGTGACAATTGGTTTTGCGATTATAGGGAACTTCACGAGTTTACTGCCGTCTCCCTATTTTTGGGGACTAACCTACGGCACATTGGGCTTAATCTTGAGCGTGATTATGGAGATGTATATTGAACTCGCAATAAAGGAAGAGCCTCCACTACAAGTCATTCTCGCAGAAGACAAGATGAGGGACACTGTCAAGAAAATGAAGGAAGACCCAAGTTGCAGGTCAATCCAAGCTCTCTGGTGCACAAGATACGGTGGCGAACCCGAATACTATGCCGAAGAAAGAGCTCTTATCCAAAAAAACCCAAGATTGCACGTTCAACGTCTCATAAATCCCATAAAGGTGGAAAGAGCTACCTACAAGGACCAAATGAAATCTCACAGAGAACTTGTAGACCAAGGAAAATATGAAGCTAGGAAAACCGACATAGAAGAATTTGAATGTATCATATGTGAGTATGAAAAACCATCAGGGATGGAAACAAATGTGGCGTTTCTCTTCAACGACCTAGCAGGCAACAGACCTGGAATGATGATATTTCTAGACCCAACGAAACATGAAAAGGTTCGCTACGCGGTGAGGGCCATCGAATCTTGGTATAAGCGTGAGTGGACACGCGCACAAAGCATATCATTTGGTAACAAGGACAATACATAGCCGATTGTGAGAGAACTCGCGCATGCACAGAGCCAAGCAAGCTGAAGCTTCGCTTTCTGAGTCTATTAATCTAAGAATTTTCTTAGCCTTAAATTATTAATGCGACTTCAAATGAATGCTAGAGCGATGATTGGCCTATGATGTCTGAAAAGATGAAGTGTCCGAAATGCAACAACTACGTGGATAAAGAAGATATCGAGGACATCAAGTTTCGAGGAAAGATTGGCGAACATTACGTCTACGTTTGCAAGAAATGCAGACACATCATTGGATTCAGCTCAATGCACCGAGCCTGAGAAAAGCCCTTCACAACACTCTGATTGGCATTTCTCCAGCAATGTAAACACGCGCGCGGTCTGCGAAGCCCCCGGCGACCGAAACGCAAACTTAGGAGGCAACAACAGTTATGTACACTGATGGTGACATCACCCATGGTTAAAGGCTCCGAATCCGCCGTGACACTGGTCGACGTAGCAAAACGGTATGCCGACATAATCGCGGTGGACCACGTTAACCTAGACGTGAAGATTGGCGAAATCTTCGGCCTTCTAGGACCCAACGGCTCCGGCAAATCGACCTTGCTCAAGATCATCCTAGCCTTGGTTCAGCCAGACGCAGGATCGGTCACCGTACTGGGCATCAACACCACGAAAAACCCCGTGGCTGTCAAGGCGCAAACCGGATACGTCCCCGAGGTTCCCCGCTTATACGAGTTCCTGACCGGCCTCGAGTACCTCGACTTCACCGCGGATCTCTACGGGATCAGCACAACCGAGAAGCACGAACGAATCACCGAATACCTAGAAGCCCTAGAGCTAGAAGGCAGAGAAGGCGACATGATCAGCGCCTACTCGCTCGGCATGAAACAGAAGATCGCCCTCATCTCCGCCTTTGTCCACAGACCCAAACTACTGCTCCTCGACGAGCCCTTAAGCGGGCTAGATCCCCGTTCAGCCCGAATCATCAAGGACCTCCTCCGCGAACTCGCCGCGAAAGGCATTACCACCATCATGTCCACGCACATTCTCGAGATCGCACAGGCCATGTGCGACCGCATCGCCATCATGCATGAGGGAAAGCTGCTCGCCATCGGCAACATGAAGGAACTGCGAGCAAAAGCCCAGCTCCCCGGATCCAACCTAGAAGAGATCTTCCTAACCCTAACGGGAACCAGTGACATCAAGGACGTGGTTGAGGCCCTGATGAAATGAAATGGAAAAGCGTCCTCAGCCTCATCCGAATCGACATCAGATCCGGCCGACTCATTCGCGGCCAAAAGCTCCGAGCCTATCAAGAGAGCCGAATGCTCCAGTACGTCATGTACGGGGGCACTTGCCTCCTTGGAATCGCCGTAGGACTGGTTGTCGGGACGGTCTACAGCGGCGTCCCAGACCCCCAGGACCAGATAGCCCTGCTTCTCGGCGTCAAAACCCTCTTCATCGCCGCGCCCACCCTCGTTCTCACCTACAGTCTCATCTTCACAATGATGCGCCAAATTCAACGCGCGGGAATCAAAGCATCGATCCTGCCGCCCTATTGGCTGCCATTCACGTGGGCGGAACATACGCTCGCAGCCATCGTGGCCAACCTGATCGGCATCCAGCTCGCCGCCTTGATCTTCGTTGCCTCAGCTATTGCCGTGGTCTCCATCTTCCTCGGCGAGATGCTCTTCGCCCTCTTGACAATCGCTACGGTGTTGGCAACCGCATTCTTAGCCAGCGCCACCACTGAAATCTTCAGGGTCATTCAGGTACGACTGACCGGCGCGTTTTACAAGAGCTCGGGAACGAAGGCAATCTGGCTACGGTTCGTCGGCTCAATCCTGCTCATCGTCGTCTTCTACGCCATATACTTCTTCTTCACTTCGGGCGCCAACTTCCCTGCCATCATCGAAACCCTCGCAAGCGGTCAGCAAACCGTGTGGTTCATCCCATATCTCTGGCTGGGAATGACCCTCTTCTCCATTGTAACCGGGCAAATCTCCGAAGCCGTTGCCTTTTCCATCGGGTCCATCGCCTTCCTGCTGGCCCTTTTCACCGTCGCCGTCAAGCTCAACAGCCAGTTTGGGCTGTATGAACCAGCAGCCATAAGAATCTCGGTGGGCGGCTATGCCCCACGGTCCAGCATGTGGAGAAAACTCGGGTTTTCCGCACCGGAAGCAGCGATCATGAGGAAGGACTTTAAGGCCTTCACGAGGCGCCGCGAGCTCATGTACTTCTTCGCGCTGCCGATCATCCTTACCATGATTTACCTTTCCATAACGACCTCCACACCCTATTTCCAAGGCTTATCGGCCTTCTCCGCGCTGATCCTGCTGGCCCCCGGAGCCCTAATGGCTACCTCAATGAGCTCCATGATAATCGGCCAAGAAGGCGCCCCCGTGTGGCACCTCTACTCCTCGCCCATCAAGGCAGAAAGCCTAGTCAAGTGCAAATACGCCTTCGTCGTCATCGTCTCCTCGGCAGTGACATTGGCGTGCAGCACCGTGGGAATCCTCGTCGTTCGACCATCAATGCGAACCATTCTCGCCGCTATAATCGAAGCAATCTTCCTGATCATTGCCCTCAGCGCGGTCTCACTTATCATGGGAATCAAAGGCGCAAGCTTCGTTGAAATCCCCCGACCACGAATGATCAGACCCGTAGACAACCTCATCAACTTTGTCATATGCTTCCTCCTGGCCATCGTGATCCTTTCGCCCCTCATTCCGTATCTTGGCCCAATGATCGGGCTCACTAGCCCCATGCCACCGTTCTACCCTTACCTTGCCCTGCTGATAAGCGGAATCATAACTGCGATCGTGTCCTATGGCGCCTTCTCCATCGCCGTGAAGAACGCCAAGGCCTTCCTAGTCAAAGCAGAAATGTAGGACAGAATCTGTGAGAGCCTCTCCGCCTCAACGAGTTTTCTGCGCAAACTCTTTAATCGCTTTAGCCCTAGTCTATCACGAACGGTCGGGCCCGTAGCCTAGCTAGGATTAAGGCACCGGCCTTCGGAGCCGGAGACCGTGGGTTCAAGTCCCACCGGGCCCGCCACTCAGACCTCAAGTATCTTAAAGCATTTTATCTGAGAAACACGTAAACGTGAGGAATGGTGAAGCCGTTGGAGATTAAAACGGTACGCATTGAGCTGCCTAAAGACTGCAACGCTATTCTAGGAACTGCCCACTTCATCAAAACCGTGGAAGACCTCTACGAAGCCCTCAAGACCGCGGTGCCCACCATCCAGTTCGGCATCGGCTTCTGCGAAAGCTCCGGCCCCTGCCTCGTACGAACCGAAGGCAACGACGACGACCTCAAACACCACGCAGCCAAACAGGCGTTCAGACTAGCCTGCGGACACGCCTTCATCATCTTCCTAAAACACGCCTACCCCATCAACGTCCTCAACAAGATCAAGCACGTGCCTGAAGTCTGCAGCATCCACGCCGCCACCGCGAACCCACTCGAAGTCATCATCGCCGAAACCGACCAAGGTCGCGGCATCCTCGGCGTCATCGACGGCATGAAAACCAAGGGAATCGAAACCAAAATCGACGTAAAAGCTCGAAAAGAGTTCCTCCGAAAAATCGGCTACAAACTCTAACACGGGATTCGCCATGTACATCGTCACCTACCGCTACACAGTCCCAACTACCATGCGGAAACGCTACCTAGCCCTCATGCGGAAAACCACGAAGCTGTACACGAAACACGGCTGCCTCGGCTACGAAGTCTACGAAGACGCCCACCACAACGGCAACTGGCTCGAAATCAACCGCTTCCGAAATAAG
>Ga0209635_10003543_pt1 | contig 12185 bp, 9 predicted proteins | sample DeeMarSWOR230_32_FD_187463 | JGI IMG/M metagenome (GOLD analysis project Ga0209635, IMG submission 187463) | Marine sediment microbial communities from White Oak River estuary, North Carolina - WOR-2-30_32 (SPAdes) (version 2) | ecosystem: Environmental > Aquatic > Marine > Intertidal zone >...
GTGGAGATGGTGGAGGGGGTGGGAGTTTGGTTGTTGTGGCTAATCCTAATTTAGTTGACTTGAGCTTGCTGGGGCGACAAAAGGAATTTATAGCTGGAAACGGCCGTCGAGGAAGTGGTGGGCGGAAGCGTGGCAAGAAAGGGGAGGATTTAGTTATTTCAGTGCCCCTGGGTACAATAGTTTTCACTAAAGCTGATTCGGGGGAGGAGATACTTTTGGCGGACTTGAGGACTCCAGGGCAAAAGGTTTTGGTAGCTAAGGGTGGCCGGGGAGGGCTGGGTAATGCTCGTTTTGCTACAGCGGTAAATCAAGCTCCTGAGATCGCTAGCAAGGGTGAATCAGGGGAAAAGCGGCATATTATCCTCGAGGTAAAACTCATTACCGATATCTGTATTGTTGGCCAGCCAAACTCGGGGAAATCCACTTTATTATCTGCGATATCGAGAGCCAAACCCGAAATTGCCAGCTATCCTTTTACCACACGCCAGCCAATTTTAGGAGTTATCCCAGGCGACATGAGAGACTTCATTGTTGCCGAGATTCCCGGCCTTATTGAAGGTGCTCATCTTGGCAAAGGATTAGGGAATGCGTTTTTGCGCCATGTGGAAAGAACCCAGCTGCTAATTTATTTATTGGACGGCAGTTCGCCGACCGTTATCGATGACCTCGGCACACTGGATAAAGAGATAGCTTTATACAAAGGCTTAGCACGAAAGCACAAAATCGTGGCGGTAAATAAGATAGATTTGCCTGAAGTCCAAGCAAGTTTGCCTGAAGTGAAGCAGTGCTTTGCCAAGCTTGTAGTGCCTGTCTTTTACATTTCTGCGCTTAGCGGCCAGGCTGTGTTAGAATTGGTGAGGAAAGCCACGGAAATGGTGGACCAGGCGAGCCAGGACGAAGAGAGAATTTCGCAGGCCCGAATAGCTGTATTCCGTCCCAAGCCGAGAAAATAAAGAAGTGAATATAGGCGTTCTTGGTGGTACATTTGATCCTATCCATATAGGTCACCTTGTTGTCGCTGAGGAAGCAAGAATAAAGTTAGGGTTTAGCGAGGTCCTTTTTGTGCCTGCCGGGCGGCCCTGGCTTAAGCTAGACCGTAATATTACCCCAGCAGTCCACAGGGTAGAGATGGTGCGCCGTGCCATAGCGGACAACCCATATTTTAAGCTTTGTACTCTCGAGGTGGAGCGTGCCGGTCCCTCTTACACCGTGGATACCCTGACAATGCTACAAAAACAACTGGGCAGCGAAGCCAGTTTTTTCTTCATCCTCGGGCGTGATACCTTAGCCGAGCTGCCTTTGTGGAAGGAACCGCAGAAATTAGTGCAATTATGCAGGCTGGTGGTCCCCCCGAGATTAGGTTCAAAAGATTTGAAGCACTTGAATGCAGCAATACCCGGGCTACTGGACAAAGTTATTCAGCTTGATATGCCTGTAATCGGGATTAGCTCCTCAGAAATCCGCCAGCGTATAGCTCAAGGGCTGCCCATTCGTTACCTGGTGCCCCCTGAGGTAGAAAAATATATCACAGAACACAAGATATATTCGACATCTACGAGATAGCTAACGATCGAGCTCACTGAGCAAACGTCGTTAATTCGAATATGCCATTAGCGAGATTCCCTAGAAAATTTTCCCCATATACACACCCCCTCGGGTTTCGGCCCAACGGCTAAATATCGAGGTTCTTCACACTTTGCGCGTGGGCCTGGATGAATCTTTTGCGCGGCGGGACTTCGTCGCCCATTAGCATACGAAAAGCCTGGTCAGCGGCTATGGCATCCTCTACCTGTACTTTGAGCAGCGTTCTGGTAGCGGGATTCATAGTCGTCTCCCATAGTTGTTCAGGGCTCATTTCCCCCAGCCCTTTGTATCTCTGAATCTCTACTTTGTCTCCCTTCAGTCCTTTAAGCTTTTCTTCCTTTTCCTGATCGGAGTAAAGCCAGAACTCTTGCTTACCGGACTTGAGGCGGTAAAGGGGTGGTTGGGCAATGTAGAGATAGCCCTGGTTAATTAACTCTGTCATATGGCGGTAAAAGAAGGTAAGGAGCAAAGTACGAATATGCGAGCCATCAACATCGGCATCGGTCATGATGATTATTCTGTGGTAGCGAAGTTTAGAGCTATCAAATTGTTCGTCAGCACTTGCTTTTAACGCTGTGACAATGGCCCTGAGCTCCTCATGTTCCAGAATCTTATCTTTGGCAGCCTTTTCTACATTTAATATTTTACCTCTCAGAGGGAGAATGGCTTGAAAGCGGCGGTCTCGCCCTTGTTTAGCTGAGCCGCCGGCTGAGTCACCTTCAACCAGGTAAATCTCGCATTTTGCTGGCTCTTTCTCGGAACAATCGGCTAGTTTCCCCGGCAGAGTTGATGTTTCGAAGCTGGTCTTCTTTAAAACGAGGTCACGAGCTTTACGTGCCGCCTCTCTGGCTCTGGCGGCGGTGAGGCACTTCTCTATGATTGCCTTGGCCTCGTTGGGGTGTTGCTCTAGGTAGAGAGATAAGCTATTGGCTACAGCAGATTCAACCTGACTTTTTACTTCGGGATTTCCTAACCTTGCCTTGGTTTGCCCTTCAAATTGGGGCTGGGGCAGTTTTACACTGATGATGGCAGCTGCCCCTTCACGCACATCTTCTCCGGTTAAGTTGGGGTCAGTATCCTTTAAAATTTTCGTATTCCGAGCATAATCGTTAAAAACCCGGGTTAACGCGGAACGGAAGCCGGTAAGATGGCTGCCTCCATCTCTAGTATTGACACAGTTGGCAAAGGAGAGAGTGGATTCGGTGAAGCTATCATTATATTGTAGAGCTACTTCAATTATCGTGCTATCTGTCATAGTGGAGATATAAATAGGGTAGGGGTGAATTATAGCTCTATTTCTATTCAGGCGGCGAATGAAACTAGCTATTCCCCCATCGAAGTAGAATGCTTTCTCTTGATTGTTTCTCTCATCTTTAAGAGCTATTTCTACCCCTTTATTCAGGTAAGCTAGTTCCCTTAATCGCTGGCAGGCCACGTCGAAATCGTAGTCAATGCTCTCGAAGATTTCCTTATCAGCAAGGAAGGAAATTGAAGTGCCTGTGTCCTGGGCGTCGCCAGCAATTTCTATGTTGCCTTGGGGAACCCCATGACGGTATTCTTGGCGGTAGATTTTCCCTTGGCGTTTAACCTCAGCTTTAAGCCAGGAGGACAAGGCATTTACTACTGAAGCACCAACGCCGTGGAGACCACTAGATACACCATAGACATGATTGCTAAACTTGGCTCCAGCGTGCAGGCGAGTCAAGACTGCTTCCAAGGCTGTGACATCTTGTCCCGGGATGGTGTCTATAGGGATACCTCGTCCATTATCAGTTACAGTGACGCTATTATCCTCATGGATTGTTATTTTAATTTGGTCACAGCAGCCAGCCATGGCTTCGTCTATGCTGTTATAAACTATCTCGTAGAGGATCTGGTGTAATCCGTGGCGATCGGTACCCCCAATATACATACCCGGGCGTAAGCGTACGGCCTTGATTTCATCTAGAATTTGGATATCTTTGGCGGTATATTCCGAGTTTACCTGGTTATTTATGTCATTTTGAGGCATAGGTAGTTTATTCCCGAGTACATTTGCTGAAGTGAGAGATTAGACTAATAGAGGGAAAATTTAGGCTTCCCTTAGAAGTCAATAGCATAATATATTATATCATATTTTGAGCTGTTTACGAATTCTGGCTATTTCAGCTAACGGAGTGGTTTTCTGTTCTCCGCTTCTCATGTCCCGCAACATCACATTTCGCTTGCTAATCTCTTGTTTGCCGAGGATAAGGGCGTAGGCAATGCCTAAGGAATTGGCTTGTCTCATCTGCCCTCTCAGGCTCTTATCACCTGTAGCCATGATAACAGCAATGCCAGCTTTGCGTAGCTCCGAGGCAAGCTTTATCGCCTCAATCTTGGCTTCTTTTTCTACGTAGGCGATGAAAGCATCAGGCTTGGGCAATGCCAGAATATCTAATCTCTGTTTCTTTAGATTCAATATTATTCTTTCCAGCCCGGCCGCAAAGCCCACCGCAGGAGTTGGTTTTCCTCCTAGTTCCTCGATGAGGTTATCATAGCGGCCACCTCCGCCCAGCGTGCTTTGTCCTCCTTTATCTCGAGGTTCAACCTCGAACACTGTCCTGGTGTAATAATCTAGGCCGCGGACCAATCTGGGATTTAATTGAAAAGGGATGCTCATTGCTACTAAATATTTTTGAACGCTCTGGAAGTGGAGCTGGCATTCATGACATAGATAATCAGGAATTTTCGGTGCGGTTTTAGCTATCTCCTGGCAGGAGGTTTTCTTACAGTCGAGCAGGCGTAGCGGGTTCTTGACCAGTCTGGCTTTGCAGTCAGAGCAAAGTTGGTCTGTATAACCTGTATAGTGCTGCCTCAGTACTTGTAAATACTTGGGTCGGCAAAGCTTACAGCCAATGCTATTGAGTTGAATAGTAAATCGAGATAGCCCTAGCGAATAAAAGAATTGTCGTGCCATTTCAATTACTTCGGCATCGAGTGCGGGGTCTGTCTCCCCTAAAGCCTCGAAGCCAAATTGGTGATGCTGGCGGTACCTCCCGGATTGGGGGCGCTCATACCTAAAGGCCGGTCCAATGTAATAAAGCTTCACGGGTTGAGGCAAGTTAAATAGTCCATGCTCTATATAAGCTCGGCAAACTGGCGCTGTTCCCTCTGCCTTTAAAGCCAATTCCTGTCCACTTTTATCTTCGAAGATATACATTTCCTTGTCGACGATATCTGTCCCCCCGGACACAGTTTTAGTGAAAATCTGAGCATCCTCGAATACCGGCGTGCTCAATGGTTGGTAACCATAGAGCTGACATAAGGAAGCAGCCTTTTCCTCTACGTATTTCCAGTAGGCATACTCTTGTGGCAGGATGTCGAATGTTCCCCGAGGTGCTTTGTGCACAGAAACTCTCCTTATCTGTCTTTTAGTTTACCATATTATTGGGATTTGCAGAGATGGTGACACAGAAATCATTGTGTGGCACGACGATGCCAAAGCAATCTTGCGTCGGGAGTCATGCAGTTAATATAATTTGCGTTACTTTTACTATTGAAGTATTATGAATTAGATGAAAGGTAATAAACTTATAGAACAGGCTAGCAATTATCTGCCTGATGATAAAGTATCTCTGGTTAAAGCAGCTTACGAATTCGCTGCTAGAGCTCACGATGGGCAAGTGCGTAAGACGGGAGAGCCTTATTTAGAACATCCTGTAAATACGGCTATGATTTTGGCTGAGCTGCACCTTGATGCCGAAACCTTAGCTGCTGCCTTGTTGCACGATGTACCCGAAGATTGCGGTATATCATTGGATGAGATCAAGGCCAACTTTGGTTTAGAAGTAGTTAAACTTGTTGATGGAGTTACGAAGCTGACCAAGCTTACAAGTCGGGCTCGAACAGGGGAAACAAAGTCGAAAGTTCAGGCGGAAAACTTACGAAAAATGCTCATGGCTACGGCTGAAGACCTACGGGTGGTTTTTATAAAATTGGCAGACAGGTTACATAACATGCGGACACTGGGTGTTTTACCTGTAGAGAAACGACATGCCATCGCTCAAGAGACCCTGGAGATATATGCTCCCTTGGCACACCGTTTAGGTTACAGGGAGGCAAAATGGCAATTAGAGGATTTAGCTTTTCGCTATCTGAAGCCACGTGTGTATCATAGAATTGCCCGTTTAGTGGCCGGGAAGCGCGCTGAGAGGGAAGGCTTCATAACTGAAGTTAGTCAGAAGCTAAGCCAGGAATTAGAGAAGGCTGGCATAGAAGCCAAGGTTTATGGCCGGCCAAAACATATATACAGCATTTATCAAAAGATGGGCAAGTATGATGCGCAGGGTAAGAATTTTGGGGATATCCATGACCTTTTCGCCTTACGTTTGTTAGTGGACTCGGTTTCAGATTGTTATAAGGCATTGGGGGTAATTCATAATTTTTGGCGTCCTATACCTGAGGAGTTCAACGATTTTATTGCTAATCCCAAGGATAATGGCTATCAAGCTTTGCATACTACGGTAATGTGTCAGGGTACAACACCGCTAGAAATACAAATTCGGACCTATGATATGCATCGGGTCAACGAATATGGGGTGGCTGCTCATTGGCTCTACAAAGAAGGAAAAGGAGGGGAGAAGGGTAACGATGAAATAGCCTGGCTGCGGCAAATTGGTGATTGGAGGGAGGAGCTTGATAGTGAAGAATTTCTGGAGTCTGTTAAAACCGATGTTCTTGTGGATAGAGTGTTTGTCTACACTCCTAAAGGTGAGATAAAAGAGTTGCCTAGGGGCGCTACTCCTCTAGATTTCGCCTTTCGAATTCATACGGACTTGGGCTATAGATGTATTGGAGCGAAAGTGAATGGCAGGCTTGAACCCTTTAATTATGCTCTTAAGAACGGCGATGTGGTGGAGATTATGGCCAGCAAAGTAGATAAGGGCCCGAGTCTGGACTGGCTTAATCCCGAGCTTGGCTATGTTAAGACGTCTCATGCGCGAACCAAGATCCGGCAATGGTTTGCCAAGCAAGAACGAAGTCAATGTATTGAAAATGGTAAGCAAATTTGGGATAGGGAGCTTAAGAGGTTAGGCATCGGTTTGCCCGGTGTTGACAAGGTAGCGCGTCTACTTGACTATGACGAAGCAGATGACCTTTTTGCTGCCTTGGGCAATGGCAGCATCAACTCTTCTCAAATAATGCTTAAATTAAGTGGAGAGTTGGAGCCAGCTGGGGAGGAGATTGAAGTGCTGCCTCCGCGGAAGATCAGCCCTGTAAGTATTAACGTATTGGGTGTGGGGGACTTGCTTACACGTTTGGCTAATTGCTGTCATCCCTTGCCCGGGGATAAGATTATTGGCTATATTACTCAAGGCCGGGGTATCACCGTACACCGGCGGGATTGTCCTAATATCATCCATGAAGAAGAGAAGGAAAGATTGGTTAAGGTAGAGTGGGGTGATGTGGCGCAGGTTTACCCGGTGATGATTCAAGTTGATGCTTGGGATAGAGTTGGCCTTGTTCGGGATATTAGTGCTATTATAGCCGAGGAGGGGGTAAACCTTGGCGAAGTAAGCATGGATAATCACCGTGATGATAGTGTCACACTGCATTTTACCTTGGAGGTGAAAAGCGCTGCTCAGCTAAGCAAAATAATATCCAGGATTTATTCAGTATGGAACGTAGTAAGCGTAACGAGAAAGGGGGAAATAAGTGTCAGCTAGTAAGCAAGGTAACAAAGTAGCCAGGACAGCAGAGAGAAGGCGGTTAAGGAATCGCTTGGTGCGCAGTAGTGTTAAGACATGTGTAGTTAAAGCGAAAAGTTCAGCTGATGCCGGGGAAGAATCGGCATATCAGAAAACAATGCTGGCTATGAGTAGTATAGATAAAGCAGTGAGCAAAGGGATTATTCATAGAAATAAGGGCGCCAGACTTAAGTCTCGCTTAATGAAGAAGTTAAATAAGAAGTAGTCAACTGGTGACCGATGGCTATTAAGTCGATTTCACCAAAGCAGGAACGAATTATCAACTTTGTCACCGAATTTTTAAGTGATAAAGGTTACCCTCCTACTATTAGAGATATTGCTGCTGGATGTGGGATAAGCTCTACATCGGTGGTAGCTTATAACCTGAACAAATTAGAACAAGCCGGATATATTCGCCGCTACAGTGACATATCTCGGGGAATTAAGTTCTTGACTCCACAGCAAAAGGGAAAGAAACTTGTTTATATTCCCATAGTGGGGATGATAGCTGCAGGTGAGCCTATTCCTGTGCCTGACACAGGCAATATTGTTCCCAATGAAGGTTTGGAAGTCAGTGAGGAGTTAGTTCGAGGCAAGCAAGATATTTATGCCCTTCAAGTAAGAGGAGATTCCATGCAGGATGCTTTGATAGGGGATGGAGACATGGTTTTAATGGAACATGTGGGCTATGTTGAGAATGGCGACATGGTGGCAGTCTGGCTTAAGGAAGAGCAAGAGGTCACACTTAAGAGGTTTTTCGCTGAGTCAAATCGCATCCGCCTGGAGCCGGCCAATAGGCAGATGAAACCCATTTACACTACTCTCGATAATGTTGAGGTTCAAGGGAAAGTGGTGGCTGTGATACGGCGTATATCATGACTAGAAGTACTAAGCACTAATATCCAAATCCTAAACATTTGGGATTTGGATTTTGAAATTGTTTAGAGTTTAGAATTTAGGATTTAACGTAGTGACATGTTGTCCCAATTCCAAGCGATAGGGCAAGCTCTCTTCACTCAGGGATTGGTTTCTCCCCAGGGAGGTAATCTCAGCGTCAAACTTGGAGAGCGTCTAGTGATTACCCATCGGGGCAGCGCTCTAGGCTCTATTCAGGAAGGGGATTTGGTGGAGACGGGAATAAGTAAGAACAATCGGGCTACGCCCCTGGCTTCAACAGAGCTGGAAGTGCATCGCTGTATCTATAAAAATACACCGGCATTGGCAGTGGTCCACGCACATCCACCTTACGCCGTTGCCTTGTCCTTCACAGAAAAAGAAATTATGCCTCCCGATGTAGAAGGGCGGGCTTTGTTGTCTAAGGTGCCTATCTTAAATGCGGAGATGGTAGGGAAGACGGTAGAACTTGCTGATGAGATAGCCAGGCTGATGGGAGAATACAGGGTGGTTTTAGTGCGGGGTCACGGAACTTTTGCTGCCAGCCAGTTGTTAGAGGAAGCCTATTACTATACTGTTGTCTTGGAGCACAGTTGTCGCCTCCTCTACCTGCTCAAGGCTTTACAGATAGATCCTGGGATAGCTCCTGTTTAGGAAATTCGGTTATGCCGTTACGGCTTTAAGGGGAACAAGGTAATACCAATCAGAGTATTTAGGATTTCTTCCCCGCACCACTTCAGCGAAGAGCTTTTGTAATTTGGCGGTCGTTTTGCCAATTTTGCCCGTGCCTATCGGGCGACGGTCTATTTCCAATATAGGTGCTACGTTGGCAGCCGTCCCGGTGAAGAAGCATTCTTCAGCCACATACAGTTCGCTTCTGTCAACCTGCCTCTCAATTGTATCTATGCCTAGCTCATTTTTGGCTAGTTTCATGACCGTGTCCCTGGTGATGCCCAGGAGGATATTATCTGATGAAGGCGGAGTTATCAGTTTTCCTCCTAGAATGAGAAAGATATTCTCACCACTGCCCTCGGAGACATGTCCATCGTGAGTTAGCAATATTGCTTCCTCAAAGCCATTTTCCCAGGCCTCAGTTTTAGCCAATGCGCTGTTTACATAGATGCCACAAATCTTGCCCCGTGGTGGAATCATGGTGTCATCCACGCGACGCCACGATGAGGTGCAGCAGCGAACACCATTATCTGTATCAAGGTAAGGGGGGAGTGTGGTCACGACAATGAGGAAATCATCCTCCAGGTCGTGAAGACGGACTCCTACAGCTTCGGAGCTTTTATAGGCCAGAGGACGAATATATACATCTTCCCGGTAGCCACTTCTTTCCAGAAGCTCCCTGGTCAATTGGCAAAGCTTATCAACGGAGTAGGGAAGATTGATTTTCAAGATGCGACAGCCGTCAAGCATGCGTTTATAGTGGTCATGAATTCTAAAAAGGCAAAATCTATCCTGCTTGCTATCCCAATTACCGCGAATGCCCTCGAAGCAAGCGGTGCCATAGTGGAGGGCGTGGGTCAGGATTCCGATTTTAGCTTCGGATAGCGGTATAAATTGTTTGTGGAGAAAAGCATAATCCGGCATCTTTCTCCTTTCTATTTATAGGTAAGGGTAGTCAATTATACTTCGTATCATAAGTCAAGACAAGCCTTCCGCTCCAAATCCTAAATCCTAAGCACTAAATACGAAACAAATTCTAATTTTCAAATTAAAAATTCAAAACCGCTTAATCCTTTGGATTTTGGTCATTTGATATTGATTAGGGTTTAGAAATTAGTATTTAGAGTTTTTGCTAGCTGCCTTCAGAAAAGATGTCATCGCCTGTTTTTATCGCCGTTGGGCCGTATTTCTTGCGAATTTTGTCTACAGCTTGATCTAAGTGCCCCAACTTTGCGACCATGTGATCAAACATCGGGAGTTGTTTCTCCATGCCCACTAGGCTTGATACTCGAATACCTATGAGGCGTACTGGTTTTTCTTTTTTTACCAGAGTTTTGCCCAGCAACTGCTGGGCTGTGGCAAAAATAACCTGAGTAACGTCGCTGGCTTCTTGGAGGGTGACCTGCCGGGTGATTGTCTTGAAGTTGGCGTACCTCAGCTTGATAGCTACACATTTTGCTCTTTTGTTCTGGCTGCGCAGCTCCTGGCAGACCTCCTGGCATAAACTGTGCAGGGTAGCCTCAAGAAAATCGCGGTCCAGGGTATCGTGGGCAAAAGTAAGCTCCTGACTGATGGATTTAGCTTCGCCCGGCGCCTCCACTTCTCGGTTATCTATGCCCCTGGCATAGCTATGAAGCACTGCTCCAGTTGCTCCGAACCGCCTTGTTATCATGTCCAAAGGAAGGCTGGCTAATTCTCCTATGGTGGTTATTCCCATCTCTTTTAAGGACTGCTCTGTTTTTTCGCCCACTCCCGGTAATTTGGCTATGGGGAGGGGATTGAGGAAGGCCTGTTCTTCCCCCGGGGCTATCTCCAGCAGCCCATCGGGCTTACATAGGTCGGAGGCGATCTTAGCCACTACCTTACAGGTAGCGATGCCCACTGAAGCTGTGATCTTGAGCTCCTTATTAATTCTTTCCTTTATAGCCAGTGCCAGTTGGCGAGGAGAACTATAAGGTTCTTCGCATCCGGTGACATCAAGATAAGCTTCGTCAAGCCCTAAAGGTTCAATATGGGGAGAAAAATAGCCTAGAATTTTCATAAACTTAGCTGAAGCCTCTCTATAGAGAGGGAAGTGAGCCTGTATGAAAATCGCTTGTGGATAAAGGCGGCGTGCCTTGGATGACGGCATGCCGGCATGGATGCCGAAAGGCCGCGCTTCATAGGAAGCCGAGGCAACCACGCCGCGGCGCTCGGGGTCTCCGCCGACGATTACCGGCTTTCCCTTTAGCTTCGGGTTAAGCACCTGCTCCACAGAAACGAAGAAGGCATCCAAATCAATATGGAATATACAGCGAGCCATGAAACAGCATATAAACTAGCACATAGAGCTGATAAAGCCAACTTTTAGTTGTATCGTTAATTTTCTTGTCCCACGGCTTAGAAAAGGATCTCTAGCGCTTAAGGCGATTGCCAGGCTGCACAGTCCGTCACTTTGTGTACTACTTAGCATACGCTATAATTGAGCTTGGAGGAATATAAGGATTTGCTTTTAACAGAAGAGGAATACGTAAATTGAGGGGAAGCAGATGGCGGAACAACTATACTTCAGAAGCCTAAACGACGAGACGGGCCAGACTTTTTTCCGCCGTGGGCGAAAACATCGTGGCCATTGTCCAGCGCATTTTTACAAATCAGTTTCTGAGCTTTTTCAGTATGTTATAAGTATTTCTTAATAGGAGGATACACCATGGAATGGAAGACACGCATCACAGATATGTTCGGCTGCAAGTATCCGATTCTGGAAGGAGCCTATGCTGGGTTCGGCAATTGGGAATTCGCCGCAGCTTGCGCCAATGCTGGCGTTCACGGTCTTATAACTGCCTCCACGTCACGCACACCTGAGCAGCTGCGGGAGGACATCAAGAGTTGCCGGAAAGCGACTCGTGGCTCGTTCGGAGTAAACCTTAGCTTTGGTATCTGCCCCCGCATTGACGAGATGCTTGAAGTTTGTATAGAGGAGGGAGTGCCGGTGGAAACGGCCATCTATAAGCCGGACTCTTTGGTGCCACGTATCAAGGAATCCGGTCTCCCATGGATACACAAAACAGCCCGTGTCAAGGATGCGTTGCATGCTGAAGAGCTCGGTGCGGACGCTGTTATTGTGGTCGGGCTGGAAGGTGTTGGCTTCAAGAATCCAGACCAGTTGCCCACGCTCGTAAACATTACCTGGGGCGCTCCACAGTTCAAAGTGCCGTTTGTTGCCGCGGGCGGCATAGGTGACGCCCACGGATTGTTGGGGGCACTGGCGATGGGTGCCGAAGGCATAATGATGGGCACTGCATTTATGGCTACCGTAGAATGCCCGACCAATAGACCCTCTAAAGT
>Ga0209635_10003547_pt1 | contig 12180 bp, 12 predicted proteins | sample DeeMarSWOR230_32_FD_187463 | JGI IMG/M metagenome (GOLD analysis project Ga0209635, IMG submission 187463) | Marine sediment microbial communities from White Oak River estuary, North Carolina - WOR-2-30_32 (SPAdes) (version 2) | ecosystem: Environmental > Aquatic > Marine > Intertidal zone >...
TCCTTATTCAAGTGAATACTCAAAGAAATTTCGAGTTTAACCAGAAATTTCCCACCATTTATAAGTGGTTGTTCTCACAAGTCGAGGATTTTGAGCCTCGTTTGAAAAAGGGCAGTCCCTCCTGTAGATGGTACTAAATTCGCGATTCTTTAAGTATTATGGGATAACATCCTTCAAGACTTCCGAAGTAATAAAATAAATATTACACATGAAGTATGTCTTGAACTCGGTGACGAGCGCACAACCTGATAACCTTAGGGTTGGCTTTTCCCCTCATGGAAAGGTTGATAATTAGAATAGAAATTTTTAAATTTTTATAAATAATTGTAAGGTTATATGGATCCTTTTAACTTAGTTAAAATAATTACAGCAATAATAACGATTATTATTGCATTTACATTAGGATTTCGTGTTTTACGTTTAAATCCAGGTGAAATGTTGAATAGATGGTTTACCTTATTTTTTATTTCTTCTTCTTTAGGATTTTTGTCTTATACAATATACCATTTAATAACCCCGGAATCCGGAATCTCTAAGGATCTTATTATTCCTCTTATGATAACTTCCCATATTTTTTTTAATTTTGTTGTTATATCCTTAGTGATGACTGTTTTTATCTTAGAGAAATATAAAAAGATTGCTTTTAGTCTTAAATATTTTGGAACGATGATGTTAATGTTTTTTATCATGAGTTTTGGATATTTCATTCCTATTTGGACACCAATTTTAGACGAGAGTGATTGGACCTTAGGATATGTTAACACTCATACTCCAGTTACTTGGTTTATTTTTGTAAACCTACTTAGAATTGTATTATCCATTTATGTTATTTATAAATATATTATGATAACAAGAAAAGTAGAGGAAAATACGAAAAAGAAAGTAAAATGGTTTTTTATAGGAATAATATTTGCTCTTGCAATGCTTCTCATCAATTTAATTGGAGGTTTAATGGGAGGTACTCTTATTTCAGTTTTGCTTGAAATTATACCATTAATTATACTTAACATCGGTATAATTATAATATTTAGAGCTTTTTTACTTTAACTCCTTCAATAAGATTTATATTTTCATTTGTTATATTCTTCTTTATGCCAATATATATACTTGCAACTAAACTTCAAAATCCTGACTTATTTCAAAAAAGAAAAGAACAAGGAGCAAAATGGTTGAATTTAGTCAGAGAAAAAGTTCCTGATATCAAATGGATTGCACACTATGCCATATTAGGGCCTTACGACTTTCTTGATATTTTTGAAGTGAAAAATGAACAAGATGCTGCTAAAGTTTCATTGCTTTCTCGTTCTGCTGGAGCTGTTTTTGCTGAAAGCTGGACTGCCATTCCTTATGCAGAATTTCTTGGCTTAGTTGAGGATTTAAAATAAATTAAGGTTTTTAGTTAGTAAAACATATTAAATTTTAAGAGAATTTTGTTAAAAGGATACTTTATGGAAGATAGAAAAGAATTATTAGCATATTGTGGACTTTATTGTGGTGATTGTGCTGGTTACTCAGGGGAGATTGCTAAAACTGCGAATAAATTGAAGAACCTTTTAATTAAGTATAAATTCAATATAACAGCAAAACATTACTTTTCTAAAGACCTAAAAGAGTATAATAAATTTAATGACATGCTTGAGTTTATTACGACTTTAAAATGTGAAAAAACCTGCAGAAAAAAAGAAGATGATGAGACAAAATGTGAAATTAGGATATGTTGTAGAAATAAGGGCTTTTTTGCATGCTATGAGTGTATAAACTATATGGAATGTGAAAAATTAAAATCTCAACAAAAGGCACATGGCGATTCATATCTAAAGAACTTTCAAGCAATAAAAGAAATGGGAATTGATAACTGGGTAAGAAATGGAAGACGATATTGGTTTGGTAGCAATATTGATGGTTAGTTTTGTTCTTACATGGGCTTTTTTAATAAAGCAAATGTGATTTTTCTTACAAGTTTAAAAACTTACTTTTTGAACTAAAGTAAAGAAATCTGTTAAATTTTAAAGAGGTTAGAATTAATGCTTAAATTAAAAAAGAGAAGATATCAAAATTTTAGATCTTCTTTTGCAAAAAGATATCGACATTGTACTCGTTGTGGGAAAGAACTAAACATACTGAATAATGAAGAAATCGTCTGCATTTTATGTGGTGAAACATTTTGTGATTACTGCATAAATAGTCACCAGAAATATTGTTATAACACGACTCTGTGAAAAAACTTATATGAGATTACAAGAACTATAGCAATAAGACTAAGATGTCAGCGTAAATTTCATTTTTTCAACAGGATTCCATAAATTTTCAGCGATTTCAATCCAATTATTAAATTCTTTGGGATTTTTTGGGTAATTTTCATAATGTTTCCTTATTTTTCCTGAAATCTTCATATACTTGAGCATTGTTGATAGAGCCTTTCTCGAAAATTGTCGTGTTATTAGCCCCCATAAAAAAAGTCCTATAATCTTTATCATTCTCCCAAAACCAATTTCTAATTCTAATTTTTTCCACATGGAAGTAAAATCTCGCCCACTGAAGATAAAATTATGCTTAAACATGTAGCTAACATCCTTTTTGGTAGTATTTGCAGCACCTGGAATTTGAGCTAATAGCGCAGCAAGCTTAGCTCCTTGATCGCGAAAATAACGAAAATTTATTTGCCAGAGATTCTCCTTACTCATCTTTAAATTTAGCTCTAAAGCATTTTGGATGACCTCTATAGCGATGAGACTGGCATTCCATGAAGACTCGATTGCCTCTCCACTAAAAGACTTTGACATACATGCACTATCACCAATACATAGGAAACCATTACCAACAAGAGAATATGGAGATCTACGATAAGCAGTGGTAGCTTTATGGACTTCTAAAATTTCATATGGAGGAAAAGGAACTTCTTGCAAGAATATTTTGGTCGCACTTTCTTGATTTTCATAGCTCCCCGGTTGACCTCCCCCAAAAATATTCGCATTTGCTAAAAAGTGAGGAGCAACCCAAGTTTTATAATAAAGCCAAGAAATAGATTCTTCATATTTTCCTGTACCTGGATGCGGTTCATCTGGATTCTTCCATTGTATAACTCTCTGGATTACATACATCTTTTCATCATCTTCAATTTTGAATTTTTCTACTCCAAAATTGTCTAGTAATGTACGGCGTACAATAGCTGATGTTCCAGTTGAATCTACAATTAATTTTCCAAAATACTTTAGAATCTCATTCTCTACTTTAACGTTAACGCCTACCAAAAAATTATCTTTAATTATTGGATCTATGTATGTAGAAGAAAATTGGAATTTCACTCCATCTGCTTCAGCTAATTTGATTAATCGTTGTATAAAAAATTGAAACCTCATAGCAGTCACAGGATAGTTCATTACTTGCTGATATTTTCCATAAGGTCCGTAATAAGAAGTCCATTGAAAATTAGTAATAAACTCATCTGATCCTTCAATTGGAGGTGGAATCTCATATTTTTCAAACACCATCGTTTCTAAATGAAACTGATCCATCTTAGAACCAGTATTTTCTCTAGTATCCTTGTCTATTATAATGACTGAAATATTTTTTTTTGATAATTGCCAACCTAAATATATTCCAACAGGTCCAGCACCCACAATCATTATATCCGCTTGATTTTCCATTTTCAATATCGCTATATCCAATTAAAAGATAATTTTAAAATTAAGAATATAAAATTAAATGTAGCTTTATTTATTTGATTTATGCCTAAAATAGATTACATTAATTGAATTTATCAGAGAGTGCCTATAGTTAAAGAACTAATTAGCTAGAAATCATCATTTTCGATTTCGGCAATATTATCATTATCTTCATGCTCTTCGTATAATGATAATACATGAATATGTCCATGATAGATTATAATTTTATATTTTTCTTTAGACAATTGATCATATTCAGCCATGATATTTTTAAGAAATTATTTTATTTTTGCTTAGAATCCAGCTATCTATGCTGAACTTTTGTAGAAAATTCTTAGTATTTTCAAAGCCAGAATAAATTCTTGATTTAGGTACCCAAGCTTCTGCTCCATTATCAAATTGAATTAATAAGGCTTTATTAGTTTCCCTTTGTATAGATCCAATTACATTTTTCACCTCTCTATGTTTTTCATTATCATTTTTATCAGTTTGATTGTAATCATTTTTACCACTTTCTGTAATTATTTCCTCTTGAACGATAATATTACTTAATTTTTCAGAGCTATTTTTGGAACTAGAAGGAGCAGTAGCAAATTCAATTTTCTCATTGAGGATATGCGTCATAAGCATTTCTAATATAGTAAATTGGGCATATTCAAGTACTTTTGAATAAGAGCCAATATGAATCCATAATTTCCTCTTTTCCTCATTTTCCCACTTAAATGAAATTTGAGTTTTATTATCCTTAAAAGTATGATAACTTGACCATGAATTTACCTTTTTATTTAATACTCGAAGTATGAACACCATTTCTTCGAGAGATAATTTAATTATTTTACCTTCTCCACTACTTGGTTTTTCCCAAGTTCCATCATTCTTACATTTTATTAATCTAAAAAACATATATGGTTCATTTTTTAGAGCAGTTTGGATAATTAAGCCTACTTTTTGACCAAAAAAACTATAACTATGATTATCAACCATAAATTTATCAGTTATTGTACATTTTTAAAGAAAAACAGAGTAAAAATTTAGTATTTTTGTCGAAGCTTTATTATTTTCTTCTAAATTTTTTGTTTATTTTATAATATTCCATTTCATTATGGAAGCTTCAAATATCAATATCTGGTAAAAAGGCATTAATGCTAAATATAAATAAATTTTGTATATTATAAAAATAAAGTTGAGAGAAGTGTAATAGAACTAGAGATAATTGCCTTTCTGGACCTAACTATTGTCCTAAGTGTACCTATGAATTAGACAAATATGCTTTTAATTTTAGATATTGTGATACTAAATTAAATCAAAATAAAGTAATAGAAGAATAAAGAAAGAAAAGAAAAAAAAGAGCTAAAATCAATAATTATTAGATGTAATATGTTTAAAAGTGAGGATATAAGAAGGTTGCAAGAAGTATTAATGAATATTTGGCCAGCGCAACACTATTACTTTTTAAACGGATGGATTTTACGTTTTACTAAAGGGGTGACGGCTCGCGCAAATTCTGTTTTTCCTTTATATTATACTGGAAATTTGGATAATCTTGATAAGGATATAAATTTCGTTGAAAAAGCTTATAATGCTTACAAATTACCAACAATTTTTACAATTCCTGAATATTTTGAACCAAATAATTTGGATATTAAATTATTAGAACGTGGATATCAACAATCAGGTTGTTTTACGTATACCATGATATGTTCAATAGAAGATTTAATAAGTAAATCGATCAATGACAAATTTACATATCTAATTCATTCAGAACGAGGAATTGAATATTCAAAATTTTTAGCAATGTATTCTCATAGAAATCAAGAAGCACAAATAGTATTAGAGGCGTTATCTAATAGAATAATAATCCCTCAAAAAAGATTTATAATAACAGAATATGAAAATAGAGTTATTGGAACTCTTACAGGGATTCTAGATCCTCATGGATTTTTATATATCGCTGATGTGTTAGTACATCCAGAGTTTCGACGTCAAAAAATTGCGAGTTCTATGCTTTTTAGTATTATTAATGAATGGGACATCCCTAATGAAATTATAACAATTTGGCTACAAGTTGAAGCTGAAAATAACGAAGCTATGAACCTATATACAAACTTAGGGTTCAAAAGAGCCTATAGCTATTATTATCTTGAAAAGAGTATATAAAAATAAAGTAGTAGATCTATTTTAAACCGTAAATCTTTTATGGATAAGATTGGGCACCATAGGAAAATGTCTCATCTAAAGATAAAGAACCACTTAAAAAACCAGAGTCGATAATTTTTAATAAATCTTTAATTTCTGGGTAGTTCTCATATATATAATCCAAAAGTTTCTCAAAATAAATGAAAAATTTCCCATAGGGGATCTTATAATCTAGATACTCTTTATAATTTAAATGGAGTATTAACATGCGTGTAAATTGAAACCCCCTTACCCCATTTAGTTCATTTATGATATGAAAAATTATGTTTTTATTATATTTTAAGTCAATGAAAAGTATTAAATCAAGTAAATCTTTTATTTTGCAGTAGTTAGTAATAGGTGATTTCATTAATTTATTTAACTGGGTAACAATAGTCCCAGAAAAATTTACCTTTTTCATTTGCTCTAAGACAACTTCTAATTCGTCTTTATTCAAATAGTTTAAATATCCATTAAATAGTAAATATTGTATAACAGGAAGGTGATTACTTTCAAATCTTATTGCTATTTCCTCTTTAAAAATTTTTCTTGCGATTAAATCTCCCGCTTTTGTAAGTTCTTTAAGAAGTGGAAATGCTAAATTACTATGAATTAGACAAGTATTATAATTATTTTCATACCAAGCCTGAAGATTTGAACAATGAGCCCAAAATATCATTTCTGGAGAAATAATATCGATATTGTCGCCTAAAAAATCAAAAGTTCCATTTAATCTTTCCACAGCATCATCTATTGAATCTATATCTTTTATATATTCAAAATTCTCGTTAGAAATATTTAACAAAATATATTTACAATGTCTAAATAATTCATTATTCACATATATGTTCGTTTTCCCATTTTCGAATCTTAGGTCGAGAAACTTGTTGATTGTATATTTTAGCATCAAGAATTATAGGTAATTCTTCTGTTTTATTTTTTTGTCTTTAAAAACTCTATATATACTATAATTAGATACAATTAAATTTGAAAATCGTAAGATAATTATTATGAATAATCTAATAAAACTACTATATGATAGAATCCCTTTCTATTCAACTTTAGGTTTTGAACTGAAAGAAATCTCTAATGGAAAAGCTTTATTTGAAATTGAAATAAGAAAAGAACTAACCCAGAACGGAATGATTCATGGTGGTGTTTTAGCATCTCTTATCGACTCTACATGTGCCTGTGCTGCACTTTCGCTAATCCTACCTAATGCATATGTTACTACGATTGATTTACAAGTTGAATTTTTAAGATCAGTCTCTAAGGGGCGTTTGAAGGCAACAGCTAAATGTTTAAAAAGTGGAAAGAGCATCTTCTTTTGTAAAGCAAGAATATGGAATGAAAATGGAGAACTTATCTGTACTGGAAGCTCACAACTTCTTAGAATTTAGCGAATCACTTAAATTATATAAGTCTTTGGGTCTTATTTTTTCTTATATTTTCCAATGTTTTATTTTACAATTGAATAAATAATCTAATAGCCTACTTACCTAAATTTTTTTATGCGCTGTTATTATGGAATTCACATTTTATTGTACTTTTTAAATTAAAAATGAATGGAAATTGTTAAAATGAAAAATTATATTCTAATAATCCATCCAAATTCATCTTCTATATCTAGCCTTTGAATTCCTGTTAATAATTCATAGAGTTTACTTGTTATTTCACCAGGTTTTCGGTTATTAAATATTCTCAATTTTCCTTCTAATGCAACTGAGGCGATTGGGGTTATAACTGCTGCTGTACCACTACAAAATGCTTCTGTACATGATTCATCATATAATTCTTTATAAGAAATATCTCTTTCTTCAATCTCCAATCCTAGTTTTTTTGATGCAAGCTCTAAAATAGATTCTCTGGTAATTCCTTCTAAAATTGTTCCTGTTTTTCTCGGAGTTGCTAATTTACCATTGATAATTGCGAAAAAGTTTGCTGCTCCTACTTCTTCGATATACTCCAGTTGAATTGCATCTAAATAAAGAATTTGGGCAAATCCTCTTGCCTTTGATTGTTTTGCTGGTAACATAGTCCCAGCATAATTGCATATTGTTTTTGCTGAACCGGTGCCTCCTGGCGCGGCTCTGGTATATTCTTTTGATATTTCTAAATCAATTCCTTTAAAACCTTCCGGAAAGTAAGGTCCAACGGGAACTGTAAAAATAATTAATTTAAATTCTTCTGCTGAATGTACTCCCAGAATTGGCCCATAACCAAATAAAATAGGTCGTATATATAAAGCACCTTTACTATCATAAGGTGGAATATATTCTATATTTTCTTTTACAACGCTCTTAACAGCATCAACAAATTTATTGATATTATATTCAGGCATTAACATCCTTCGAGCACTAAAATTAAATCTATTGGCATTCTCTTCTGGTCGAAATAATGTAACATCCCCATTTTTTGCCCTTAAGGCTTTCATTCCTTCAAAAATTCCTTGTCCATAATTTAATACGCAAGATGCTGGCGAAATTTCAAAATTTCCAAATGGTAATAGTTTTCCCTCATCCCATTTACCATTTTTATGTGTTGCCATAAACATTATTTTAGTTTCAATAAAATTGAAACCCAAAGAATAGAAATCAATATCTCTTGGATCTACCATAAATTTCAATCTCTTTTTTTTCCATTAGTAGGATTAATATATGAAGCTTTTGTTAAAAAATCTTATTAAAAAATTTTGTATAAAACAAGATTTAAACCAAATCATTGTGTCAAATATATTTTTTGAGAGCTTTAGTTCATCAAATTCAAAAATAATCACATTAGAGAAGAATTAATATGAAAAATTTTCATACTATAATAATCTAATTACCATAAAATTTTTGAAAACGAATTAGTTATTTGAACATATGTCCTTACAAAAAGTTACTACAAAAGATATTATTGAGAAGAAAAAGAAAGGCGAAAAAATAGTTACTATCACATCTTATGATTATTCATTCGCAAAAATCGTTGATGATAATGGTATTGACCTAATTCTTGTAGGAGATTCACTATCAATGGTTATGCTTGGATATAAAAATACATTGTCAGTATCTATGGATGAGATGATTCATCACACTAAAGCAGTTAGTCGGGGTGTATCAAATGCTTTAATAGTAGGAGATATGCCTTTTCTTTCATATAAGATTGACAAAGTAGAAGCTGTTAAAAATGCTGGGAGGTTTATCCAAGAAGGTGGTGCTGAAGCGGTTAAAGTTGAAGGAGGAACAGAGATTTGTCCTACAATTACAGCAATGATTGATGCGGATATTCAAGTTATGGGTCATATTGGGTTAACACCTCAAGCAATTTATCAGTTTGGAGGTTTCTTAGTTCAAGGGAAAACACTTGAAGCGGCAAAGAAATTAATATTAGATGCAAAGAATTTAGAAGAAGTAGGGGTTTTTTCCATAGTATTAGAAAGCATTCCTTGGCAAATAGCTAAATTAATTACGAACAGCATTGATATTCCAACTATCGGTATTGGTGCTGGACCGTATTGTGATGGTCAAATATTAGTAATTCATGACATGTTAGGTATCTTTACTGAAATTAAACCTAAATTTCTTAAGTATTTTGGCAACATTGGAGAAGCCATTAAGCGTGCCTTAAATGATTATAAGGATGAAGTGATAAATGGGATATATCCCGATAGAGAACACTCATATGAATTTCCTCAACAAGAAATAATTAAAATTAATGAATGGATTGAAAACATTGACATTTGTGAAGAAGCTCATAAATTGATTTGAAGTTACACTTATCTTCTTAATTTTATAAAATATATTAAAACGATATCTTACTTAGTTATACGTGAGATTACAGAATTTCTTTTTTATAAATAAAATTATAAATTTGTATTTATAGTTATAATATATAATAGTTTGAACATTCTAGAAAATTACTCGATATAAAAATATTTGAAAGGTAAAGTGGGAACATTTAATGGCAGAAGAATATGACTACCTTTTTAAATCGATTGTTGTAGGAGATGGTGGTGTAGGTAAAACAGCATTAACTCTCAGATTTAGTAAAGGTTTCTTCACTGAAGATTACAAAATGACAATTGGGGTTGATTTCCACGTAAAAACAATTTCCATTGAGTCTGTTGAAGGACCTATCCGCACAAAACTTCAGATATGGGACACTGGGGGTCAAGAGAGATTCAGTTCGATAAGACCTATGTATTATAGGGGATCTTTAGGGGCATTGCTAATCTTCGATCTCACAAATTCTGCTAGCTTTGAACATTTACCTCAATGGATAGAAGAAATAAGAACAAATGTGAAAACTGAGATTCCTTTATTACTTGTTGGAAATAAAAGCGATTTAATTGATCAAAGAGCTGTGTCCTTAGAAGAAATCAATAAATTTACAGAAAATTTTAATTTGTATTATATGGAAACTTCGGCAAAAACAGGTGAAGGTGTGGGTGATTGTTTTTACATTTTAGCGTGTTTAATGATGAGTTCAGGAGTTCCTGATCAATTAATCTCAAAAGAAATTGTGTTTAGCCCTGGTCAAGTTCCAATCACCACAATAGAGAAATTTCCACCCTCTAAGCCACAATTGGAATCAGAATTTGAATACGCAGCTCCTCCTGTTCCAGAACCTATTTCAAACCAAATTAGTGAACCTATTCCATCAATAGAACCAGATCCTGAATATGAATATGAAGCGCCACCAGTTCCTGAACCTATACTTGAGGCTGAATTTGAACCAGAAATTCCTTTACCTGAATCTAAAATTGCTGAACTTCCTCATCAACCAGTTGAATTTGATTTTAAAACTCCTGATGAAATATTATCAGAGACAGTTCCAGAAGTTCAAGAATCTATTATTCCTCAACCCTTTACGAGTAAAGAAGAATCATACAAACCAGAAGTGATTCCAGAAGTTCAACAACCTACTGTTCCTCAATCCTTTATAAGTAAAGAAGAATCACATAAACCTAAACCTGTTTCAGAAGTTCAACAACCTGTTGTTCTTCAACCCTTTATGAGCAAAGAAGAATCATACAAACCAAAAACAGTTCCATTTACAAGTAAAGTTCCAGTTCCAGCTCCAGCACCAGAAGGATTTCAGACTCAACCTATAATACCAGCGATTGAGACTACTCATTCAAGTAAGAGTCCTATTTTTCCAACTCAGGATACATCTAAACCTAAATCAGATTCTCTGATGGATTATCTGCCTGAACCAGTTTATTCTAAGAAAGATAAGAAAAAACTTGAAAAACAGAAAAAGAAAGAAGAGAAAGAGAGGAAACACCTGGAAGAAAAAGAAAAACAAGAACAATTATTAGCAGAAAAGAAAAAAACCAAGAAAGAGAAGAAACAAAAACAAAAAAAAGAAAAGATTGAAACAGTAGAAGCTAAACCAGCTCCCACACCAGAAATTACTACTACACCTTCACTTTTCCAAACTTTATCTCAGAAAACTGAAACTGAAAAAACCTCAGGAGCAACTTTTATGCCGTTTACTGCAAAACAAGAAACTGAAACTCAAGAAACCAGTAAATTACGAATTATACCAAATGTGTCAGATTTAGAACGCACTACTTCGCCAACACAACCAGTCCAAAAGCAACACAAAAAATCCTCTAGAAAAGAAATTATTATTTGTAAACAGTGTGGAGCAATATTATCAAGTGATTATCAATTTTGTAATAAATGTGGGTTAAAACTTTAAATAGCATTCAATTAATCTATATAGAATAGATTTTTTTATATTAAAAACGGTTTTTGTTAGAATTTGGCTTGTTAAATTCACAATTTATTTTAGATTTAATTTAGAGTGATTTTCCACAAATAGGACATATACTCCACATTTTTTTAATTTTAGATTTGCAATGACTACAAGTTTTTAATTCGGGATCAATTTCAGTTTGGGGTTTCCCAAATATAGTCGCAGCCTGCAGGGTATATTCTTGAGAACTTGTTTGTTTGGGAACTTTTTTCTTTTCTTGAGGAATAATTGTAGATTGTTCAAACATTTCTCTAGTAATACGTGGTCTTGGTGAAGGAGTTTCTATTGGAGGTTTCTGGTATTGACGAGGTTTACTAGTAGATTGATCAATCCTTTTCTTAATCGCTTCACTTTCTTGGGGTGATACTTCAGCTTCGGCCTCTTCAATTGGAACTCCGACCTTATAAAAAAAGTATTTTCCCTCATTATTTTCAATAATTTTCTCCCCATCCTCTAAATATACTTCTACATAATATATAATTACTGAACCAATAGGAATTTCAGTAATTTCTGCTATATAGTAGTCCATTTTTGGATCCATTTCCATTTGATACCATGATTTTCCTTGGTCAGCACTAAAGATTAGAATTACTGA
>Ga0209635_10003548_pt1 | contig 12177 bp, 10 predicted proteins | sample DeeMarSWOR230_32_FD_187463 | JGI IMG/M metagenome (GOLD analysis project Ga0209635, IMG submission 187463) | Marine sediment microbial communities from White Oak River estuary, North Carolina - WOR-2-30_32 (SPAdes) (version 2) | ecosystem: Environmental > Aquatic > Marine > Intertidal zone >...
CCCCTTGGAGAGCTGACCGACGGTTCGGTTATGGACCGATTCAAGTCCACATTGCCCGATCACCCGCCGTGTTTCAGTTCGGACGCGATTTTTCGGAACCCCCTTCAGGCACGACACGAATTCCAAGTATTCCCGAACCTTCATATCGAGGTAGAGAGGAACATTCTCAGGCAGATACCCGATACGGCGTCGCACTTCCACAGGATTATCCAGGATATTGTATCCACAAATCTTTGCGGAGCCTGCGGAGGGCGGGAGATAGCATGTCAGAATTTTCATGGTTGTAGTTTTCCCCGCCCCATTCGGTCCGAGAAACCCGAGTACCTCACCCCGTTCAACCTGGAAATTCAGATTCCGGATTCCCACCGTGAGTCCGTAATATTTCGTGAGGTCCTCAACTTGAATCAACAGTTACCTCCGAGCAGGCGGAAACGGCGTCTCTCACCGATCTTGTTACTTTACTAGCGTTATTTCAATAATTTAAGTATTTTTCACCGCACTGTCAATTGCATAAGAAACCTCTTTACCAGTGTCAGCAGGTTTTCTATCATTCATGGTGGTGGTGAAGGGTGTGGAATGTCCGGTGCATGCCGGATTCATGAAGTAACGTTAAGTATGAATAGGATTTTCTGTAACAATTACTCGGCCCTTACGTAAAGAATATTTGAACGACAGGTCGCTTCACTGAAGAAAGGAGCACCATGAAGACACTTGTAATCGGAACGATGATCTGTCTCATCATCTCTGCATCGGCGCATGATGCGGTGGGAGGAGAAAAACTCATATATGCTGTGCTGTTTCCGGGATTAGGTCACATCAAGACGGGGCATTACGGTCGAGGGGCGATTTTTGCAGGCGCCGAGTTGGTGTCACTACTTTCCCTTGCGGTGACCCAGATCCAGTACAACAGGACTGTCGAGCAGTATGATCAGGCGAAGTCATTTTATCTGACAGCGGATTACATCGGTGATGCCCAGCACTATTATGATCGCATGAATACAAAGTGGGACGACGCGGAGAACTTGCACCGTTACCGGAACATTTTGCTCGGAACTGCAATCGGTATCTGGGCTGTCAATATCATCGATATGGCCTTCATAAAGGACGGAGACGGTCCACCCGTATCGCTACATGTTGGCCGGGACGGTTTCTTAATTGCGAAGACATTCACTTTTTGAAACGAGGAGACAAGGATGAGTCGCTTCATAATGGTGTGTCTGGTTTCTTCCTTCATAATCCTTGGAGCGTGCAGTAAAGATCACCAGGACCTCCCCACGAGCTTCATATACGATCCTCCACCAACGCCGACGAATTTCGAGGTGGTCGGCGGGAATGAGTCTGCAACCCTGACCTGGAGCTATCCCGCGAATGAATTCGGTTCACTGGACGAGTTCAGAATATACTATCACTATGAGATCTACAACATGATCGAACTCATCGGGACAACAGCCGATACCACGTTCATCGATTCCCTCCTGGTTGGCAACCTCTACTACTGCTATCAGGTCTCAGCCGTGGATACGACAGGTTTTGAGGGGTGGCGGACGACCACCGGGTGTACCTTCGTCAGAAGTGCAGAATAATGCAGAAATTCATGGCATGAAAACTGCTGCTGAACCGCTTCGGGAGGGGTTTCTATGCCTGATGAGAACAAAGTGCCAGATAACGATCCGTCGGCGAATCTCGATCCTGTGGATTCGGAGGTGGGTGAGCACGTTACCTATGCGGTCGTCCTGGAGTCAATAAAATCTGATATCGAAACACCCGAATCATTCGCATTGAAATTCGCAATCATTTCCCGCTTGCCGGTCACAAAGGTCAAGCACATCATGCGAAAAATGCCTGCGACCGTGTGGAGGAGCTGTAAAAAGCATCAAGCTCAAAAGCTCTTGAGGCTAATCGAAGAAGCCGGAGGCCATGGCAAGATAGTAGAAGATCATACCATCGTTGATGAATCCCTGGAAGCACAGGAGAGGCAGTCTCCTTCAACACTGACGTGCCAGCGATGCGGTTTTCCCCTCAATGAAGATGAAAAGTACTGTAGCTTCTGTATGACACCTGTTGATGTACAGGAGAAACAGAAGCAAAAGGTAGGTACCCAGAAGAAGGTTGTCCGTAAGCCGCCAGCCGTTCCGTCTTACAGGCTGTTCTTTTACTTCATCATCCTTATCGCGGGTATACTCATTTCGTTAGCCCTCCGATAACGACTTCCCTCCAAGTCGAACGCGCTAGGTGATGTCGAAGAAATCGCCCTGTGTTGCAGCAGGTGCTGCAATATTTTGAAGAGCAGGGAAGGCAGAGGTGAGCGTGTGGGGTATGGGAGGTTTGCGTTCTTCGAGCAAGAAACGAAGCTGAAAGGCATTCGCCAAGGCTTGTCCCCTGAAGTGGTTGTTCGTGATGACGAAAAGGGTATGTACTTTGTTCATGAGATGACTCGCCCGCTTGCGCCATTCCTCCAGTTCCCGATCATTGTAGAGATAATCGTAGCGCTCATCGCGCCCCGCATTTTCGCGAAACCAGTTCCTCCTATTTCGTCCGTGCAGCCTGATGTAACCGAGGCGTTCATCGGTAACGTGAGCGGTAGGCGGTATTGAGTTCCCAATCACAGGCTGATCGATATTGCAAAATGCAAGCCCTGATTCAGAGAGGAATCGGAGTGCTTCGCTGGTATTCCACGATCCGTGGCGCAACTCGACAGCAGTGGGATACCCGTAGAACCATGAGGCGAGGCGCTGCAAGAGTTGTCGGGTATCGGTATCATTCCGGAATGACCAGGGGAACTGGAGAAGAAAAGCGCCCACCTGTCCTCTCTCATGCAGGAGGTCGAAACTGTGAATGAAAAGTTTAGCATCGTCACTGTTGCCCTTCCTCTCGTGGGTGAAACGCTGCCAGACCTTTACCGTGAGTGTGAAGTCGGGGGTATCTGAAAGTCGCCGAACCCAGCTTTGCACGAGCCGCTCTCCAGGGACGCGATAAAAAGAACTGTTCAACTCGATGCAGTTGAAGTACCTCGCGATCATGACGAGTTGATCAATCCTCTTGCCGGGGGGATAGACAGGTCCAACCCAGTCTTTATACGACCATCCTGCCGGTCCGATGTAGAGCTTCGTCTTACCCTGGTCAGTTGTCGACATAGCAGAGCCTCTTCACCATCAGGATAAATCGTGTCCCATACGATCACAAACCTTTTTTATAGGCAGCTCAGCACCATCACAACTCAATGCTGGGACGCAGGGTGAACCCTTTTTTCAATTGAAAAATTCTTTTGAGATGGTGTATAAGGGTTTTCGTGAGAGGTACTGGTAATACAAATCGTGAATGGTGGACGCTCGCCTCCATCCTTGCCGTTGCTTCATTCCTTCGTTTCTTCCGACTCGGGAGTCAGTCTCTCTGGATAGACGAGTTGCTCACACTGGGCGCTTCCACAACACCACCGGGTGCCTCTTTCTGGTTAAAGCTCCTCTACGATGTTCATGGGCCGCTTCATTCCCTCATCATTCATTTCATGAGGGTGGTATCACAGTCGGACGCTTGGCTCCGTGCCCCCAGCGCGGTTGCAGGAGTGTTGTCGGTATTCTTTCTCTATCGGTGGCTCGTCGTATTGAACAGGAAGGACCTCGCTCTGTTCGCCGCTGCATTCATGGCGTTGAATCCCTTCCACCTTTACTACTCCCAGGAGCTCAGATTCTACTCTCTCCTCGCCCTTTTCGTGATACTCGCCCTCATTGCCTTTGAGCGGTTCGTACGCGACCCAACGATGAAACGGGGAGGGATTCTCGGAATCACCCTGGTGCTCGCCTGCCTGTCACACTTCTCGGCGCTGTTTCTGGGATTGGGATTTCTCGTATATCTAACATTGAAAAGGCTCCTGAGGGGAAGGCACCTCCGAGCGGGGGCACTGGCGGCTCTCATTGTACTCGTCGTCATTTCACCCTGGATCTATCGTGAAATTATGTTCCTCAGAGGGATCAACGTAGTCGATATATCCACACTCCCCGTCGAGGAGAGGTTGAGGGGGGAGCTGACCATGAGTGCATGGTCGTACCCATACACTGTCTATGCTCTCTCCGTCGGCTATTCCTTCGGTCCATCGATCAGAGATCTGCATGTTGTGAAATCTGCTTTCAGCCTGTTTGGCACGTTCTGGCCAGAACTTGTCATATCGGCGTTCGTTTTCGGATGGCTCCTCATATCTGGACTGGTAAGTTCTGCACGGCAGGGGCGCCTCCTGTTCTTCCTTTCTATCATCTTGTCATCAGTTGCAATCACGACAGTGATCACCATGATGAATATTAAGGTTTTTAACGTGCGATACCTGATGGTCGCATTCCCGATATACACAGCTCTCCTCACGTATGGACTTCCTGCGGGAAAGATCAGGCGGTTCCTCACGTTTGGAGTTGCGAGTCTCGTGATGCTGGTTGCTGATTGGAACTACCATTTCGATGCTCGATATGAGAGGGATGATGTGAGAGGTGCCGTCCGGATCATTTCAGATAGTGAGAAAGATGGTGATCTCATCCTCGTGCCCGTTGTCAAAGATGTCTTCGATCATTACTATAGGGGGTCAAATAGGGCGTGGGCTCTCTACCGATCTGACATCTTTCAAGGACAGGTTCAAGAGAAAATCGAGAAGATGCTCCAGGAACATCCGAGGATTTGGTATCTCCGATGCCGGTATCGGGCTATTGATCCAGATGACACGATCTCACGTGTGCTCTCGGCCAGAGCCAAGAGAATAATGTCATGGGAGCTTCCTGGAATTCGCCTCATTTTGTATGAACGCTCAGGCAATCGCAATTAATCGATCTCGGAAGATGCGTGTATGAAACTATTCGAAAGTGATATGAAGAGATCACTCTCTGGTACTGTCACATCACGGTTGACAGACAGTTAAACGAGGGTATACTAAATTATGAGGATGGGTTTCTTCCTGGGAGGTATTCCCGTGGTACGGCGAAACCCACATAAGAACAAGTTCAAAGCGGTACGACATGCCATGGTGGGCGAAGGATCATGGCATTTTTATTGAGAGAAATCCTTTGCCCCCGGCTTTTCCCTGGAACCCGTTCCATCCCCTGAGGAAGGAGGGAACCGTGAAGCCGACATCGCTGCTCCTCGTTTCACTGTTCGCACTCTCTGTGCTTGGTTGCGCATGCTTATCCACAACCGAGAGGATAGACACAACGTCGCTTGAATCGAGGGAAGAATACATCAATCATCATCCGGAAGGCCAATATAACGATTGTATCAGGAACGGTGAGATCACCAAGGGGATGAACATCTACGAAGTAATCGCATCGTGGGGGCTTCCAAATGTTTACCTCGTTTCACGGAAAGAGCCGACGGAGCACTGGATCTACTACATAGAAGACAATGATACCAGATCGGTTATGGTATATACGCTTGCTTTCAGGGACGATATGCTCGCAGAGTGGGATATCGACATGAAAAGGTTCATCGATCAGAGAATTGTTGATACTTCTGATCTTACAAGAGAGCGAGCAAGGAGGGCGGTACCGGCATCGAAAAGAAAATAGCGCATTCTTCGGGGCGCCCGTTTCGTGAAGATCATATTTGTCCGGGATGATGGGGAAATGGCCGGTCGGGCGCCCCTCTTCTTGATCCACACTCCTTTTTCAATTTGACTTTATCTATCCCCTTTACTATGCTCAACGACAGCATTTATCGGGGACAGTGTTGAAGGTGAAGGGGTGTCATCCATAATGAGGAAGATGTTCAAATTGGCAGAACGGAATGAACACTTCTCGATCAGGGAGTTGTTTTGAATTGTGAGCACAGAGCGTTCTGAGAGAGGTAAGATGAAGCTCCACTCTGAGTTGACGTGGGAACCTGCGGCCGATATCATCGAAACCGAAAAAGAGATCGTTGTCATTGTTGACATTGCTGGCATGACCGGGAAAGACATCGAGGTCTTAACGGACGGGAAGGTGCTCAGAATCAAGGGATTCAGGAAGGACCTCTGTCAGTCGGGACCGAAACAGTTTCATAAGCTGGAGATTCAGGTTGGCCCATTTGAACGAGTCATCGAGTTACCCGTTCTGGTCGATCATACGAACGTCTCCGCCCGGTACGAAAAAGGTTTGCTCAATATCAGAATTCTGAAGCTCAATCCTTCTGAGCGTATCAGACGGGTTCAAATTGATTAAACGCTGTGAGCATTCATCACTGAAAGGCTTATATCGTGGCTCATAAAAGTGAAAGTAGTGAGTTGTTGCACGAGATTCCCAGAGAGTTGGCCATCGTTCCAATTAACGACGGTGTGGTGTTCCCCTACATGCTGATCCCGTTGGTTTTAACAGATGAGAATCTCATTCGTCTCGTTGATGAAGCCCTCACGGGGAACAAGATCATCGGTGTATTCACCCAGATAGACAGAGAAGTCACGAATCCTGGTATCGATGATATCTATCACACGGGATGCGCTCTCTTCATTCAGCGGATGGACCGCTTTCCCGACGGCCACGTGCGTATTGTCGGTCAGGGGCTCGCGAGGATAGAGATCGAGCGATTCACGGATGATACTCCATTCATCCGGGCGCACATTGAGATCCTCCATGAGAGCGATGAGGTGAGTGATAGGACAAAGGCTTTAATACGCAATATCGTCAATGCATTCAGCAAGATTGTGGATTCGTCCGAGAGCTACCCGGACGAGATCATGGGTATCGTCAAGAAAATAAAGGTTCCAGGCAGGCTTGCCGACCTGCTCGCCGCATACCTGACTATAGAGATTGAGGATAAACAGAAGGTTCTCGAAATCCTCGATCCGGTCAAGAGGCTCAGTCTCGTCTATGAGTTCATCAACAACGAACTCGAGATCGTCAAGATTGGTGAGAAGATCAAAAAGGATGTCCGCAAGGAAATGGATCGGGAGCAACGGGAGTACTACCTGAGACAGCAGATCAGAGCAATCCAAAAGGAGCTGGGGGAGGAAGATGTGACGGTAGAGTTGGATGAACTGAAGGAGGGGATCGAGCAAAAGGCAATGCCTGAGAACGTGAGAGCCGCTGCTCGCAAAGAGTTGAATCGCCTTCAGAAGATGTCGACGAGTTCTGCCGAGTATACGGTTGCCCGGACGTATCTCGACTGGCTGCTCGAGCTCCCATGGGAGGTTTCGACAGAGGATTTTCTCGATGTCAAGAGAGCACAGAATATCCTCAACCGGGACCATTACGATCTGGATCAGGTAAAGGATAGAATCATAGAATTTCTGTCAGTAAAGAAGCTCAAGAACAGTCTGAAAGGATCCATCCTCTGTTTTGTTGGTCCCCCCGGGGTCGGTAAGACTTCTCTCGGGAGGAGTATTGCGAGCGCTCTGGGTAGGAAGTTTATCAGGATCTCACTAGGTGGGATCAAGGATGAAGCAGAAATCAGGGGTCACCGGCGCACGTATATCGGTGCCCTGCCGGGCAGAATCATCCAGGGTATCAGAACAGCAGACAGCAATAATCCGGTCTTCATGCTGGACGAGATTGATAAGGTGGGTAGTGATTTTCGAGGAGATCCTGCCGCTGCACTCCTCGAGGTGCTCGACCCGGAGCAGAACCATTCCTTCACCGATCACTACATCAGTCTCCCGTTCGATCTCTCACGGGTTATGTTCATTACGACTGCCAATGTACGCGATACGATACCACGACCGCTGCTGGATAGGATGGAGGTCTTGGACCTCCCGGGGTACATTACATACGAGAAGGTCCAGATAGCGAGGAGATTTTTAATTCCCAGGCAGCTCGAAGAAAACGGCATCCGGAAAAAGCAGCTCTCACTATCTAATGATGCAATCAGATCAATCATCGAGCGATACACGAGGGAAGCCGGTGTGAGGAATCTGGAGCGTAAGATAGCCTCAATAGCGCGGAAGGCAGCGAAAAAATTTGTTGAGGGAAAACGGGGACCCTACCGTGTAATCCCGAAAAACCTGAAGACCTATCTCGGTCCAGAGGATTACCCCGATGAAGAGATGCTTCCCCGTCCTGAGTTCGGTGTGACGACGGGAATGGCAAAATCGGCTTCAGGCGGCGTCATTTTATTTATCGAGGCTCTCAGGATGAAGGGTTCGGGCAAGATCAAGTTAACGGGCCATCTGGGTGAGATTATGAAAGAATCCGGGGAAGCAGCGCTCAGCTTCGTCAAATCATATTTCAGTGAAAACTTGAGGGAAGAAGATTTCTTCGAGAAGTATGATATACATCTCCACATTCCTGCCGGAGCGGTTCCGAAGGACGGACCGAGTGCAGGCATTGCAATTGCGACCTCACTTGCATCGATCGCACTCGGCCAGCGCGTCAGGAACGATATTGCGATGACCGGCGAAATCACATTGACAGGTAAAGTGCTCCCTGTGGGAGCGATCAAAGACAAGGTGCTCGCCGCGCATCGGGCAGGGATTGGAAATATCATTCTCCCTTCTTCGAACCGAAAGGACCTTGAAGAAATCCCCGAGCTCATCAAGAAAAAGCTCCGGTTTCAATTTGTTGACAAGGTCGAGGACGGTATCGCGGTCGCCCTCGTCAGAGCGAGACGTCCCGCAACGAGGAAAACCGGAAGGAAACCACAGTATGCAGGAGTATGATCAGAGCGGTAAACTGGCACCGAAGATATTCTCCTTCTTTCTCAAGAAGGTCGGAAAGGGACGCCCATTTATTCTGCCCACGGATGTCGCGAAATCGTCGAAACTCCTCTTTATCGATTCAGGGGATGTCGTTGATCTCCTGTTCGCAGCACCACTGATCAACTACTTCAGCAGGAGATACCCTGATATTCGATCTATGATCCTCGTTCACGATGTTGATGTGGAAATCGTGAGAGGAATCATGAAGATCAAGAAAATTATCACATATGAGCGCAAGCAGTTGCGGTTCTACAAGGCCGATTATCTGGCACTGATAAAGAAACTCCGGCTTGAACGGATAGATACGGTTGTCGTTCTCACTCCTCGCTTTTCCCTGGAGCGCTACCTCCTCGCGTTCGCCTCAGGTGCGCCCATCAGGATCGGTTTTACTCACGCATTCGCATTTCCCTTTATCAACTGTGAGATCCGCCTTGCAGAAAGTGGATACGAAGGTAACAAGATGGTGAAGCTGCTCCGTTCGATCGGATTGAGACCGGACGAGGATTGGAACTTGATTAACCTTTCCGAGCGTGAGGTCAGCCATGCACGTCAGCTCATACATTTCAGAAAGCCGGAGAAAGAAGTTCTCACGGTTGGCTTGGATCCGAGCAGAGGAAAGACGAAACATTTTGTCATCCCTGAAATCATTGCATATCTTGCAAATAACCTGGCGAGCCGTCGAAAGGTCAAGTTTCTGGTTCTCACAAATCCGTGGGATGAAAAACTGGCGCAGCATTTTTCAATCACATTGAAGAGCGAGGTCATAGACCTCGTCCCATCGAATATCAGCGAAGCGGTTGCATTATTGTCTCAATGTGACCTGTTCCTTTCCGGAAACACGAACCTGTTCCATTTCGCTGCCGCGTTACAGGTGCCAACGATAGGATTGTTTACCAAATACGACGGCGTACGATGGGTTCCTGATTCAGCACCACATGTCAAGATCTTCAAGGGGACACGTGGGGAGAAACTATCCTTGAAAAGTTTCTTCACCAATGTTGAAGAGGTACTCTCGATAAAGAACAAGGTGACCGTGTAGAAATCAGGGAAAAGGGGAACTTGAACCGTGAACGAGCAGAAGCCAGGCATAATATATCTAAGATTGTTGCGGTACCTCGGCCCATTCTGGAAAAAGGTGATTCTACTATTCGTATGCACCACTATCTTTGCATCCTTGAGCGGTATCTCTCTCACCCTGATCCCCCCATTCCTGCATATCCTGTTCGGTAGCGAGCCGGTCACAACACTGGAGGAAAACGCACCCAGCGAGCATGGCATATCACTCCCCGCCGCCCTTGATACATTCAAGGATACAGTCGTCACATCAGCAAAGAACCTGATATACGAAGGTGACCCCATCGAGCGGCTTGCTCGATTCTGCATCATCTTCCTGGCGCTGATGATTCTCAAGAACATCTTCGGTTACATCAGCACCTACGTGACGCTCTACCTCGAGCAGTCAGTACTCTTTAGAATTCGGAATGACCTGTACGGGAAAACACAAGTACTTCCGCTCTCGTTTTTCGACAGACAAAAGACCGGACACCTGATCTCTCGAATCACAAACGATGTGACAAATCTTCGGGGAGCTATCGTGGGAAGTCTTGCCAGCATCATCCGGAACGGATTGATGACAGTGATCGCAGTGACAATAATCTTTCTCACATCCTGGAAACTTTCTATCCTGACGATCGTCCTCGTACCACTCAATATTTTTCTCATTGCGGTTATTAGCCGCAAGCTGAGAAAGGGTAGCCTCAGGGCCCAAGAGCGGATGGCAGATATCACATCGGTGCTCCAAGAGACGATTTCGGGCATCAGGGTCGTCAAGGCTTTCAGCATGGAAGAGTTCGAGAAGCAAAAGTTTCACCTGTTCAATCTGAAATACATCAAAGAGTACCTCAAGATGAGGCGCTTCGCCGAGCTGGCATCACCAACGAGCGAGACCCTCGGAACGCTCGCCAGTGTCGTCATTCTCTGGTATGGTGGAAGGCTCGTTCTCGCTGAGAACCTGGACCCAGCCAACCTCATGATGTTTATCGGAGCGATGCTCTGGGTTGTAACCCCAATTAAGAATTTGAGCAAGCTGAACAGTGTTGTCCAAGAGGGATTGGCCTCAGGGCAAAGAATTTTCAGCATCATGGATCTCACATCAGAGGAAAGCGATGCGGCAGATGTCGAGATTGACGGTCTCCATGACGAGATCACATACGACAATGTCTCATTCAGCTATGAAGACGGCATCGAGGTGCTCAGAAATGTAAACCTGAAGGTAAAACGTGGTGATGTGATCGCAATCGTCGGTCCCAGCGGTGCAGGGAAATCAACTCTCGCAGACCTTTTGCCACGATTCTACAAGCCGACTGATGGCAGGATACTGATAGACAGGCAAGACATCTCTGCGGTAAAGCTCTCTTCGCTTCGATCCTTCATGGGAATTGTCACCCAGGAGACGATTCTCTTCAACGATACCGTTTTCAACAATATCGCGTATGGGATGGATGGATGTCCCGAGGAAGATGTCGTACGGGCAGCGAAGGCGGCGAATGCGCATAGCTTCATTAGCGCAATGCCCAATAAATATCAGACGGTAATCGGTGACAGGGGTGTCCAACTTTCAGGGGGGCAGCGTCAGCGGTTGGCCATCGCACGGGCCCTCCTCAAGAACCCGCAGATCCTGATCCTCGATGAGGCGACGAGCTCCCTCGACATCGAGAGCGAAGCACTTGTCCAGGAAGCGATCGATCACTTGATGAAAGGTCGCACAAACCTGGTGATCGCGCACCGTCTCTCTACCATCAGGAATGCCGATAAGATTGCCGTCATAGAGGATGGCAAAATCCGCCAGATCGGAAGCCACGAGGAGTTGATCGGTGAGGAAGGGACCTACCGCAAGCTCTACCACATGCAGATCAAGGCGTAAGCATATTCTCGTTCTCGCTCCAAACTGGTTGGGAGATGCAGTCATGGCAACTCCCTTCCTGTTTGGTCTCCGGAATTTATTACCGGATCTGAATATCGATGTGATCGGTTGCATGTACGTAGCGGATATCTTTCATAGATGCTCCGCGATCGACCGGCTCCTCGCATATGATAAGAGACGCGGAATCGGTGCCGAAATTTCAGTTCTCAGACGCAACCGACCTGAGAACGGATGGGAGATCAGCTTCGTTCTTCCACGCTCGTTTTCGTCAGCTCTCGTTTCTTTCCTATCGGGAGCCAAGCGGCGGATCGGTTATGGGGGTGATTGCCGGAGTTTTCTCCTGACCGATACCCTACCCGGTTCTGATTTCCAATCCGAGCACTTGTCGCACATATACATGCGGCTCATCGAGAAAATCAACGGGAAACCGATTAAAGAGGTGCCGCTCCCCGTAGTAGTGCCCCCGAATGGATGGCGAGAGGTCGTGGAACGGAAGGGATTGAGCGAGGAATATGTTGTTCTCGCACCAGGTGCGACGTACGGTTCGGCGAAGCTGTGGCCTCCCGACCGATACGCATCGTTGGCATCCAGGATCGCAGACAAATTTCAATTCCCC
>Ga0209635_10003552_pt1 | contig 12172 bp, 8 predicted proteins | sample DeeMarSWOR230_32_FD_187463 | JGI IMG/M metagenome (GOLD analysis project Ga0209635, IMG submission 187463) | Marine sediment microbial communities from White Oak River estuary, North Carolina - WOR-2-30_32 (SPAdes) (version 2) | ecosystem: Environmental > Aquatic > Marine > Intertidal zone >...
CCAACCAGTCGAATCATTTAAGAAATAGGAATCAGCAATTACTCCGTTAAAACCATTACTCTGAGTAAACCATCCTTCCTGGGCCAAAATATTTATATTTGTTAAAAACAACATAATAACGAGAACACAGATCTTAAAATACACTAATAGTCTCCTTCATTCTATTAAGATTAAGTTTTATCAAATATCATTCGCTTATTTTTTCGCATTTAAGCAGGGACACTACAGTACAATATTACATTATAATATTATTTCATAAGTATACATTTTTTAGTTTCAATGGCATTTTTTGAATTCAACTGATAATAATATACATCTGATACAGACAATATTTCCCATATAATTCACCTAAAGCTTTGGTTTTTTTATTGTTCTTGTTAAATTATCTTACCTGAGATTTAGTATAAATATAAATATAAAATAGACTATATCGATTTAAAGGTAGTCCAAAGATGAAACTGAAATTTGCAATTGTTGGATGTGGCAGAATCAGTGAACGACATGCACAACATATTCAAAAATTAGCACATTTGGCGGCGGTGTGCGATATTAAAATTGAACGTGCAAAATGGTTGGCTGAGACTTATGGTGGTAATTATTATGAAATGATTGATGATCTCCTTCAAAAAGAAAAAGATATAGAGGTTGTATCTATATGTACACCCAATGGACTCCATGCGGAGCATACCATTAAAGCATTGAAGGCAGGAAAGCACGTTTTATGCGAAAAACCTATGGCGATCAGGGTACGGGATTGTGAAAGAATGATATTGGAGGCAGAAAAAGCGAATAGAAAGCTGTTTATTGTTAAACAAAATCGTTATAATCCTCCAGTAGTGGCTTTAAAAAAAATTATAGATGAAGGGAAATTGGGCCGTATTCTGAATGTTCAAGTCAATTGTTTCTGGAACAGAAACAGGGAATATTACCTGAACTCCGATTGGAAAGGGAAAAAAGATCTGGATGGAGGCACTTTGTTTACCCAATTTAGTCATTTTATTGATCTTATATACTGGCTGATAGGGGATGTTAAAGAAATATCTGTTCTCACAAGGAATTTTCTCCATCATAATTTAATCGAATTCGAGGATACAGGTGTTATTATACTTGAATTTGACCAGGGAGCCATAGGGACGATAAATTATACGGTAAATAGTTATGAAAAAAATATGGAGGGATCAATAACAATATTCGGGGAGAAAGGGACGATAAAAATAGGAGGACAGTATCTGAATACCTTGGAATATTATAATATTGAAGATTGCTTCATTGAAAAACTGGAAGAATCTCGCCCACCTAATGAGTACGGTACCTATCAGGGATCAATGTCAAATCATGATAAAGTATATGAAAATGTGCTGGATGTAATTAATAATAATGGTGCGATTGCTACAAGTGGTCTTGAAGGATTAAAAACAGTGCAGATAATCGAGAAAATTTATGCCAAGGCGAAAATAAACAGGATTTAATGAATGAGTATCATGAATTCACCGATAATAAAAAAAGCACAAATCAGAAATGTAACATTCGGTAAAAATATAACTATAATCCAACCGGTAAATATTTACGGTTGTGTTATAGGAGATAATTGTTTTATTGGTCCATTCGTTGAAATTCAAAAAAATGTGCTCATCGGAGCGAATTGCAAAATACAATCACATTCCTTTATATGTGAGTTGGTAACCATAGGCAATAATTGTTTTATTTCTCATGGAGTAATGTTTATTAATGATTCTTTTTCAACTGGCCGATCAGCCGGTGGAAACAAGAACTTATGGAAGAAAACCTTGATTGGTAATAATGTTTCTATTGGTACAAATTCGACTATTTTACCTGTTAAAATTGCTGATGATATAGTTGTTGGCGCAGGAGCTGTGGTAACCAAGGATTTACTTGAACCTGGGATATATGCCGGGAATCCGGCCAGGAAAATAAGAAGTCTTTGATATAGTTTGTGGTGAGTAAATTTTCAAAATTTTGATTAAATAATTTACCATATTTGTACCAATAGTCAAATTGTCGTCTTCAAGACTGGCTTAGCAAGCTAGAGTAATGAATTATTTAGGATGAGACACTTGCTATTATCACACTAAAATTATTTTATATGATTGTTTACTTTACTCCGAAAAAATATGATTTAAATGTCATTCCGACCGAAGCGAATGAAGTGAGCGAAGTGGAGGAATCTATTGAAATTATAAAGATTTCTCGGCTTCGTCCCGGTCAACCGGGACTTCGCTCGAAATGACAGTTTTACTAAATCTAATATAAATAATATGTTACTATAAATATTTTCGGAGTAAAAGCACTAATCATATTATTTTAAATATAAATTTTCGAATAAATGATATTTTTCACAACTCTATTGCACTTTTTATTTAATTTTGCATTAATTCAGTATAGAGAGACCTCTAAAAAATGGGGTTCTTTGTTATTATGTCATTTTGAATATTTCCAAGATTCTAATATTTTAGTCCACTGCTCTTAAAGGCGGGATGACTAAATTCAAAGTGAAAATTTGAAGTATCAATTTTCAGTTTTTGTTTTTAATTTGTTAAATAATTAGATTAATTATTTAGCCTTAAATAAATTTGAATGGATTCAAATAGGAGAATTGAATGAAAGTTCCTTTTGTAGATTTGAAGGCACAGTATCAATCAATCAAAGAGGAAATCCTTCCGGCTTTGACTAGAGTCTGTGAGAATACTAGTTTTATTTTAGGACCTTTTGTAAGGGAGTTTGAGAAAAATTTTACCAATTTTGTTGGAACAAAATATGCCATCGGATTGAATTCAGGCACCTCGGCGGATCAACTGGCTGTTCAGGCATTGATTGAGCCAGGTGATGAAGTGATAACAACATCGAATACTTTTATTGCCACTAGCGAAGCCATTAGTGCCGCCGGAGGTAAGGTGGTATTCACGGAAATTGAAGAAGATAGCTACAACATGGATCCAGGAAAACTGGAAGCTGCTATTACCTCTAAGACTAAAGTGATTGTACCCATTCATCTCTATGGTCAACCAGCCAATATGGATCCTATCCTTGAGATTGCAAAGAAACATCATTTATCTGTGGTCGAGGATGCTGCCCAGGCCCATGGAGCGGAATATAAAGGCAGAAAAGCCGGTAATCTGGGGGATTCCGCAGCTTTTTCTTTCTATCCCGGTAAAAATTTGGGTGCCTATGGTGAGGGTGGGGCAGTGACTACTAATTCAGATGAAATAAGTAATTTTGTTATGAAATACCGTGATCATGGGTCGCTGGAAAAGTATATCCATGAGATGGAAGGCTCTAATATGCGCATGGAGGGCTTTCAGGGCGCAGTTCTGGATGTGAAACTGAAACATCTCAAGAAGTGGATCGATAACCGCCGAAAAAATGCTCAATATTATGATGAATTACTTAAAAATGTTGACGGTCTCATAACACCAAAAGAAATGCCCTATGCCAAGCATGTGTATCATCTTTATGTAATCCGAGTGAAAGACCGGCAAGGGTTACAGCATTACCTGGGAGAACAGGGAATAGCCACTGGTTTCCATTATAAATATCCCTTGCATCTCCAACAGGCCTATCAACACCTTGGATATAAGAAAGGTGATTTCCCGGTTACCGAAAAGGTAATGGAAGAGATTATCTCTCTCCCTATGTACCCGGAATTAACCTTTGAACAGATTGAGTATGTAGTGGAGCATATTAAGAAATTTTTATCAAAATGACGATACATATTTTATCTTCATTCTAATCATACTAGCTGGTGGATTCGGCTGACAGCGGACTATAATGCTGGAGTCAATTTAATATCGATGACTGAGATACTTTTTACAATATTTATTTTCTTTGGTGATTTTTTTATCTAATAGCTCTTCGATTTAGATATGGATGTTGAGAATTTTTGATTTTAAGATGGGTACTCACATATATTAACAGAAGGGAGATGACGGGTGATCAACGTTGGAGTTGTCGGTGTTGGTTATTGGGGGCCTAATATTATTCGCAATTTTGTAGCGAGTAATAAATTTTCTGTAAAAATCTGTGCAGATTTGAATCAGAAAAGATTGGACTACATTCATTCACTCTATCCATCTATAGAAACCTGCCGGGATTATCAGGATATCATAAAAGATACATCGATTGAGGTGGTCGCGATTTGCACTCCTGTTTTCACTCATTATGAAATCTCCCGGGCTGCCCTGGAAGCTGGTAAGCATATTCTGATTGAAAAACCCATGACTTCAACCTCCAAAGAGTCTGAGGAATTAGTTAACCTTGCAGAAAAGAAAAAATTGGTTATTCTGGTCGATCATACTTTTCTATTTACTGGAGTGGTTAAAAAAATCAAGGAATTAATTGAAGGAGGGGAAATTGGGGATATTTACTATTTTGATTCGGTACGAGTGAATCTTGGTTTGTTCCAGCATGATGTAAATGTGGTATGGGATCTTGCTCCGCATGATATATCCATTATGGATTATCTGATTAACCGAAAAGCCGAGAGTGTGGTAGCTACTGGTGCTGACCATTTAGGTAGTGGATTAGAGGATGTGGCTTATGTAACAGTCTACTATCCAGAAAATATTATCGCCCATATTCATGTTAACTGGTTATCGCCGGTCAAAATTCGGCAGACTCAGATCAGTGGCACCAAAAAAATGATTGTGTGGGATGACAATTCGCCCAGCGAGAAAATCAAAGTGTATGATAAGGGAATTGAAGTGATTCAAACCATGGATCAGATATATAATACCCTTATTCAATACCGAACTGGCGATATGTATTGCCCAAAGATACCCCAGACCGAGGCTTTAGCAGCGGAAATCCAACATTTCTTTGACTGTCTAAATGGCCATGAAAAACCCATTAGCGATGGTTATACCGGTTACAGAGTGGTTCAATTCTTGGAGATGTCAGAAAAATCAATTAAGAATAGAGGAAAGGAAATAAAGCTATGAAGTTTGTCAGTATTACTGATGATGTTAAATTTGGCAAGAATGTCAAAATCTATAACTTTGTTAATCTGTATGGATGTGAAATAGGTGATAATACTAAAATAGGTACATTTGTAGAAATCCAAAAAGGTGCCACGATTGGAAGAAATTGTAAAATTTCAAGCCATACTTTCATATGTGAAGGTGTGCATATAGAGGACAACTGTTTTATTGGCCATAATGTTACATTTATTAATGATAAGTATCCACGTTCAACCAATCCCGATGGTGAATTACAATCTGAAGATGATTGGATCTGTGTTCCAACTTATATGAAAAAGGGTGCCAGTATTGGCAGTAGTTCCACTATTCTGTGTGGTATTACCATAGGTGAGAATGCCATAATCGGTGCTGGAGCGGTGGTAACCAAAGATGTGCCTCCAGATACCGTTGTGGCAGGCGTTCCAGCAAGGGTTATGTTAAAATAAAGTAATAGAATAGAATACAGATGATGCAGGTTGTCAGGTAAAGAATTTTCATTATTTTTCTGATAAATATTTTTTATTGGACTAATAAAGGAGATTATCAGCAGAATCAACTTTAATTGTGTCCAAATTATCAAACAATCCTAACATCTAAATCCTGCATATAGACAATAGGCTTGTATAATCACATTTCCATCCGTAAATTCCTCGTTATAAATCTTGAAAACTTTTCTGGTTAGCAGCAGTAAATGAATTATTTTCTTATTCTCATTTCTTCAGCAGTGGTCTCACTGCTAAGTGTTATTCTGGTGAGGAAATTCGCTATTCATTTTAAAATTGGGTCACTTCCATCTCCCCGTAAATTACATAAAGGATTTGTACCATTACTCGGAGGCCTGGGATTCCTAAGCGGAATCATAAGCGCAATTATAATTGCTCAAAATTTAGAAATCCTTCCACTTGAATCCATTACAAAATACAAATATTTCTGGATTGGTCTAGTGTTTATTCTGTTGACTGGTATGTTTGATGATATAAAGGGTATATCTTCTAGAATCAAATTTCTTGGCCAGGCTGCAGCCGCTATTCTTTTAATTATTGGTGGATGTAAAATACAGACATTGAGTGGCCCGATGGGTGAGGTTTTGGATTTGGGTATTTTCGCCATTCCCTTTACTTTTTTATGGATTATTTTAATCATTAATGCTATCAATTTACTAGATGGACTTGATGGTTTGGCCAGTGGCGTCACCTTTATCATTATGGCGGGTTTGATGATTATCAGTTTTAAAATTAACAATCTGTTCTTAATAATTCTTGGATTGGGATTAACCGGAAGTATTTTGGGTTTCCTGAAATTTAATTATCACCCCGCTTCAATTTTTATGGGGGAGGTTGGAAGCCTGCAATTAGGTTATATCCTGGCATTTTTCTCCATTGAAACCATGAAGGTGGCAGCCAGTCATCATGTCTATTTTCTGGCCTCTCTCATTATTTTTGGGGTGCCATTATCTGATACACTGGTTTCATTCCTTCGTAGGTTAGGGCAGGGCAAGGTCCCTTTTTTAGCCGATGCAGAACATATTCATCATCGCCTGCTTAATCTCGGTTTAACCCATTTACAAACTGTTTGGTTGCTTTATATTTTTACAGCTTTTTATGCTGGACTTGGTTTACTTATGGTATTTCATCAGGGTATAATCGGATTACTCTTGTTTATTATTGGATTTATATATGCATTATTTTGGATTTATCGATTAGGATACGTGGAAACCAGACTTTCCTGGCAAAACCTGTCGAATCAGTTCCAGAGAACAGGTGTTGTAAAATCCAGAGCTCCCCTACACTTTCATCGCATCTGGCACATATTGATTTTACTGATTTCGGATATTTTTGCCATAAATATCGCATTATATTTGACTTATTGGGTGAAATTCCAATCTGGTTTATTTGCGGAAGCATACTATCGGCCGGTATCAGAATATTTCTCCAGTCCAGTATTTATTCTTTTATTGCTGGGATGGATATTTCTCTTCTATCTGAATAATCTTTATCGTATGGATTGGGATATTTCCCGATTTGAAAAAACTTTACGAATATCAAAAGTCATTACTTTTGGAGTTTTGTTTATCGGATTAATGACCTTGGACTATCAGCAACTGGTGAACCGTTCCCAATTGCTATCTATTCTTAGCTACTGGATCATAATGTTGCTTTGTGTGAACGGGGGGAGGTTATTAATTATCATTATGGAAAAAAAATACAAGTTATTCGAATATTCACCACGTAATGCTTTGATTATTGGCTGTAACGAGATAGGCAGGAAAGTGCTGGAAGATATCCAATATAATCCTCACCTCATTTTTAATATTGTTGGATTCGTGTCAAGAAAAGCTCAAAGAACGAGGTTTCGGGGATTACCGGTATTGGGAAATTTCACTGCCTTACCTAAACTTATTCATAAACATAAAATTGAAGAAATCATTATTGCCTTACCTGAAAAGAATAGCAGTGATTTTATCCAGATATTAAGCTTATGCGAACCGCAGGAAGTCAAAATCAAGATCCCGCCAGGAATGGTTGAAATTCTATCGGGTAAGCGTCCCAATTTAGTCAGTCATGGTTATATGCAGGTTTTTGCCGAGAATATGGTTTTATGGCAATGGTTGATTAAAAGGTTAATCGATATTACCATATCAACCCTGGCTTTAATACTCATTTCTCCTTTTCTTGTACTCAGTTCTATCATTCTATATTTTCTGCTTAGAAAACCAGTTCTGGTGAAAATTCCAATATTAGGCAAGTACGGTATTCCATTTTCCATGTATGTATTCCGCTTGAGTCCGGAAGAATATCATTACGAAGATAATCCACTCTACCTCGGTACAGCCGATACTGTGAATCAGTTAAAACCTTTTATGCTATTCCTCTATCGTTACCGATTATATAAACTACCTCAACTTTTTAATGTGATCTTAGGAGATATGAGTATTGTGGGTCCCAGGCCGGAACCAGTTGAATGGTACCGTGAATTCAGTGCAACCCCAAGATTTTTGCACAGGAGGGTATCTATTCGTCCCGGCTTGACCGGCCTGGCACAGGTAAAATATCATTTCGAACTTTCGCATAAACTTTTGCAGGAATGGATAAAGTATGATATTTACTATATCGAGAACATGTCTCTCAGAATGGACCTCGGAATCTCTATTCGCACCATGATTCTGTTGATACTTAAGCCGTATAATGGAGTGAATAAAATAATGCACCTCAAGAAAAATAGGAAAATTAGACCTCAACGGTCGCAGAGTGTGTAATAGGGGATATAAAAATTAAATAATCCAATGAATAGTTCGAAAAGATCAGAGAATCCCAAGATTTCTGTTATTATTGTTAACTACAATGTTAAGGAATATCTGGCACAGGCTATCAATTCACTGGAACGTGCCCTGAGAAATATAACAAATGAGTTTTGGTTAGTTGATAATAATTCGGTTGATGGCAGTGTTGATTATATTCAGAAGCAGTTTCCTAACATAAAATTGATTGCCAATAAAGAAAATGTTGGTTTCGGCAAAGCCAATAATCAAGCATTGCAACAAGTGAGTGGCGATTACATTGTTTTAATCAATCCTGACACGGTGGTACAGGAAGATACTTTTATAAAACTTCTGGATTTTTTTGAAAATACCCCGGATGCTGGTGCAGCAACATGCAAGATCATTAATCCAGATGGGAGATTTTCAATTGACTGCCGGCATAGTATTCCAACACCAACTATTGCTCTTTGGAAGGTATTGGGACTTAGTAAAATATTCCCGAAAAGTAGAATATTTGGACAATATAATCTGACATACCTTAGTCCTGATAATATATATGCAGTTCCTGCCATTTCGGGTTCTTTTATGATGATAAAAAAATCAGTACTTGAAAAGGTTGGTTATTTTGATGAGAGATTCTTCATGTATTGCGAAGATATTGACTTATGTCACCGGATAAATCAACAAGAATATAAAATATATTATGTTCCGACCACCCAGATTGTTCACTACAAAGGAGAAAGTACCAAAAAAGATAAGGTAGATTATGTAATCACCTTTAATCGGTCACTATATCAGTTCTTCCAGAAATATTATGCACCATCTTCCATTTTTCTGTTCAGATGGATCGTGGCTCTTGGAATATTTTTAAGAGGCATATTTATTTATTTTAAAAACTTCCTACGCAATCATTTTCCCGTCATATTAGATACATTTATCCTGAATGTAATGATTATATTCTCTTTTATTGTCAGACTCGAACTGGGTCGTGGGTTTAGATGGGAAGATTATTTTACTCAATTCTGGACTATTAATTTCATTGCAACAATATTGTTCCTCGGTATCTCTTATTATTTCGAAATTTATCCAAATCATCGTCTTTCTATACAAGGAATCGTAAAAGTCAATATTTTGACTTTCATCCTATTGGCATTTTTAACCTTTTTCCTAAAACAATTTGGATTTTCTCGAATGGTGGTCTTAATGAGTTTTCTATTAAGTTCCCTATTTATGGTTGGCTGGCGAGTTCTTATTCGCCGATATTACAAAGGTGAAAGGTCTATTCTCGGCAGAGATCTTTTTAGTAAACCAACCCTGGTCGTTGGTAGTGGAAAAGATGTAAAACTACTCTATATAAAACTGCAAACAAGAGAAGATATCGATTATGATCTGAGAGGCTGGGTTTCTGTGGAGAAAAATAACTTATCAAAGACAATTGATAATGATAAATATCTTGGTTCATTAGATAATTTGATGGAAATAATTAAAATTTATGGAATCAAGCAAATTATTTTCTCTGCACGATCATTAAGCTATGAAAAAATCTTAAAAACAATGTCAAATTGTACTAAATCGGATCTTGAGTTTAAAATGGTACCTTCCAATCTTGAGGTAGTGATTGGCAAGTCTCATATAGAAAAACTTGATGATTATCCGCTAGTGGAAATAGATTATGCTATTGGTAAAAAATTTAATAGAACTCTAAAAAGAATAGTAGATATACTCATCTCATTCCCTTTTGTCTTTTTGTGCTCTCCAGTTTTTTTTCTATATTATATTTTCGTAAGAAAAAAATTGGATTGGAGGGGAGTCGCAACACATGGAGATCAAAAAAACCGAATATTTATAATAACAGAAAAAAAGGGGCATTCTTTCATCTCTTTATGGGTATTATACTGGCTTATTCTTATTGGTAGATTGTCAGTAGTAGGTGCACCTATTCGCTTCATAACTGAGAATGGGGGAGATATACAACCCTTATATAAATCTGGGTTAACAGGCTTAGTTCAGATTAATAAGACGAAGATCAATTCTCCTGATGAAGAAGAGAAATATCATCTTTATTATATGAAAAATCAATCTACTTTACTCGATTTTGAGATTATATTGAAAGCCCTTTGGCAGTCTATAAAGAAGTAAGATATTCTGGAAACGTTCGATTCGCAGAAGAATTAAGCTTCTTAGGAAGTTGTCAATCTATTTATGTGTTGGTCTAATAAGGTTTGAATTGACTCCCATTTAATCAGATCCAGACAGTTGTCGTAAGGACATTTATCCATATTACATGATTTACAAGGTTCTATGTTTGGTGATAAAATGGAATCAAGCTTGTTATAAGGTCCCCATCTTTCGGGAGAGCAGGGAATTGCCGGACAATAAAATCCAATTAATGGAACATCAAAAGCCCTGGCGATGTGCAACGGGCCCGTGCTATTTGAGATGAAGAGACTGCTTTGTGCAATAACTGCCATGTAAGTCTCTAAATCCCATGCCCCACAAACTAAATGTAATCCATCAGAGCAAAGTGAATCAATTACCTCATTCAGTAATTTTTCTTCAGATTTATCTCCAACAACCAAAATAGGTTTATTAAGTTTCTTTAGTAAGTACTGAATCATTTGATGAAAAGTTCTGGGAGGTAAATTAGGGGATGATCCCCCACTTCCAGGATGAATAATGATATAGTTTTTTTTAATATGATATTTCTGAAGTGCTTTATTTTTTAGTTGAGTAAGTTTGTTATTTTTCTGGAAATCAAATCGGATGTCTGAGGGTGAAGGGATTTTTGGAATGTAATGGTTTAGTAGTGAAAGATTATACTCCAACTCATGTTTTTTCCCATGTTTACGATGTTCAAAAGTTCGTTGGTTAAATAAAAAGGAATACCATCTGAATCCGCTTCCTACTCTTCTGGGAATATGGGCTAACTTTAAGGCTATTGCTAGTTGTGGCGAGGGATAAAAAAGAAAAGCAATATCAAAATTCTTAGATTTAAGAATTCTTGATAAACTTAGCGTTCCTATAATTCCTTTATGTTGATTTTCCGGTTGATAAATTATGATTTCATTGAGTGTTTTCTGGTATTTTAGTAGTGGGGCAGTGTATGATCTGGTTAAGAAGGAGATATGGGCTTGAGGATAAACTTCACGTAAAACCGAAATCATGGGAATGGTTAATATCACATCACCTATTCGATCTGTACGAATTAATAAGATCTTTTGCAATATCATCATTTATTAGTTTTATACAGTTCAATGAATTTGAAATAACGAACAATATAATTGATGGAATCGAATATCGCTGCAAATAAACCCTGCCATCCATCCCTGAATCCCATTTTAAATATATATCTTCTTATAAAACGACTTATTGGCTTAATAAACCAATAGAGTAGAGTGAGTCTATAATTTGGATTTATTCCTGTCTGATATAAATAATCTGCTTCGTATGAGGTATAAAAATTGAATTTTTGAATATATTGAGAAATTGATAAATAAGGAAAATGATATAGGTCATTCTTCAACTTTCCTATTTTACCTTCGATTTTGAGCCGCTCATGAACATGTTTTTGAGGAAAATGGGCACATCCTTTCTTAAAAAGACGAAGTTGGGAATCGGGATATTGACTACCATAACGGAGCCAGCGTCCGAAATAATGATTTCTCCTGTTTAATAGATATGCATTATAGGGACTCTTGCTTGCAATGGTCTTTTTAATTTCATTAGCAAGTTCTTCTGATATTCAAGCTCTTCATAACTTTATGAATGAGCTCATTGGAAAATCAGGAGGACGGAAAATAGAGCATATTTTTGTTGAGCCCGAATTAAAATCCAAAGTGCGGATTCTCAAGCAAGCGCTTGACTTTTTTTCTTACAGTCCAGACCAGGCGCTTTATCTGGATGATACTATTGATCATCTCAATGAGGCTCTTGAGATAGG
>Ga0209635_10003554_pt1 | contig 12169 bp, 10 predicted proteins | sample DeeMarSWOR230_32_FD_187463 | JGI IMG/M metagenome (GOLD analysis project Ga0209635, IMG submission 187463) | Marine sediment microbial communities from White Oak River estuary, North Carolina - WOR-2-30_32 (SPAdes) (version 2) | ecosystem: Environmental > Aquatic > Marine > Intertidal zone >...
TCCCGTCGGTCCCCCCCGTCGGCTAAGCCGCCGGGTCCCCCCTCCGCTACGGGGGCTTGAGGGCGGCATCCAGGCTCGCTCCAGTAGGGATGTAATGCGAATGAATGGCTTAACATGAGCTGAAAAGTCTGCCGGCGGTTCCTTTCCATCCTCGCCAAGACCCTCCCCCCGCCACCATGGGCTCCGGATGGAAAGGAACCGCCGCCGCACTTCTCATTTTGATCAGGTTTTTTCTCCATTACTGAAATTAAGATGTTAATATTAAGATTGCTGAGTTTGACACCTTATTGGTGTTGTGCTAAGAGTTTTCGTTGAGAGGAGGCAGGATGAGGCCCAGAAATTATATATTTATTATTTCAACTTTTTGTCTGTTGCTTTCTGTCTGTACCAAACAAAGCATAAAGGATTACCCCATACAACCCGTGGCTTTTACCGAGGTCCAGATTACAGATAGCTTTTGGCTACCGCGGATAGAGACCAACCGGACGGTCACCATTCCGTTTGCTTTTAAAAAGTGCGAAGAGACCGGCCGGATAGACAATTTCGCTAAGGCTGGCGGTTTGATGCCAGGGGAATTCGAAGGCCGAAGGTATAATGATTCGGATGTCTTCAAGATTATGGAAGGAGCGGCGTATTCGCTGAGCCTGCACCCGGACCCGGAGCTTGAGCACTACATGGATGACTTGATCGCCAAGATCGCAGCCGCCCAGGAGGATGACGGTTATCTTTTCACCACCCGCACCATCAACCCTGAAAATCCTGCGCCTGGTTCGGGTAAGGAGCGTTGGTCCAACCTGGGCTCCAGCCATGAGCTCTATAACGTCGGGCATATGTACGAGGCGGCTGTGGCACATTACCTGGCTACCGGGAAACGCAGTTTCCTGGATGTCGCTGTAAAAAACGCGGATTTTATCGACAGCGTGTTCGGTCCGGGCAAGAGAAGGGGTTTTCCCGGTCACCAGGAGATAGAGATAGGGTTGGTTAAGCTCTACAGGATCACAGGAGATGAGAAGTACCTGAAGCTGGCCAAGTTTTTCCTGGATGAGCGCAGGCCCGAACACCACAAAAAGATGTTCCCGGAAACATCTGAGTTCTCCATTTATGATCAGGACTGGTATCTTCAGGCTCACCTACCGATCATCGAGCAGGACCAAGCCATGGGACACGCAGTCCGGGCCACCTACATGTACTCGGGCATGACTGATGTGGCTGCCCTGACTGGAGATATAAGATATATTCAGGCCATTGACCGTATCTGGGAAAACGTCGTTTCTCGAAAGCTGTACCTGACCGGCGGCATTGGCTCCCGGCATGACGGCGAGGCCTTCGGAGATGACTATGAACTGCCCAACGCCACAGCCTATAACGAGACCTGTGCCGCTATCGGCAACGTTTTCTGTAATCACCGCCTGTTTCTCCTGCATGGCGGTGCCCAGTACCTCGATGTGTTGGAGCGAACCCTCTACAACGGGCTGCTCTCAGGAATATCCTTGAGCGGAGACCGCTTTTTTTATCCCAACCCGCTGGAATCAGACGGTAAATTTGAATTTAACCAGGGAGAAACGACGCGCAAGCCCTGGTTCGACTGTGCCTGCTGTCCAGTGAATGTGGCCCGTTTTCTGCCCTCTTTTCCGGGTTATGTCTACGCCAGCCAGGATGACGGGTTGTACGTCAATCTTTTTGTGGCTGGCAAGGGAAAAGTCAGGATAGGCCGGAACCTTGTCGAGGTGAACCAGGAGACGCGTTACCCTTGGGACGGTAAAGTCAGGATCGCCATCCATCCGGAGCAGTCTCAGGAATTTGTCGTGTATCTCCGTATCCCTGGCTGGGCCAGGAATGAGCCAGTCCCGAGCGACCTCTATTCTTTTTTGGATGAGAGCGAAAAGCAGGTCGCACTCAAAGTCAATGAACAGCTTATTCCTCTTGAGTTGACAAAAGGTTTTGCCCGCATCCGCAGATGTTGGGCTGAAGGCGATGAGATCGAGATCACCCTGCCTATGCCTGTCCGAAGGATTGTTTCTCACCAGAATGTGAAAAACAATCAGGGCCTGGTGGCCCTGCAGCGTGGACCCCTCGTCTACTGTTTCGAGGGAGTGGATAACGGCGGCAAGATCCTCAAGCGGGTCTTGCCGGAGGATGCGCTATTCGAAGTTGAATTCCGTCCCGAGCTGTTGGGAGGGATCAACGTGATTAAGGTGAAGAAGCCGGATAGCTTTGAATTTCTGGTTGCGGTTCCCTATTATTCCTGGTCCCACCGAGGGCCAGGGGAGATGGCTGTCTGGCTGCCTCGCGGCGAGAAGAAATAGTTTGAATTAATGATAGAATAAGATTATGATTCGCAGGTTGTTTTTTGAGGAGCAAGCCTATGAACAGAAAAGTCATTTTTGCAGCGTTGATTGCTTTTCTGGTTATAGTGGTTGTTGCCTGGTTGTTTGCCTCCTGCCCGGGTGATAACGAGATAGATTCAGGCTCAGCGTCTGATTCAGGGCAAGCTCAGAAACAAAAAGAAATCACGATCCGGAACGTCACTCATGAGACCGTTACCTACAGGATCAAGCCTTTTAATTCTGATGCCCAGTCCAGGGTGATGACTCTTGAGGTTGGCAGAATCGACCGCTTTCCCGGCGAGCTGGCTATGGACGTTTTTTTCGAACAGGGGGATGAGACCATAACCTACAGACTCACTCCTGGGACGCCTTATTCGTTCCGCTATAACGAAAACGATGAACTCGAGCTTTATGAAGGTTCCCACGGGAGGACCGACGCAGAGGATCTGGCTCCCTGGGTCCCGACGCCGATGGTCGTGGTGGAGAAGATGCTCGAGATGGCCAAGGTGGATAAGGATGATATTCTTTACGACCTGGGCTGCGGAGACGGACGGATAGTGATAATGGCTGCTGAGAAGTATGGAACCCGAGGAATAGGCATCGATATAGACCCCCAGCGGATCAGGGAAGCCAACGCTTCGGCTAAGATGGCGGGAGTCGATCATCTCGTCGAATTCCTGGAGAGTGACGTGATGAAAGTGGATTTCTCGGAAGCAACGGTGGTGGCCCTTTATCTTCTGGAAGAATCCAACGCGCTGCTCCAACCTCTGTTCGATAAACAGCTTAAGCCGGGGACTTATGTTGTCTCCCACAATTACACCGTTCCGGGTTGGGAGGCCAAAGAAATCGGCTTTGTCACCTTAAAATCCGAAGACGGCGAAGAGCACGATATCTATCTTTACCGGAAATAGCTAAGAGAGGTAGAACTTATCGTCCCGATCATAGAAAATGGATGCTGTTCATGGAAGCTGATTAGAGTTTTGTATCGTTAAAGATTGAAAATTAATAATTTAACGTGACACATTTTTGCCTTTTTTTTTGACATCGTTTGGTTTCTGTGTTATAAGATGGCTGACCAAAGGCGGCGAGAGCAAACAGCATTCGATCGTATATAAGAGCAGGAAAGAATCAGGAATAAGCAAAATTAGAGGACATTCAAGTTCCCCCTTTATTCAGAGATGAGTAGGGTGAGCGAATAACTTCGTTCTTCATTGAGAGGATTATAAGGAGTCGAGATTATGACTGAGCAACGGAGAGCAAAAAGAGTCAAAGAAGAAGCGCAAGTTACGATCAAGCTGGTTCCTTCCGAGACTTTTACACCGGATAAAAAAATAAGCTACCATCTGACCAAGGATATCTCGTCATCCGGTCTCCGGGTTTTTGCCAATTCATTCTTGCCGATCAACTCCACCTTGAAGATAGACCTGGTTCTGGAAAAGCCTCACAGATTGATCAGTGCTTTCGGAAAAGTACGCTGGATCAAAAGCCGTTACGCTGATGAACTGTTCGAGTTGGGTATTGAGTTTGTGGATACTCCCGAAGAGCACATCAAAGCCCTCAAAGAGCATATCGAGGAAACAGAAAGCCCCGAAATTGACTAGAAGGGGATTGAAAGGTCCCTCAAAGGGCAATTTTTTTCAATAACAACTTTTTCTTCCTCCAGTTGACTCTGTCTCTTTTTATGGTATAAGTTATACCTGGGAAAAAATTTCTGATAAGAAGAGGGGAAATCCGGTGATGTGGGTGTGAAGGCAGGGATTATGAGAATAAAAGAGGCGTTCAACCCCCCGGTTGCCGGGATAGGCTACTCCCGGTTCAAGGACTTGTCCCGGTTCGATGCAGTCGAAGTTCAAGCCGACTGTCCCTTTGCTGGTCAAGCTCTCGAGACAGACGAAAGCATCATGATCCATCTGACTATCACCGGACGCTGCTATGCGCGGTGTCTTGGATGTGTCAACAGCGCCATCACCATGGGCTGTGATGATCCCCGCAGCGAGATCATAACGTCTCAGGATGCCGACCCCGAGCGGGACGCTGTCATTATCAGAGAATTGGCAGGACGCCATCCGGATCAGATGATCACCGTCTGCTTCTATGGAGGAGAACCATTCCTCTTCCCCGAGAAAATGGAAAGAACCTGGCGAATTCTGAGGGAATCGAAGGAAACAGACAGATACAGGTTCATGGCCTATACCAACGGAGAGCTCATCATCGACACCCTGCGTCTCTATCCTGATTTCATGAAGGACATCTGGTTGTATTCGGTTTCGATAGACGGTGATGAAGAACAGCACAACCGGGTGCGCCTGGGAACCGATCTGGCTAATATCAAGGAAAACCTCAAAGAACTAGCCAAGAGTTATAACGGCCATGTGCTACACTGGTCGACTCTCCGGGAGGAGCAGTCTCTCTTCAACTGCTTTGAAGAGTTCATGAGGTTGTACCAGAAAAAGCTGGTCAACCATTTTTTCTGGCATTGGGCTGAAGACCGGGAGCCGTTTAGGGATTTTCCGTTCTTTGGGGCCAGCTACGGTCAGGAGCTCGAGCAAGTCATGGACATCTATGTCCAGAGGATTTCAGAGGGAGAACTTCTTCCCATCGCTCACCTCAATGAACTGATCCTGTTCCTTCTGACCGGAGATGAGCGGGGCCACACGGCCTGCGGGGTCGAGCTGGCCAAGAACTATGATATCGTTTCTAGCAAGGTTTATTCCTGTGCTGACCTTCCCTCCTGCCACTCCATAGGAGAGTTAGATAAGGGAGGAAAACTCAGTCTAGAGGAATCTGATCTGAATGCGCTTATCGAGTACAAAAACTGGCTGGGATGTGAGCAGTGTGGGATCCATTTCTACTGCGGCGGCCGGTGCCCGGTCCAGGTTATCGCCGGTTCCAAGGAGAGAACCTACCAGTATTGCCAACTGATGAGGCTGCATGTGGGAATCGTCCAGGATCGAGTTCAGGATATAGTCAAAGGCATGGAGAAAAACAGGATTACACTCCAGGAAATCTACGACCGCTCTGCCTTTATGGCCAGATACACCGATGTCGTTCCTTAAAAAAACCACCGGTCTTTGAACTCAATGGCCAGGAGAAGCCTTAAGCTCTATTCCAGAAGAAATCCATGACCCGTCACCAACCGGAATCAAAGAAAACCATCCGCACTTTCGCTGTTGCCTCTTTTTTGAACGATTTGGGCTCTGACATCATTTATCCCGTCTGGCCCCTGTTTGTGACCACGGTTCTCAAAGCCAATATGGCTATCCTGGGTTTCCTGGATGGACTGGGAGAAGCTCTGGTCTCCATCTCTCAAGCCGCCTCTGGCTACATATCGGACAGGATCAAAAAGAGGAAGGTTTTCATCTGGGCAGGATATCTCTTCGGAGCGCTCTCGAGGATCGGGTATTCGCTCTCCTCGATATGGCCGCATCTCATTCCTTTCAGGATACTGGACAGGTCCGGGAAAATCAGGAGTGCTCCCAGAGATGCGATGGTCGCGGATGTCTCGACCGTAAAAGACAGGGGAAAAAGTTTTGGGCTTCTCAGGGCCATGGACAACCTGGGTGCGGTGTTCGGCATCTTGATCTGCATCTTCCTTTTCCGGTTGATCGGATACAGGATTCTTTTCGCCCTTGCGGCTGTCCCTTCCCTCATCAGCGCCTCTCTGATTTTTCTTTGTATTAAAGAAAAGAGGTCTGGAAAAATCAAAATCTACAAAGGCATCTCCCTCAAGGATCTGGACAGAAATTTTACTCTTTTCCTCGCTCTTAGCTCCATATTTACCCTTGGCGCTTTCAGCTATTCTTTCCTCCTCATCTTCGCCAGGGAGTTCGGATTCAAGGTAGTCCTGGTCCCTGTTTTCTATTTGATTTTTACGGCTTCAGCCTCACTTTTTTCCTATCCCTTCGGAAGACTCTCTGATAAGATGGGAAGAAAGTCTCTTATCTTTATCTCCTATTTTCTCTGGATGGCGGTCTGCGTCCTTTTTATTGTCGGCCAGAAAGAAGGAATGATCTACCTGGCTTTTATCCTCTATGGGGCTCATAAAGGCGCGCTGGACCCAGTGCAGAAGACATTTGTTTGTGAACTGGCTCCGCTTCAGTTCAGGGCCAGCTGCCTGGGCGGTTTCCAGATGGTCATTGGCCTCTGCGCTTTTCCGGCTTCGTTCTTGGCTGGGGTGCTCTGGGAAATCTTCGGCAGGCAAGCGCCTTTTTATCTCTCGCTTCTTCTGACCGGCATCTCAGGAATCATGCTGATTTTTGTCAAGTACCAGAAGTAGAATAGAGGCAGATTTTTTTTACTTCGTTTCAGAAATAAACCTTTTGCCTGAATTTTGAATCTTGAATAAAGGGATTCACAAAAGGATTTTTTTTTGATAAGCAAATAATCACGAGTGTATGATAGAAGTTCATGAATCTTGAAGACGGCTCGATGGATTTATTCTAAGAGGAAGCTGAGAATGAGACGAATAACAATTCTCGCCGGAATTTTCTGGTGTGTTCTCTTGCTTCAGGCTGAAAAGGCGGCCGTGTTGGCTGACCTTCTCAATCCGAGATATCTCGTCGTGGATAGCGACCAGATCATCGTTTCAGATTACCCGCATGTCTATCTCTATTCGTTAGAAAATCTTAGTCTGACGAAAAGGATTGGAAACGAAGGTGTGGGGCCAGGTGAGTTTCATATAATACAAGCCAACATGAACCTCAAAGAGCGAGGACTGGTTATTTCCGTATGCCAGGACCACCTGGTTGTCAACAGCACAGCTCGTCTCGCCTATTTCTCCAGAAAAGGCGATTTTATTGGTGAAAAGAAGCTGCCTTATGGGATAAACGCCAAATTCCTCTCGCATGGTGATAGAATATTGGGTTTCCTGCCCATAAGAGATGGAAAATTGTCTGTGGCCCTTTTTGACTCAGACTTGAATAAGCAAAAAGAGATTTTGAATTGCGATTACTGGTTCAATTTACAGAGCCGGGAACAGGCGAATTTTTTTGACAGGGCGTCTGACACATTACTGGTGTCCCTCTCCGGGGATAAGATATTCATGGCCAGAGGAGATTCACCCTCGCTTGCCATTCATGTTTTTGATTTTGAAGGGAGTCAACTCTATTCTATTGAGCACGATCTTGAGAAGCTCAGGATCCCTCAAAGTTTTGTTGATGAGATTCATGCGCACTTTAAGATCAAGTTCACAAGAGGTTCTGATTATTTTATCAAGACTCTGAATCTTCCCAAGCAATTCCCGGCTGTCCGGGATTTCAGAATAGCAGATGATAGAATTTATGTGCTTACTTTTAAGACAGTATCCCTTGAGAATGAAGTCATCGTGTTTGATGTCAAGGGGAATCTTTTGGAGAAAAAATTTCTTCCGGTCAAGGAGATGAATCCGGAACGCCTTTATCCTTTTTCTTTCTCTAAAAACAAGCTTTACCAGTTGATTTTTAATGAAGAGACCGAGAACTGGGAGCTGCACATAACCGATATTGATTGAGGCCCATTAAGAAAAAGAAAGAGGCTGATTTCTTAAAAAGGGGCCAGGCCCCTTTTTTGGAATAGGGATAATTAAGCACTCTATTTTTCTCTCTTTCTTCGCACAATTCTCCTTATCGGAATCTTTCCTCCCTTGTATTCCCAGAAAAAAAAACGGGCAGCTATTTACAAATCTCCTTGAAGTTTATTAAGATATGCGGGGAGATGAGGGGAGCCGAGGGGCGCTCCGGCTGCTTGGGCAGCGGAAAAAAGGCCAAGGTTTGAGCCTGGGACAGAATCAAATTGAGGAGCTTCGTATGAAAATAGCATTGATTCAGCAGCACGCCACAGGAGACTTTGAGGAGAACCTCAAGCGGGGAATCGATTCTTTTCAGCGAGCCGCCCGATCCGGGGCCGAATTGATTGCCTATGCCGAGCTGGCCTTCTCTGCTTTTCTGCCCCAGGTCCCGGCTGAGCCGGAATCCTTGGCCAAAGCCGAGCCTATCCCAGGCCCGACCACCGAGGAGTTTTCCAGGCTGGCTAAACAGTACGGCGCGGTGGCGGTGTTGAATCTTTTCGAGAGGGAGGGAGACAGGACCTATGATGCCTCTCCGGTCATCGATGCGGACGGACGGCTTCTGGGAGTCACCCGGATGGTCCACATCATGGAAGGCCCAGGGTTTCATGAGAGAGGGTATTATGTGCCCGGTGATAGGACAGATTTTGTCTATGAAACCCGAGCGGGACGGATCGGGGTTGCCATCTGCTACGACCGCCATTTCCCGGAGTACATGAGACTTCTGGGGCTGCGGGGAGCCGAGATAGTGATCGTCCCTCAGGCCGGAGCAGTAGGGGAGTGGACCGAAGGCATATTCGAGGCCGAGCTTCAAGTGGCGGCGTTTCAGAACGGATATTTCGCCGCGCTTGTCAACCGCGTCGGAAAAGAGGATGTCATTCATTTTTCAGGGGAGTCTTTTGTCGTGGACCCTCACGGCCGAGTGATCGCTCAAGCGCCTCAGGAAGAGGATTCCATCATCTATGCGGAATGTGACCTCAGCCTGATTCCCCAGACTCCGGCCAAGAAACATTTTCTCCAGGACAGGAGGCCCGACTTCTATTCCAAATTTGGTCTTCAGGATTGACGGAAGAAAGATGAGGGAGAGTTCAAGGTTCCAGATAAGCCGGTTTAATGCTGAGATAGGGTACTCCCAAGATGTTCGGCTTGAAACTGGGCCATGTTTTTTCTAATATGATTTTCTGCCAGGGTCTGACACAGAATTCGCCCGTGTCAAGGCCTGGCACCTTTGAGATAAAGCTGAGATGAAAAACTGGTACGTGATCAACACCAAACCAAAGAAGGAATTCCAGGTGGAGAGGCTTTTCACTGAGGGCGGGATCAAGATTTATAATCCCAAGTATGTTTATGATAACCGCATAAAACCTTTCTTCCCCGGTTATGAATTCATTCATTTCGATTTTCCAGCCCAATACCAGCTGGTGAGATACACACGGGGCGTGAAGAGAGTTGTCGGAGTCAAGGACATCCCCATTCCCATCCCAGAAAGGATCATTGCTGAGATCCGATCCAGGGAAGTCGAGGGCCTCATCGCCATCGATAAATTTGGCGAAAAACCCGAGGTCGGTGATGAGATCGAAGTCGTGGAAGGCCCCTTGAAAGGCTTGAGAGGGGTTTTTAAAAAGGAGCTCACGGCCAGAGAAAGAGTGCTGATTCTTCTCAATTATGTGACCTATCAGGGACAGCTGATTATCGAAAAAGAAAAACTAAAAAAGGTTATTAAATAAGAGGTAGGAAAATGGATATTCCATTTTTGGATTTGAGAGCTCAATACCAAACCATTAAGGAAGAGGTCGATCAAAAAATCATGGAGGTCGTCACTTCTCAGAGTTTTGTCCTGGGTACAGAAGTGGAGAGCCTGGAAAAAGAAGTCGCGGCTTACAGCGGAGTCCGGTATGCGGTGGGAGTCTCTTCCGGGTCCGATGCTCTGATCATTTCCCTTATGGCTCTGGATGTGGGGGAGAACGACGCCGTGATCACCACTCCGTTCACTTTTTTTGCCACCGCGGGCGCTATTGCCAGGATTAAAGCCAGGCCTGTCTTCTGTGATATCGAGAAGAGCGGGTACAACCTTGACCCGGAGAAACTGGCCGAATTGCTCGAGACCCATTCCAATAAACACGGCGAGCCACTGATCAAGGCTGTGATCCCGGTCCATCTCTACGGTCAGTGTGCGGATATGACCCCCATCGTCAGCCTGGCAGAGAAGTATGATTTGTCGGTTGTCGAGGATGCTGCCCAGGCCATCGGAGCAGAGTACCCCGCTCCTGAGGGTATCAAGAAAGCTTGCTCTCTCGGAGATACAGGAACTTTATCCTTTTTTCCCTCGAAGAACTTGGGAGGATTCGGCGACGGAGGAATGGTTTTGACCGAAGATGAGGGCCTGGCTCAGAAACTCAAGCTGTTGAGAGTCCACGGGTCACGGAACAAATATTTCTATGACGTCATCGGCGGAAATTTCCGCCTCGATGCTTTCCAGGCTGCTGTGCTGAGGGTCAAACTCAGGCACTTAGAGCAGTGGCAGCAAAAAAGGATCGAGAAAGCTTCCTATTATGACCGAATATTCAGAGAATCAGGCCTTGGGGTTGAGGGCCTTGTTCAGACCCCGGAGGCCCTGTACAAGGACAGCGGCGCTGCGAATTTTCATACCTATCATCAATATGTCATCAGAGCCAAAAACAGGGATTCCTTGATGAACTTCTTGAAAGATAAAGGCGTGAACACGGCTATCTATTACCCTCTGCCGCTTCATCTTCAAAAGTGCTTTGCCTATCTTGGATACAAGGAAGGAGACTTGCCAGTAGCTGAGGAAGCGTCGCGCGAAGTCCTGGCATTGCCCATATATCCGGAGTTGACTTCAGACCAGCAGGATTTTATCGTTTCCTCGATCAGAGCTTTTTATAAGAAATAGGGTTTGTCCCGAATTATGGGAATTGAATGAAAAAAGAAATTTATACCCTTTAAAAATTTTATTTGGCTCTGAAATTTTTTTAGAATTACAATAAGTCCACATGTATTGCTATTAACTAATAAATAACAGAATTTCATACATTTCTTGCTATAAATAAATCTTTTGAAAAGGCCTAAACTAATATGAATCTGTCAATTGAATATACATTCCCAGGAAAATTGATGCTTTGCTATCTCAGGTTCATCCAGGAAAATTTGAAAACAATACCCGGATCTATATCTGGGGGCAGGCCACTCCCGTTTTGCTGACAACTGCCTCCTGAAAAAATGTAACCTTTTTTTCGAAATTTCCGTATTATATATATGGTCGATATTGTCGATGATATAATAGAGGAGTGATTAGATGGGATTATTAACTTTGCAGGAAGATATAATTTTGAGTGCACTGGTTTTACTATCCGGAAGTTCAGGCGGGGCGCCGATCAGGAATAAAATCATCGAACTCACGGGAAAAGAGATCGTCTACGGCACCCTTTATAATATGATGGAATATCTCATGCGAAAGGGTTACGTGACAACGCATAAAAGTGAACCGGTTCCAGTCCAGGGGGGAAGAAGTAAAACCATCTATTCTATTACAAAGGCAGGCAGGGCAGCCCTTCGAGAAACAATGGCTCTGCATGAGAAAATCCGGGGGCGGTTAAAAGATATGGAATTTGAGGTATAGAAAATGTCCTCCAATAAAGCTGTACATATCCCTGCCCTGGCGAAGTTTATTTTAAAGAAAATGTCACTGTATTATGAGAAACATTCCATCATCGAAGATTTTGAAGAAACATATCAAGAAATAAGAAAAAAAGAGGGAATTCTTAAAGCCAACACCTGGTGCTGGATGAGTGTTATTAGGTCCGTTTCCGAGTACATAAAATTGATAGTTTTGTGGAGGTTTACCGTGTTTAATAACTACCTGAAAATCTCATTAAGGGTCTTGAAGAGGAATAAAAGTTTTTCTTTTATAAATATTGCCGGCTTATCTATCGGGCTTGCCTGCACTCTTTTGATAATGTTATGGGTGCAGTATGAATTCAGTTTCGATAAATTCCACTCCAATTACGACAATTTGTACAGGGTCGTGACTGATTTTGAACAGGGGAATCAGAATAAGACAGAAACAATGGTCCCTGTTCCGCTTGGCGCTGAATTGAAAAAAGTCTATCCTGAGATCACTCATGTTGCGATATTCACGGAATACAGCCAATTCAGGGTAGAAGTCGATGGGAAAATTGGATTTAATCAGCAGGCTGGATTCACCGAACAGGATTTTTTTGAATTGTTTTCATTCCCATTGGTATCAGGCAATCCGAAAACATGGTTGAAGGATAAGAATTCC